>Ga0209107_10001362_pt1 | contig 13668 bp, 15 predicted proteins | sample LakErihyJuly2011_2_FD_187460 | JGI IMG/M metagenome (GOLD analysis project Ga0209107, IMG submission 187460) | Freshwater microbial communities from dead zone in Lake Erie, Canada - CCB hypolimnion July 2011 (SPAdes) (version 2) | ecosystem: Environmental > Aquatic > Freshwater > Lentic >... | reverse complement strand
AGCATTGCCGGGTCTGTTTGATGCTACCATAGGCACTGTGGTTGAATCAAACAATTTTGACACTGGGCGTATGATTTTGAACACACAACGACTGACAGTGACACTGGATGGATTTTTGTTGTTTGATGGTATTGGTTTCACAGTGTCAGGATCAGTGGTCACTATCTCTGGTCCTGTAATCAACAGTGCTCAGGTGGTCAGTATTACCAGTTACACAGACAGTGTGATTCCCGGAGCCATTGCTTTCCGCATATTTCAAGACATGCGTGGCTTACAAAGTACATATCGCATTACTGAATCTACCACCACTGAATTGGTAGCAGACTTGTTGGCCACTGCTGATGTTATCTATGTGAACAACGTCAATGCTCTCAGTGAGCCAAACCTGCCAGAGGGTATCTTTGGCTTGATCACCATAAACGGCGAACGCATTACCTATCGCAACAGAGACACTGTCAACAACACTGTCAGTGGTCTCAGACGTGGCACAGCAGGCACAGGCGCAGCTGATCATGCTGTGGGTGCAGCAGTTTATGATATTGGAGCAGGCAATCGGCTACCAGCAGAATATCAAAATCGCATTGTGTCAGACAGCTTCTTAGCGGATGGCGTAGAAACAACATTTACTGCTGCGGATATTTCAGTAGCAAACTTGGATCCAATTGAGCAAGACGAAGCTGTAGAAGTGTACATTGGTGGAATACGGCAGACTGGCGGCTATGTTATCCAGAACGCAGATCCAGTGACAATTGTGTTCGCCACACCACCTAGTGAAAATTACCAGGTTACTATCTTGGTAAAACGTGCTGTAAGCTGGTATGCAACCGGTGACGGTACTGCCAGCAACGGTATAGCTCTACAAGAACAAGACACAGTGGCAGCAAGGTTTATACAGGGTGAATGAGCATGGTAAATAACAACATGAATGACAAATCAGAATCTGTGCCAAAAATAGAATCGGCTGTGGTAAAAAAGCCCACAAGACCCAACGAAAATGGGGCAATTCATGTTGAAGGATTCGTAAAGATTTTTGATCCAAACACGCAGGAAGTTATAGTGGAGAAAAGAGCATGATGTTGCTAGGACCAGTAATGGTAGAGGGATTTTTAAAAATCCACGACCCCGATTCAAAAGAAGTGTTTGTTGATAAACACAATGCTATACATTATGAAAACATGAGTATAGCTTTGGCTGAAAGCATAGCCAACAAGAACATTGGTTACATCTATGCCATGGCCTTTGGCAACGGTGGCAGCAGTGTTGACCCTACCGGAATCATCACTTATCTTCCACCAAACGTGACTGGTCAAAATGCAGACTTATACAACCAGACCTACTTGAAAGTTGTTGACGGAAATAGTCCTGCCAACACAGATCCTACTCGCAATAATTTAACAGTGCTGCATACTTCGGGCAAGGTGTACACCGATGTATTAGTGACCTGTTTGTTGGATTACGGCGAGCCTGCAGGACAACAGGCCTTTGACAATAGTACCAATTTCAACGGCGAATTTGTGTTCGACGAATTAGGGTTAAAAACCTGGGAAGGATCTGCAGATAATCTCATGCTGATAACACATGTGATTTTCCACCCTGTTCAAAAGAGCTTGAACAGACAGATTCAAATAGATTATACTGTGCGTATTCAGACCCTCACCAATTTGAGTGCAGCATAAATATGGGTATAAAATACTTGCATAAATACAGACAGGACGGAGTCTAAAAAATGGCATACACAATCAACCTAACAGATGGCACTATATTTGCTACCATAGCAGACGGTACCATCAACACCACATCCAGCATGATCCTGGTTGGTAAAAACTACGCTGGCTACGGCGAGTTTCTTGATGAAAACTTTGTTCATCTCTTGGAGAACGGTTCTAATACAACTGCTCCCGGCGCACCCTTGACAGGTCAGCTGTGGTGGGATTCTGCCAATGACTTGATGAAAGTGTACACAGGCACAGCCTTTAAGACTATTAGTGCTGCCACTGCCAGTTCCACTGCACCAACAGGTAACGTCACAGGCGATATCTGGTTTGACACCACCAACCAACAGCTGAAAGTGTGGAATGGTACTGCATTTATTTTGGTAGGACCTGCCAGTTCTTCTGCTCAAGGCACAAGTGGTGCCATTGTAGAAACAGTGCTGGACAACAGCAGCGTGAGTCACACTGTTATCAAAATGTACGTGGGCAACACTGTGGTAGCTACCATTTCAAAAGACGCCACATTTACTCCGCAGGTGGCCATTGTGGGATTTGCCACTATTGCTCCAGGAATGCAACTCAGTAGCACAGTCAGCAACAACCTGTTTAGAGGTACTGCCACAAATGCAGAAGCGTTAAACGGTGTCAGTGGCAATGCATTCATGCGAACAGATACCAATACATCTACAACAGGAAGCCTGTCTGTTCTAACTGACACAGGAGGCTTTTTTGTTGGTGCTGATTCAGACGCTAAGATTTCTGTAACCACAGCAACCAGCTCTGTCAATATTCAAAATCAAACACAAGATGCCAACATTGCTATTGTTGTCAACGACGGCGGCTCTGCTACCACAGCCTTGTTGGTCAATGGTTCCACCAGTCAAGTAGGTGTTCTTGGTATTACCAACTTGAACTCCAGCGGTGTAGGCAACATCGGCGCTGCAGGTGCTGTGTTCAACACTGTGTTTGCCACTGCCACTACAGCATTATACGCTGACGTTGCAGAACGCTTTGCAGCAGACGTAGAAATGCTGCCAGGCACAGTGGTTGAGCTGGGCGGCTCAGCTGAAATTACTGAATCTGTCAACGAATTAAGTGAAAATGTCTTCGGAGTCATAAGTACAAGAGCTGCTTATCTAATGAACTCTGGTGCAGGAACAGATTCAACTCACCCTCCTATCGCAATGACAGGCCGTGTACCAGTTAGAGTAACAGGGTCAATCCGCAAAGGTGACCGATTAGTAGCAGCAGGCAACGGTCTAGCTCGCGCTGCCAAACCAGGCGAAGCTACAGCGTTCAACGTAATTGGTCGTTCTCTAGAATCCAAAGAAAGCGAAAATCTTGGAGTCATTGAAGCAATCGTGACCATCAACTAATTGGAAACATAAAAATGACTTATTCAGTAGGCGGATTAATACAAGCAACAGATTATAACGGATTTATTGCTACCACGACAGGTGCCTGCGTCAATGACATATGGGGATCTGGAATCCCGGCAGGATCAACGGACAAAGGTTATGGTCAAACTGCGCTAGTTGTTGTAGGAGCTTCCAGTACTGTGACAGCTACTCAGTGGGCCAGTCTGGTCAACACCATCAGCTCCATGGGCAGCCATCAAGGCACTGCTATCACTTCAAGATCTGCACCAGTTGCTGGCAATACTATCACGATATTGAGCAACCTCAACACCGATCTCACAAGTCTGACCACCAACAGAGGCAATGCTGTTGCCAACGGTACCCAATACGGTACATTCACTGGCGCTGTCAGCAAGACCACTACCACTGGATCTGGTTCTACTGCCTGGACTATTACCTTTACACACACTATTACTTTTGCCAGTGCTGATGCAGCACGTTACTTTTTCAATGCCGGCGGACGTATTAAATGGGAAACAAGTAAAACTGCTGACTCTACAGCATCTGACACAGAATGGAATGACTTGGCCAATACCTTGGTAGGTGACATTTACATCACAGGTGGAACAGGCACGCAAAGCATTGCAGGATCAAGCTACACTGGCACTACCAAGGTGGGCGGAACAGGCACACCAACTACCTTGTTGACCACAACAGGTTGGTATGACTTGACTACCGGTGATACCATCATCTACAAACAGTTTGCAGACACTGCGCCTTACACAGGATCATTCATACAGATTTCGGCAAAAACTGCCGGGTCGGGAACACAACTAGTGTTGACTACAGTCTGGACTGACCCAGGCGGCTCGGGCGCAGGATCTAGTGATAACATCTCGGGTGGTACTGGTGTAAGTAGTCCAGCCACTAGCATTGGCGCTGCTACAGCACCAACAACCCTGGTAACATATTTCCCGCCAAGTTCTACTTATTTGACAAGTGCAGCCTGGGGAACACCCACTATTGCAGCTACAGCAGTTTAACTAGCATAAGCAATTCGGTAAAGGACTTCAAATAAGTCCTTTACTTTTATCTCATTTTCCTGTACAATCAAACAATGGATACTAACGACCTTATTAAACAGGCTCGTAGCCGTTTCGATCACGCGGCTGCACGACGAGTACTTAAAGAAAAATACCAAGCCAAGATGCTGTTTGCCTACGCCGGCGGTATGTGGCGGGCTGGTCCCGAACTAAACACAATGATTTTCACCTGTGGTCGTATGGGAAAAATTGTCTTACTAGACCTGTACGAAACACCCGTCAGAGTTGACTCTACTGAACTAATGAAGCTCAGCCAGGAACGATGGAATGAACAAATGAATGCCTGGTTGATCGACCACGAAGAATTGTCTCAACAACGATGAAACGTGGCGTAGTTATATTTGCTTACAACAGCGGCGAGATAGATTACCAAGCAATGGCAGCATGGAGTGCTGGTCGTATTGCCACGCACCTGAACTTGCCAACCACGTTGATAACTGATAGTGTTCCGGCTAACTCGGCTGCCTTTGAAGATGTTGTTGTAACCACTGCCGACGCAGGTGGCACTAGATATTTCTCAGACATCGGCGACAACGTAACTTGGTTCAACGGTAACCGTATGGATGTGTATAACCTAAGCCCCTACGACGAAACACTGGTGTTGGATGCCGATTATGTTGTCTGCAGTGATCAACTAAGTCGGCTATTTGAAATGTCACCAGATTTCCTAGCACCAATCACAGCTTACGATGTAACCAACACACGCACGTTTGATGACTTAAACTGGTTCGGCAACAATCGCATGCCAATGGCATGGGCAACAGTTATGAGATTTCGTAGATCGTTATTGAGCAAAAGTGTATTTGATATGATGGCAATGATTCGCGAACACTGGCAACATTATCGCAGCTTGTATGGTATTGCTAAATCAACTTATCGCAACGACTACGCATTAAGCATAGCGTTGAATACATTGCATGGCCATCAAGGATCATGGCCCAGTGTGCCGTGGGCCATGGCTAGTGTGGTGCCAGAACATGAATTAGAACAATTGGATAACGACAGATTTAGAATCTCTTATACAACCAGTGACTCAAAACCGCGTCATGTTATAATCACAGGACAAGATTTCCACGCTATGGGAAAGAAGCATTTGGGAGACATCATTGCCGGTACAAGCTGAACGTGGATACTTGATCATTGCTGTCAACAATGACACAACAGATTACATTGCCTGCGCCCAACGTCTGAATGCCAGTATTAAACATTGGATGCCCGCTGCTCAAACCTGTTTGGTAACTGATGTTGCAATGGATCTATCTGGGTTTGATTTTGTAGTACCGTTGCCTTACGGCGATCAAGCTACTGCCAGTTGGAAACTCAGCAACGACTGGCAAGCATTTCGTGCCAGCCCATTTAGACAAACAATCAAACTAGAAGCCGACATGTTGATAACAAGTTCCGTTGACCACTGGTGGAATATGCTACAACACAGAGATGTAGTGGTTTCAACCGGCGCTAGAGATTATTACAGCAATGTTGCCACCAACCGATTGTATCGCAAGATTTTTGATGCAAACAATTTGCCAGATGTGTACAATGCTGTCACTTACTGGCGTCTTAGTAAGACAGCACAGGAGTTTTGGTCCTGGGTTCAGAACATATTTGAAAACTGGGACCAATATAAATCACTGCTGAAATTTCCAGACGATGAGCCCACTACTGATGTGGTGTATGCTGTGGCAGCACAGATAATGGGTCCAGAAACAGTTACCATGCCGTTCGCTACATATCCAAAGATTGTGCATATGAAGAAACACATTATAGGTACACGTACTGAAGATTGGACACGCGAATTGACTTGGGAATACCACAACGCTACCCTGCGTATCAATACTGTAGCACAACACGGCGCTGTCCATTACAATACGAAGGATTGGAATCCCAATGGATGAAAACACACAAAATTTTTTAGAGTTCTGGGACACCTATACCTGGCCTGAGCCCAAACCTGTATTTTTTAGATTATATCACGACGATGATGGCCACCCATTGTGCTATAGTATGGAAGATCATGCAGGCAAGTATATTGAAATAACCGCAGAACAATATGCCGAAAGCAGTGGTAGAGTGATAGTCAAAAATGGAAAGTTGGTAAAACAATATCAAACAACAACATCCAAGCTGGTACCTGGCCTAACAGGTACGGTCTGTTGCCCAGAAGATGTTACAATAGTAGTTGATAGCGAACCTAATCAAAAATGGAATTTAAAAACTTATGACAACAATTGATGTTGCAGATTTAGATACAATTTACTTGAGCTATGATGAACCGCAAAAAGAAGAATTCTGGATAAAAATTAAAAACATGGTACCCTGGGCTAAAAGAGTGGACGGCGTCAAAGGCTCAGACGCTGCGCACAAAGCGGCTGCTGCTGCCAGCGATACTGACCGCTTTGTACTTGTTGACGGTGATAATCTCCCTGATCCTGTTTTCTTCAATCAATGCCTTACTCTCGACGATAGCAATATCGATTGTGTATTCCGATATCGTGCAAAGAATCATGTCAATGGACTGATGTACGGCAACGGCGGCCTGAGTATTTGGACTCGTGACTTTGCCAACAACATGCGTACACACGAGAACACAGACGGCAGAGATGAAACCACGGTAGAGTTTTGTTTTGATCCCAAGTACATTGCCATGCACGATTGCTATAGTACAACATATCCAAATGGATCCCCTTTTCAGGCCTGGAGAGCAGGATTCAGAGAAGGTGTCAAGATGTGTTTAAATCAAGGTCGTCGACCCAGTGCGAGCGAGTTCAAGGATCGTGTACACACACGCAACTTAGATCATTTGACTATTTGGCACAATGTGGGCGCAGATGTAGAGAATGGCATGTGGGCAATATTTGGTTCTAGACTAGGAACATACAAGACCATGCTAACAGATTGGGATTACACAGAAGTACAGGACTTTGACAAGTTAGCAGAACTATGGGAAGAACATGGTGATACAGGTCCTACATGGCGAGCACAAGAACTTGAGGAATCTTTACGTACACAGCTTGACTTGCCAATGAATACTCTAACTGAAGATCAGAGCCGTTTCTTTAAACATCACTATCGTAGCAATTGGCACAATCGTGGAATTATGACAACAGAGATGTCAGTGATACGCGGCCAGGAAGGTTGGTAATGGCCAGCTGGAGATTGAAACAACTGGAAATGTTTTACGGCGGCACTGGTGTTATTGAACAGGATCATCGGTTGATTGAGTTTGTCAAACAAAACAACATACAACGACTAACTATTCAGGGCGATCCAGACATAGAGTATTTCCAACAACGGCTGCTAGAGTGCGCAGTATCGTCTAAACACCAGGACGATTCTTTTATGCTGGCTGTGTTAAAAACCAATTTGAATTTGAATTTAGAAAACTTCATACAAGAGTTGCAGTCAAAGATTGCAGTATCTCGGCCTGCCTATCTTTACGTGGCTGTAAACAAATACGTAGTCGAAACACAACAGGCATGGTCTGATCTAACAGATGATTACGACGCAGATTTATTGGATATCATTGGCGACAGCTTGCTTGATTATCGGGAATTGTCTCGCCATTACTTAGAAGATCGTGGCCAGTATTTTAATTTTGCTCACCCTACCACTAATGCATATTATGAACGAATCTGTAGTTAAGAATACGCAGCCAGACCTGGTCAAAGACTTTGAGGGAAACTGGCAAAGGTATCATGCCACTCATGCCTTGGCTAGAAACAATGCTGACCTTAAACGTTTTGTTGATACCAGTACCGGCACAGGAACCACGGTCTCCGTTGACAGTTTTGCTCCTGGTGTAACAGCTGACCGGCATTACGAATTTGAAAGAAACAGCATGATATGGGAACATCAAAAATATACACCTGTGGAATTCATAAAAACTTTGAACAAAATGCCTACCAATGTCATGTTTGACAATGTAGTTTTGCTAGGCTCAGAATCATTCAAGTACATGACTGTAGCAGAATATTGCAAAACTGTTGCTGAGTTTTTGGACACTCTTATAATCAATGGTAATGCCATTGTTTGTTTGCCGATACTGCATCTACAGTACCACAGATTGCGTTATAATACACAACAGATTGTAAAACACATTGATCAGACATTTGCAAACTACAGCGTACAAGATGTTTATCGCGATCAAACAGAATTTTACCTAAAGATAACACGAGAGATTGGATGACAAACAGAGGCGATGTATCAGTGGATAACAAGAGTAATTTTATGAACTCGGCCGAAATCATGCGGGAAAAGTTAGGTCCTGCACTGTGTCTGGCCAAATGGAAACAGGTGAGCTTGCATTTGACCACTGGCCTTAACAACTCATGTTATCATCCGCCCTTGCATTCAATTGACCCAGGTGTACTCCAAGACAACCCCGGTGCTTTACACAATACTGATCACAAGAAACAACAACGTGTTATGATGTTGAAAAATGAAAAACCGTCTGAATGTAGCTATTGCTGGAATATTGAAAAACACGGAGAGCTCAGTGATCGTCATTATCGATCAGGCGAGCCCTGGGCTGCTGATTCATTTGACATAATTAAGAACAGTACCGGAACAGAGGATATCGTACCCAGTTATGTTGAAGTTAATTTTAATCATGCTTGTAATCTTAGTTGTAGCTATTGTAGCCCTCAGTTTAGCTCGACCTGGCAATCAGAAGTTGAGAGACTGGGTGGATATCCTACTGGAATCGTTCATAATGATCCTGGCCATTTTGTTGGGCGCAATCGTCCTATACCTGCCAGGGACCATAATCCATATGTAGAAGCTTTTTGGGCCTGGTGGCCCAAGTTATATCCACAACTGAAACACTTTCGTATGACAGGCGGCGAGCCACTCATGGATCGGAACACATACAGAGTATTTGACTATGTGCTGGCCTTGCCTAATCCTGACTTACATCTGAATGTGACCAGCAACTTTAGTGTAGAAACTGGCTTGTTTGAAAAATATATTGGTTATGTAAAACAACTATGCAACACACAAATTGAACACTTTATGCAGTATGTCAGCCTGGACACAGGTAGAAAGGAACATGCTGAATATATCAGACATGGTTTGGACTTCAATAGATGTCAACATCATGTAGATAGGTTTTTAACAGAAATACCATACCGTAACAGTCTTACATTTATTATTACTATGAATAATCTGAGTGTGTTGGGCCTACAGGAACAGCTAGATTATATACTTGACCTACGCCGCCATCATAGCACTACATATCAACGTGTTTGGTTTGACACACCCTTGCTGAGACAACCTGCTTGGCAAAGTCTGCAGATCTTGCCGCCTGCTTATGCAGATGTACTAGAACGTGTAGCAGACTGGATGGAACTTAATTTAGAAACCGCAGCAGACCCTTTCCACGGATTCAAAGATTACGAAGTGCAGAGATTGCGACGAGATATTGCATGGATGAGATCTGGGACTGACGGTGTTGCAGAAAAGAAAGCAGACTTTTATAAGTTTTTCAGTGAGCACGATCGACGACGAGGAACTGATTTCTTAAGAACGTTTCCTGAAATGACCACTTGGTGGAAGGAGTGCGAAGCACATGCTCGACGGACGTAATTTAGTAGTTGACACCTGGAGTGAAGTCTATCACGTACTCCGCCCTTGGATAACCCACGAGTACTGGGACATGGCCACGCACGACGTTGTACCCAATAGTGTGTACATTGTAGGCAGAAAACAGTTTGTAGAAAATTCTGCTAAAGTCGTAGCCATGCTAGATCAGCCTGGTATGACTGTGTTCTTTGACAACGCAGCCGAAGGATCTGAAACTTTAGTAAGTCAGTTACAGATGTTAGGAGTAGATGAACTTGCAAGACAGCATCGACTGTTGGTCATCGGCGGGGGCGACATGGAAACTGCCTACAAGTATCTTAGATACGATCATTTTTTATCAGTGATCTTAAACTACGACGAAAACATTGCAGCAATGGAACACACTCCTGAGATATTTTCTAAAACAGACAAACCTTATAAATTCTTTTTCTTAAACGGTCGAGCAAGACCGCACAGAAAATATCTTTACGAACGATTTCGAGAATCTGGCGTATTGGAACAGTCATTATGGACCATGCTTGACAGCAGACCCGCACTGAGACGATGGTTTTCTATGGAACGCAACGGCGTAAACATGATGCGCACTACCAGCGAGTTGCGATGGCTTGATCCCAAATACGAATTTAAATTTTATCGAGATTCCAAGATACATCCGGGTCCTGCTGAGAGAACTTTTGTAAAAACCGAATTATTCAATAATCAGTGGGGTGAAATATATCTAGAGCCTGCACCTTATATCGACACTTACTTTAGCCTAGTAACCGAAACAGTATACGAATATCCCTACAGCTTTAGGACAGAAAAGACAGCCAAAGTGCTGGCCATTGGTCATCCTTTTATTGTTGCTAGTAGTGTGGGCTTTTACCGCGACTTACGTAATTTAGGTTTCCGTACCTTTGACGGTATAATCGATGAAAGTTTTGACATGATCGAAAATCATCAAGACAGGATGGATAGAATACATGACATAGTACAGGACTTGTGTGCCCAGGATCTCACAAGTTTCCTAAGCGCATGCCGAGATATATGTAAATACAATCAGCAGTATCTACAAGAACTTGTCCCGCGTATTCGAGCAGACTTTCCACCGCAGTTTTTTAATTTAATAGCCACTCATGAATGATTTAGAATTTCGTCACCAGATACTGGATCCCATCAGTGATAGTTTCTGCGCTGCCAAATGGTACAACGCCACTATCTGGTTAGGCTCAGGTCAGACCACCAGCTGTCATCATCCACCTGCACACAAGGTAGAGGTAGTTGACCTTATGGCTAATCCTAAGGCATTGCATAACACAGCACAGAAGAAACAAGATCGTGCAGATATGCAAGCAGGTAATCGTCCAAAAGGATGCGAATACTGCTGGAAGATTGAAGACATGGGTCGCGATGCCATCAGCGATCGTGTGTACAAAAGTAAAATTTATCCCATAGAGGCCTTACACAAAGCTGCTGAAACTCCACCCGGTGATGATGTCAATCTTAAAACACTTGAAATCTCATTTGATCGTACCTGCAATTTTGCTTGTAGTTATTGCAATCCAGCTTTTAGTAGCACTTGGGTCAATGATATCAAGCGCAATGGCGCCTACACCGATCTCAAGTCCGACGGTAGGAATCATTTTACTCATGCTCATGACAGCAGTCAACTTTATAGTTTTGGGGAGCGCAATCCTTATGTGGACGCATTTTTTGCCTGGTGGGAATCCGACCTTCATGGCACACTACAGGAACTTAGAATAACAGGTGGCGAACCCCTGATGTCTGGATATACTTGGAAGCTGATTGATTGGTTTAAAACCAATCAAGGACGCAGTCAGACCAAGTTAGCAATCAACAGCAACCTGGGTATGCCAAGAGAAAAACTGCTAGACTTCGTTGACCGTATAAAAGATATTCCGCACTTGGAAATCTACACCAGTAACGAAGCTGTCAACGGCGCCGCGGCATACATACGAGACGGGTTAGACTACGATATGTGGATGCATAATGTACAAGAATTGCTTGAACAAGACAGCATCAAAGCCATGCATTTTATGTGTACCATCAATGCACTGTGCCTGACTACATTACCTAATTTCTTATCGCAGTTAATGGGACTAAAACAAACCTACGGTCGAGACCGGGTTAGCTTTACACTTAACATCTTGCGTTTCCCCAGCTTTCAAAGTCCATTGGTGCTGCCAGATGATTTGCGTACTCAGTTTAAGAATAATTTGCAAGCATGGTTAGACACACACCGAGCTCATCCCCTGATGCATGAGCACGAAGTTAATCACTTGCAGAGACTAATAGATTATTTGGATGTGGTTAAAACTCCACATAGAGAAACATTTGATATGCCCAGTCTTTTAAATGACTTTAAGAAATTTTACGCACAGTACGACCAACGCAGGGGCAAAGACTTTGTCACTACGTTTCCTACCTTACAAGAATGGTATCAACAACTATGACCAACCCTTTGCGCAACTACAACTGGAAAGACAGAATTCCCAACTATGTCAAGTCAGAAGACCTGACCGAGCAACAACAGTTTAGATTAATGGAAAGCGAAAACTTTTGTATGCTGCCATGGGTACACCTGCATGCATGGCCGGATGGATCAGCTTATCCGTGTTGTCTTGCCAAAGCTGCACATCCGGTAGGCAACTTCAAACAAAAGACCATGCAGGAAATTTGGAACGATACTGACATGCGAAAAATACGCCGCAACATGTTGGATGACAAGCCCAGTCGTCAGTGTGAAGACTGCTACGAACAAGAAGCAGCTGGCTTTGCCAGTATGAGAAACAATTCAAACAAGGCATTTGGTCATCACACAGATCTGGTTGATCAAACCTTACCCGACGGCACATCACCTGACATGAAACTACATTACTGGGACGTTAGATTCAGCAACATCTGCAATCTAAAATGCCGTAGCTGTGGCAGCATATTCAGCAGCCGCTGGTATGATGATGATGTAAAACTTCACGGAAAAGCTCTGCGTCCCAGAGTACAGTTTGCTGGTAGACACAGTGAAGATGTTTGGCAACAGATGCAAGAGCATATTCCGTATCTGGAACAAATATATTTTGCCGGCGGCGAGCCCTTGATCATGGAAGAGCACAATAGAATTCTCAAACTGCTGATTGACAAAGGTAATACAAAAGTCAGATTGATCTATAACACCAACTTGACTGAATTAAAATTCAAACGTGAAAGTGTACTTGAATTATGGAAGCACTTTCCCAGTGTCTGTGTAGCTGCCAGTCTAGATGACATGGGTGAACGTGCTGCTGTCATACGCAGCGGAACTAACTGGGCCCAGGTAGAACAAAACATACGAGATCTCAAACGCGAATGTCCGCACATTGATTTCATGATCAGTCCCACACTCAGTATGATGAACATTTGGAATTTTGTACCGTTTCATCGCTACATGATTGACCAAGGGTTCATTGAACCCAAAGACTTCAACTTAAACATACTACAAGGCCCTGCTGAATACAGAATTGATGTACTGCCTGCAGAACTAAAACTACAATTCAAGAAACAATTTGAAGAACACATTGAATGGTTGCGTCCCAGAGATCCAATTAATCGTGCAACAGGCGGATTTGAAGGTGCTGTAGCCTTTATGATGAGCACAGACAACAGCAAGTTATTGACAGACTTTTGGGAAACTGTGTCAGATTTGGATTGGAGTCGCAACGAAAGATTAATTCATGTAGTACCAGAGCTAGAACAGTTGTTGAAATACAAACCGGCACACACAAGAGTATGAAGATACCACACGAAAAGTTTTGTATACTGCCCTGGGTCAGCTTAGAAACTAGTCCCATTGGTACTGTTCGACCTTGCTGTTTGGCAGAAGAAGAGATTACGGACATAAACGGTAATAAATTTGACTTGTCTAAGTCTGCAGAATTGGCT
>Ga0209107_10001361_pt1 | contig 13670 bp, 8 predicted proteins | sample LakErihyJuly2011_2_FD_187460 | JGI IMG/M metagenome (GOLD analysis project Ga0209107, IMG submission 187460) | Freshwater microbial communities from dead zone in Lake Erie, Canada - CCB hypolimnion July 2011 (SPAdes) (version 2) | ecosystem: Environmental > Aquatic > Freshwater > Lentic >... | reverse complement strand
GGGGCCCTAAGCCGTTGTTAAATAAAAAGCAAAGATAAAAATCTTCGATGTGGCCTGGTTTAAGAAGAGAGAAGAATAAAAAAGAGCCGTGTAATTTGTGTGTGAGAGAGCCCAATGAAAGAATAGAGTATTGGACTGTGTAAATTAGAAATCATCAAATGAAGAGGGACAATATCCGAAGGCTTGATCGATGTCAAACGGATCAACGGGGCCCTAAGCGCTTCAGACTCTGTCCAAAGTTAGCTCTATTAAAAACTCAACTCTCAGGCTCAGACTCCGTCTAACGGTAGTTTCGTTAATAAATAGGTCTCCCCAAACCGTGATGACTTCAAAACCACCAACCGACTAGTGACATCCCATCATTATAACGATCTTCAATAAATTCAAATGTATAGTAAAATCAATGCATGGGTATGCATATAAATGCATAAGAGTATATATAAATGTATATAAATGGATATAAGTGTCTGTATGTATATAAATGTATACCCAAATGTAAGATTATACATAACTGTATATAAATGTATATAAATGTATACGCGAATGTAAGAGTATATATAAGTGTATATAAATGTATATAAATGTATACTCAACTGTAAGAGTATATATAAAAATGTATATAAATGTATATTCAAATGTAAGAGTGTATATAAATGTAAATCCAAATGTAAGAGTATATATAAATGTATATAAATGTATATAAATGTATATTCAAATGTAAGAGCATATGAATGTATATACATGTATATTAAAATGTATGTATAAATCTATATAAATGTATATGGATGTGTATAGATGTATGTATATTAAAAGTATGTTATAGATGTATACTAATGTACATAAATGTATATAAATGCATGTAAATGTATATTAATGTATATAAGCGTATATAAATGTATATTAAAGAATATAAATATATTTTAATGTTTTTTCTAAAGCAATAAAGTCCGCCAGTTGGCACTAGTTTTGTATATCTTAATTGTTTCCGAAATTTAAAATCAATTTGTCTTTTGATTCATTGTATTTGGTTGGGTTGAAAAGCGACCTTTTCAAAAAAACGAACGCACTTCATACTCATACAATGTAAGTGGGAATCATTAGGATTGGGCTCTTCAATAGTTGTTGGACAGAGGCAAAAGTCAGAGCAAGGGATTAGTGTACATTTATGTCGAATTAGTGCAGCTTCTTCTAGTTCCACAATATTTTCCATTGTGTCGAAGTGTGGGAAGCGAAAAAGAACCTTAGGTGAATTAGGTGGCTGTAGGTCTTTGACGGCGATAAATGGGAATGGTTTGAATTCAAGTACCCAAATGTTGTGGGCTTGAAGGTTCTTCAATGGACTCCACCTGGAATTGGGCTCAGGAGAGCAATATCTCATCATCTCGGCTTGGTGGTTGTTGCTTTGGGAGAGATGGGGAATCCGGACGTAATGGAATTTGGATGGGATAACATTATTTTTAAGTGCCATTATGATGTCAACAGAAAACGATTCATTCCGTAGCAGGCTTTCGTTTACTAGATCCACTCTTGCGTTGTCAACCTTGGTGAGACCATAAAAGGTCAGGATATCGTTATTAATTGCTGCGATGACCTTAATCCATGCGACTTGGTAATTTTCATCATTTAATCCCTTGATTTCACATAGGTCCTTGGTTAAACATTCAATCACGATTGGTATTTTGAAAGGAAAAGGCCTGGAAGAAAGAAAAAGGGAGTAATTTGTTTTGATCTTTTTATTCTAGTTTATTATTAGAAAGTTGGTTCCCAAAACCTGACACAAAAACGATGAATACAATGCTTATGCGATGATTCGATGGGATTACACATAGTAGATGGACAGATGATAAATTCTGAACAATCAATGAGTGAACATGTATGGCGACTGAGGGCTAATAGCATGAGCTCATCTCGGTCTTCATCGCGGTTAAGTGCCGGAAAGGTAAAGGTAATATTAGGTTGAGGTGTAGTGCTAAGATCCAAATGCTTAGTGAACTGAAGAATAGGTAGCTGAAGTACATAGATATCATTATTCTCAAATCCAGCTAGTCTAGACCACTGGGCAGTCCCTAGCTGTGTGCAGTATCGAAGGAGTTCATCTTGGTGGTTATCGGTGGAATGATCAGTGGGGATAGGAGAATATTTGCATATTATTGGTTCGACCTGGTTGGTTAAGCGGATGCTGAGAGTGCATTCATAAGTTCTTGTGGAAATTTGTGGGGTGAATACCGGCTGGACTATCTGGTTATTAATATGAGTTAGGTAAAAGAAATCAGTGATGAGGGTGTTGCCGTCTGGTTCCGTGTTTTTAATGGCAAGAAGGCTAAGCCAAGCAAATTGTGTACGATTCTCGCTTACGTAAATCCGGAAGAGGTTAGAAGGATCGCAAGTGACGATAATAGGCTGTTTAAATGGGAAAGGCCTGGACAAAAATAAAGGTAGAGTTAGATCAAACGTGTTTAATTGGCGTGAGCATTGGACGAAAAAGAAGGTGAAACTCCGGAGAGGGAGGGAAGATGTTAATCCAGTCCTGTTGTTTACATATCCTTCTATAAATGGAACGGTTCTTGACAGAGTAGAGTCTTGAAAAGAAAATTTTCTGTTTTTTATGACAGACCATAATTCCCCCAGGTACCGGTTCCAAACATTTGACGTAGAAGAAATTAACTTGGTTTAATGATCGTCGAAGGTAGATATTGAAGATTTCCAGGGGAGATGGGAGCTGTAAAATATCTTCCACGTGTATTAATATTGCCTGGGATGGAGTGATAATTGGTTCATCATAAACGACCGGGAAGTCGGTTGGTTCTATAATTGGTTCGTAGAGGGTTGACCTGCCAGTAGAAATATTCCATCTTCTTTTTCGGGGTGTGTAGAGATAGTTGTTGACGTCCCGGATATCGAGTTGTGCGGGATGGATTGTTTGATCAAGGGTGAAGAGTAGTTCAAGATGAGTTGTGATTGTGAATGGATTGGTGATTGCTAGAGCGCTGAATTTAATTCGTGAGGCGGTTTTTGAGGTAAGAGGAACCCAGGTTGTTCCTGGGGGCTCGTTCATCATCGGATCAAATAATATGGGTAGATATTCCTTTGTTTCGATGTTGGTGGGAAAAATTAATTTAAGTGTTGGTTTTGACTGGAGTAGGTGTTGAATGTGCTTGATTTCAATGAAAAAGTTGGATTTTTTCGAGGAATCCGGCGTGTTGCTGTTTATCCGGATGATCGGTGTAAGGACCTGGAGCCCATTAGGTAGTTCAATTGTGTTTTCCGCGATTGTTATTATCCTGTGTAAAGGAATGTTTAGTGTGGGATTTGAAAAAACCTTTCGGGTTAGAAAAGATAAGGGAAAATTCTCGAGAGCTGAGGAATTCAGATAATTTTTTATTTTGGTTGGACCCTTCTTCGGAATAATGTTGAATGATGGTTTCATGTAGGTGACTCAGTTTTGTTCTTGTAGATCCCCAATCAAAATTGTTATGATATGGAGTTATAAGTTTGAAAGATTCTCCTATTATGCTATGTTTTTCCTGAGGACGGAGTTCCTCTTCATTCATTTTATAAACTCGTAAAAAGGTTTCCTTCATAAGTTTCCAGTTATATCCCATGTGACGGAAGTCTGCTCTGGTTCTGCGTGAGTGGTTTCCGAATATTGACTGGTTCGATGAAATCCGTCGAAGGCGTAATAGTTGAGAATAAGGGGTAGCTCTTATGATATGTTTGGGGTGAGTAGATTGTGGGTGTGTGTAAGACCCGGAAGCAGTCTCTTTGAAATAAGGTTTGCTAAGTATTTTCCCCTTCCTAATCATGATTGTTGTGTCGAGAAAATTTTGTGTAGTTGATGGGGTGCTGATTTCATACGTTATGTCTTTGGTAGATATAGAGTCAAAGATGAGCTTGATATTATCATCATTGTTACCGGTTGAAATTACGAATATGTCATCAATGAAACGTAAGAAAACCATGAGCCAAGATGGTGGTTTTTCGATTAGTGGCTGAGTTAGGAAAAACATGTAGCAATTCGCAAAATAAACAGAGATGCAACATCCCATGGCAGTTCCTTTAATCTGGTGGAAGAATCGCTGTTTTTTGAAAATGATGACAGAATTACAAATAATTAGAGAGAGGATGCGTTGAAACAGCCGTGGTGATGGAATGGGTAGCCTGTTTTGGTTGATAGCTTCATTTCGTAAGAATTCTAAGTTTGACTCATAAAACTTGGTTCCAGCAATAATTCCATCTTTCCATGGGATACTAGGGTAGAGGCTCACAACATCTGCTGTTGTAAGTTTTGTATCATTAGGTAGATTCTCATTGGGTAAACGCTGAAGAAAGTCGGTAGTGTTCTTTAGGGAACCAGGAATAATTCCGAGGAGAGGTTTAGTTAATTCGGTAATATATTTGTCCAGTAAATACGTAGTTGAAGTGAATGTTGCCACAATTGGTCTCCCTGGAAATGTCATGCTTGTTTTATTCATTGGTTTGTGGATCTTTGGTAGGAAGTAGATAGAGGAACCGTCCAAGGGTCGTTTGCATATTAACTCGTCCTCTTCAGGGGTGATATGGTGAAGAGCTAGGAGGTTCTCAGAGATATCTTGACATTCATTTTTAATAGCTTTTAGTTTTGAAAGAAACTCTTCTTCTGATAATTCAAGGTAGGTTTCCGTATCGAGGAGCTGCCTGTTAGCTTCTCTGTTATAATCATTGACGTCCCAGATAACCGTGTTCCTGCCTTTATCGGACTTCAGTAGGTGAATATCTGTTCTTTTATTCATTTTTTGAATAATTTTTATAATTTCACCATGAATAGTTGGGTTTTGATTCACAGTCGGTGTAAGTAAGTCATCAATGGCTTGGGGTATTCGGTCGTCTAATAACCATGTTGGGGAATCTGGTTCCCAATCAGATTTAACAAATTTCGTTAACCAACCTTTACTGTGTTTTTTCTCTTTACTAGAATAAAAATGAATCCTTATGTTGATTTCCCTTATCAATCTGTGAACTGCCGGTGAGAATTCGTCTTTAATAATTTTTGCGGACGGAAGAAAGTTAAGTCCTAAACAGAGAACCTCAATTGTTTGAACATCCAGAGGTTCCTTAGATTGGTTGATGAGAATATTCTTTTTTAACAGGAGGTTGATTTTCTTGGCTGAAGAGAATATCAGGGGCCGGTACCAAGTTGGAATAGATGTTACAAAGTTCCGATATGGGACTGTAAGAAATACAAAAGAGAGCTGAGAATGAATTTTCCTTGTTTGTATTGAAATCAATTAATACAGAAAAAATTAATTCGTACGTGATGGTTGGTACATTTGTATAGGTTGTTGTTGTCCAGTTACTACATTGTTCCATTGTTGTTGTTGAGGTAGTTGAGACCCTGGTTGGGTTGTTCCGGATGTTGTTGGTTGAATCATGTACTGTTGTGGAATGTAATATTGTGGCATAGTTGAGTTGTTTTGAGGTGGAGTTAGTTCTGCACGTTGTCGTCGTTTAGGTGATCGTGACCGATCCCGGCGAGGGGACTCGGCACGTAGTAAGTTACGAATCTCATTTCTAATACCAGTAATGACTATATTTGCGACGTTGCGTGTAGTGGATGACATTGTTCTCCGTACTAAATCCTCCATTCGGGTTTGTCTGCCAAGAGTTTGTGGAATTGTAGAGAGCTGGTCCGCCCATACAGCATATTGGATTGAAGACGAAATCTCGGTCTTGGTATTCGGATCTTTGCGTAATGATTCCAGAGTTTTAGTGTAACGTAACATCTTGATGGTTTCTTCTTCAATGTCAGGTCTAATTTCAGTCCATTCGAGCCAAGAGCCACATTCATCTCCGGATAGATAGAATGGAGCGCACGGCTGGTATATGTGCTTTCCATGATTCCCGAGGTCGAGAGTGTAAAAAGATTTTGGTATGGGGACCTCACTAGTCCAATTGGTTCGGCGGAAGAAAAGAGTCCAAGCCTTGTCTTTGGATGCCCTCAAAATGATGAAGGATAAATTGAACTGTTGTTCATTTATGCCGACTGCTTCCAATGGGACATGATAGCTCATTCTAGTGGAATGAGATAATAAATATATATAAATATATATAAAATTATTAATGTATATAAATGCAAATAAATGCATATGTGTACATAAATGCATAGGAATGTGTACAAATGTATATTAATATATACAATAACCCTTCATTAAGGCTATTAACCCAATGCAAATAAACATATACTTAATGCATACAAGTGCATATCAACAATGCACACATAAATGCATCGGAATGTTATCTACCCAATGCACAAACAAATGCATACATATAAAGTATATATAAATTTACACCAATGTATGTAAAAAAACGCAAAGGGATACATACAATCAACTTTCCATTAGATTATTCACCCAATGTATAAGTGCATGTGAATGCACATAAATACAGATGTATATAAATCCGTATCAATGCATATATGAATGCATAGAAATGTATATGTACAATAAACTTTCAATAAGTCTATTTACCTAATTCATAAATGCATAAAAAATGCATATTAAAAATATATACATAGGAATGTATACAAATATTCTCAATGTTTGAATGAATTGAATTTTTACTTTGATAACTAAACCCAACAAGACTTTTTTAAGAGTAATCCAAGACCTTGCTGACACACCAAAGGTGGAATTTAATCAGGCAGCGCGGTCAATCCAAAGGATCGGATCTACCCGAAAGAAAGCTAGGTGGTCTAAGACTTAGAAAAACCCCCGGTCTTGTTCCAGTTCATCAGTTGAGAATCCAAACTGCAAATGTCAGAGACATAAGCTAAGAGTTTCGTTCCCTTTTCTCAATACTCTTATTTGGACGGGAACGGTGAGTGATCGTCGTGAGATCCTCACCACTGGAGACCCCCATTTTAAACTATTTGCTTAGGAACTAAGAGAGTTAAAGTTAAAGAAAAGAGAGTGGTTTTTTATATTGAAACAAAAGTTAAAGATTTGATGTTAAATCAGTCATTCCAAGGTACTACTGTGGTGGAAGGGGCCGTCTCCTACTGCCACCCCATAGTCACAAGTGGTAAACATGGAAGAAATTGGTGAAAATGATTCCTAGTTGACTACTGTGGTGGAAGGGGTGGTTCTTAGTTAGCCACAAGCCATAGTCATCAGTAATCAAGAGGAATCTCCTGGCTGGTAACAGCGCGAATATGTAAAAGTACTCACATGTTTAAACAATTTATCCAGGTGTCAGTTGTGAGAAAATTCGGTCAGCAAGTTCCTCTCCGTGGGTGACCAGCACAGCAACAGTCAAAGTTATAGCAACAGTGATTTAAGATAATCCAACTATGTACAGAATATGAGTTGAGTATTTCAAAGTTCCAGAGTAGCATAATAAAAACAAGAATAAAGGCAAAGCAAAATATTACCAAGAGGTGTGTTTCTCTAGGAGAAGTTGTTCCTTCCAGTGGTGGGCAGCGAGTGATTTGAAACTGGCTGAGTTGGCTCTTTATATTTCAGGTTGACTGACGTTAGAGAGTATCAATGTGGGAGGGATTTCATGTTCCCACCAATACCGTTCAAGGCCGAGCTCAAGGCCATTACTAGTGGGAGGGGTGAATAAAATCAGGTCAAGGAACCTTCCAAGGCCATTTTTTTCAAGGCTGTTTCCAAGGGCATTTTTTCTTTTGTTAAGTGGTAATTTTGGCGGTAAATTAGCCACAGGACTTTGCTATGTGAATTTTTCTATAAAAAATCAAGGCTGGACTATAAAATTTGTAATTAGAGTCCAGGTACAATAAATTCGTATTTTTACATATAAATATTTGTTCCGTCATGTCAAATATCCGTACCGTTTTCGCGGCTTGGATTTGATTCATTATTCAAAGTTAAGCTTAGACTTCCATGAGATAGAATCGTATATAAAGTCAGGGCTAGATTTCCCCGTGTAAAAATCCGTATTCGAAATCAGGGCTTGATTTATTCATACCAAGTTCCGTATTTAAAGTCAAGGCTAGACTTTCAGATGATAAAACTGTATTGAGAGTCAAGGTTGGATTTTATCAAGTAAAATTCCCATTCAGAGTCACGGCTGGACTAGTTCACGCAAATTTCTGTATCAAGAGTCAAGGCTAGACTTTCCTGTGTAAAAAACTGTATCAGAAGTCAAGGCCAGTCTTTCTTGTGATAAATCCGTGACTGAAGTCCCGGTCGGATTCGTGTATGTCACAATTGGTATTTAAAATCAAGTCTCAGTTCAGCTGTGCTAAAATTCGTATTGAAACTCAAGGCTAGATTTTTTGCTTTGCAAATTTGTATTTAAAGTCAAGGCTAGACTAGGTCAAGTAAAGACCCATATAAAGTCTGGTCCCACTGTTGCCATGTTAAATTTTGAATTTGCCGCGTAAAGTTAAGGAATTTTCAGACGAGTTCAGACAAGTTTAGGCGGAAGTTGATCAAGGTTACTGCGCAATTAACGATGATTGGTCGAATCATTTTTTAATGGTGTGGGTTAGGTCGTATAAATACCATGGGTCACCACGTGCTTCGTCATTCATTCAGCAGATCGCATGTGGAAAGCATTTAGTCAAAAAAAATGTCTGAAAAACTTGATTTCGTTGGGAACCTAAATTTAGTCCCTAATCAGTATGCAGATGAAGTACAGTTCCTGGTTGAAGTAATTACGGTTGAGGATGAGTTGATTGAGGAGGAATTAATGGTTGGAGAAGAGATTCCTGACATTACTTTATTGGAGGAAATCATAACTTTGGACGATGATGGTAAGTGATCATAAGTTTTTTTTAAAAAAATAGAATAATAACACTTCTCTTCATTATTTTCTTAGAAGTGGTTAATCCTCAAAATGGGGTTGAGATTGGTGATTTCTTTGAGGGAGTTATCAACCAGCCGGTTCAAGACGAGATGGAACAAAGATTTCGCGAGTTTTTAGAAGATGATCGAGACGTGACGGTGCAAAGATTTCGTGATTTTTTGGAAGATGATTTATGGCTTGATGAGTTATGGAATGCCTTTTTTCCAAATAAATAAGTTATGAGAATAAAAAGTCGTTTCAACAAATTGACCTCGTTTTTTATGTGAGAAATAAGTAAAAAGTAGATGGAGTTAAAATTAGAGATTTAAGGCCAGATTTGCCGTGTAAGATTCTCTATTGAAAGTCTAGACTAGATTTTGTTGTGTGGAGATTCATATTAAGGGTCAAGACTGGACTTTGTCGTGTACCAATTCGTGTCATAAGATAAGGCTAGACTTTGTCATGTGAAAATTGTATTTAAAGTCAGAGCTAGACTACGCTGTGTGAAACTTCGTATTCAAAGTCATGCCTCGACTTTGTTATGTATAATTTTGTATTTTAAAGGTCAAGGCTAGACTTGCCGTGTGAAAATCCATATTCAAAGTAAAGGCTTGATTTTGTTATGTAAAAATTCGTTTTTAAAGTCAAGGCTAGACTTTGGTCGTGTAAAAAAGTGTTTCAAAGTCAAGGCTAGATTATACGACGCGTGAACCTGTGTCCAAAGTCAAGGCTTAATTTTAACGTATTAAGATTGGTATCTTAAGTCAAGTTCGACTTTTTTTTCCCGGCTAATTACTTGTGTCGATATTCAGAATCAGGTATAAAGAAAAAGAATTTTTTTGTGAAATAAAGGATGTTTTTCCAGTAGAAAACAGTTTAACATATTATTTCTTTCTCAGGAAGTATACAATGAGAGGTTTGCTAGAGTTGTTTTGATTAATTTTTAATGCAATTTGTTGTTTGGAGAGTGGCATTGTTTTCCCTCTGCTGAGAGGCATTATTTTCCCCTGGGTAGGAATGTACCGAGTGCTGGGGTCGGGAGTTATGATAGTTTTCATTTTGAATTAGCGTCTGTGAAAAATTAAAAGATTAAAGAATTATTTCAAAAGAGTCCAGATGTTTGAATACATACTTAACCAAAACTTCCATGGATGTTTGTTAAAAGTAATTTGGAAATATCCAAAGTCAGATCTTGTCAAGCAGGTTTGTTTTTTTAGAAATGAAAGAGAGGTTAGTATTCTGTAATTGCCTCAGGCATCTATTGTTATATCAGGCTAGGTGGCGTTGGAGTTCGGGCAGCAGGTTAGGTTAGGTAGACCCGGTTTGGTTAGGTTATTTAAAGTACACGATAATCGTGAAAAACCAATTTTAGTAATGAGGCCGTAGGCCTCCGACATTGACAACACCGTTAAGCTGTTAAATAATCGAAAGTCCTTGGTGTGGCCTGGTTCAGAGCACCAGTGTTAATTTGTAGAAAATTAAAAAAGATTTGAATTTGATAATTGGTCGGCGAGGTGGTTAAATCATTGATCGCCAGATGGCCAAGAATTGTTAAGAGATGGGGTTCAATTTTTGACCGCTAGATGGTGAATCGTTCGTTTTTTAGGATTTATGCTAAAATCTGTGTTCATAGTCCAGGCTGGAGTATTCCGCGCAAAAAATTGAAGTTGAAGTCAAGGTTAAGTTATTCTATGTGAAAATTTGCATTAAAAAATCAAGGCTGGACTCTGTTGTGTAAATTTTGTATTGAAAGTCAAGGCTAGACTTTGTGTTTGAAAATCCGTATTTAAAATTAAGGCTAGACTTAGTCGTGTGAAATTCGCATTCAAAGTCAAGGCTGGATTTGTTGTGTGAAAAATCGTATTTATAGTCAAGGCTAGATTTTGCCGTGCGAAAACTCGTATTCAGAGTCAAGGCTGGACTTTGTCATGTGAAAAACCCATATTAAAGTCAAGGCGAGACTTTACCGTGTGGAAATTTGTATTTAAAGTCAAGGCTAGACTTTGTCGTGTAAAAATTCGTATTTAGAGTCAAAGCCTGACTTTGTTAAGTAAAATTCGTATTCAAAGTCAAGGCTTGACTTTGCCGTGTAGAATTCGTATTTGAAGTCAAGGCAAAAATTATTCAATCTTAAATTGGTAATTAAAGTTAATCCAAGGTCATAAACAATTTTTTAGTGTAATTTATAATTAATAAAAAATAAAAAAAAATTTTTTTAAAAGAAAATTGGGCAGAAAAAAGAAAGGAGAAAAATTGAAGCGTTGGTCTCGTTCTTCTTTCTCAATCTTTCGTACGATCAACACGTGTTTTTACAACGCTCCCGAAAAAAATGCCAAGAGCTCTAAAGTATGCGCCATTTCCACGGCCTGATGGTTGCCAGGATTTAAAGATGGATACCATTGGGCATGTTTTCAAAAAAGGAAAGGGCACTCCGTGTGCTTATGATCTTGTCAACGTCGATGAATTTGGGTTGAAGATTCGAACGAGGGCAATCTGCACCGGAACCAAGGCCAATCCTTGTGACCACGTTGTGACCGAGGATCAGTCGAAGTTCCATAATGTGTGGAGGATCACCAGGATCTTGGCCAGTCTGATGAAGGCTGAAGGAGCGTTTGAGAAGGAAGCAAACAAAAGGATGAAGAGACAGCAATTCGCTGAAATTTTCGATGGAGTGACTCTAAAGTACTGTCCAGAAATGCACGGTATTTGGAAGGTCAACAAGATCTTGGCCGAAAGAGAAGCCGCCCAGTTGTTTATCAACACCAACGATAGACCCTGGGCCTCGAGTGGAAGTGTGAGAGATGAGATGGCTATGGAGAGGAAAAGAGATCCAAAGATCGATGATGCTGCTGCTGAGATCAGAGTTTTGCTAAACTGGTTTCCGGAATCCATGGAGGAGAAGGTGAAGTATTGGAATCGGGAAGTTAAGAAGCAAACCGATAAGATGACTGAAGATCTCAAAGTCAAGGGGAAATTCACAAAGGTGAAGTACTACCCCAGTCTCCCTATGCCTGCTCTTGGGCATCCACAGGAAAGTAGCCTGACCATGAGAATCAGGAGATAGATCCGGATGTGTGTTTTTTTTAAAAACTTAAATTCAAAACAAAAAACTTTTTCTCGTCTTTTTACTTATAAAACTTAGAAAAAATTAACAATCTAGAAACTCATGTGAACTTAGAAAATTTTGTGTGATTAAAAATGTACTTTTTTTTAGGGTGGGTGGGTGGGCTCGCTCCTCCCTTTTTTTTAAAAATTCAAAGTAGGCTTTGGCTAAGTTATTTTGCCAGTCAACGCTAGTAGTTGGTTGTCAATTCCGGAAAGGGATGGGAAGGCTGAACTTGGTTACGCCTAGTTTGGTATAAAACATAAAGGCTAGACTTTGCCGTACTGAAATCCGTGTTTAAAGTCAAGGCTGGATTTAGTCGTGTATGGATTCGTATTAAGAGTCAAGGCTAGACTTTTTTATGTGGAACTTCGTATCTAAAGTCAGGGCTTGACTTTGTCGTGTAAAGATTCATATCTAGAGTCAAGGCTAGACTCTATCGTGTATAAATTCGTATTGAAAGTCAAGGCTAGACTTTTATATGTATAAATTCGTATTAGAAGTCTGGGCTAGATTTTTATATGTAGAAATTCACATGTAGAGTCAAGGCTAGATTTTATCGTGTGGAAATTCATATTAAAAGTCAAGGCTGAACGATGCAAAGTAAAAATTCGTATTCAGAGTCAAGGCTAGACTTTATCGTGTATAAATTCGTATTGAAAGTCAAGGCTAGATTTTTATATGTATAAATTCGTATTAGAAGTCAAGGCTAGATTTTTATATGTAGAAATTCGTATGTAGGGTCAAGGCTAGATTTTATCGTGTGGAAATTCGTATTTAAAGTCAAGGCCATACCCTGTCGTAAAAAAATCCGTATTAAAAGTCAAGGCTAGACTATGCAATGTAAAAATTCGTATTCAGAGTCAAGGCTAGACTTTGGTGTGTAGAAATTCGTATTGAAAGTCAAGGCTAGACTTTTACATGTATAAATTCGTATCAGAAGTCAAGGCTAGATTTTTATATGTAGAAATTCGTATGTAGAGTCAGGGCTAGATTTTATCGTGTGGAAATACGTATTTAAAGTCAAGACCATACCCTGTCGTGACAAAATTCGCATTAAAAGTCAGGGCTAGACTTTTCCGTGTGAAAATTCATATTCAAAGTCAAGGCTCAACTTTGTCGTGTAAAAATTCAAATAAGGAGTCAAGGCTAGACCTTATCGTACATAATTCGCTTTCTAAAGCCAAGGCCAGACTGCATATTGGATATTGTAGATCATCATATTGGATTTGTGATTGGGAATTTGTTAAAAAACAACGAGGCCGTAAGTCGTTGGTATTTAGGAATCATTTATCAGGCCGAAGGCCGTTTTTAGCTATGAGCGCATGAGTTGAGTAATAGACGGTGTAATTCTCGAAGATAATTGCCCACGTGCCAGCATGTCTTACAGTTATTTCTCTGAGTCCTACATCCGAAAATAAAAGGAACACATCGTCCAGGAGCTTTATTAATAATCACAAGACCACTCTCCCAGTCGGTTTTCTTAGAAAACCCCGCCATCGTCATATCAAGCTCCGCTTGGTAGAGGACTTTATTAATGACAAGAGTAATTCACGTATCCAGGATTGGCTACGCCAGTGTCAAAAATGATCATCGCCTCCAGACTTTGCTAATGAATTCCTCCATTATCGAGCGTAGTTTGTCAGGAGAAAGTTAAAAACCCTAATTAGGTTTTGGGGAGAGTCTGTTTGGAATTTGATACCTTGTTACTAACTACCTAAGTGGTAGTGCCACACCCAGGTGTCTATCCGGGTTTATGCAAAAGGGCTCACAAAGATTC
>Ga0209107_10001360_pt1 | contig 13672 bp, 14 predicted proteins | sample LakErihyJuly2011_2_FD_187460 | JGI IMG/M metagenome (GOLD analysis project Ga0209107, IMG submission 187460) | Freshwater microbial communities from dead zone in Lake Erie, Canada - CCB hypolimnion July 2011 (SPAdes) (version 2) | ecosystem: Environmental > Aquatic > Freshwater > Lentic >... | reverse complement strand
TTAGCTACTTTAAGAAGACCTCGTAATGAAATAGTAGATAATTTTTTTGTTAGTGATAAAATTACAGATAAATGTATAATTTCTTCTTTAGATAATGCAAATATTTTTCCTCTCTATCTTTACCCAACAAATACCCCAACTTTATTTGATTCTCCACCAACTAACGCACCTGGAGGACGTAAGCCGAATTTATCCCCAGAATTTATTACTGGATTTTCCCAAAAACTAGATTTAGAATTTATTTTTGATGGAAAAGGAGATAAAACTAAAACCTTTGGACCAGAGGATATTTTTAATTACATTTACGCTGTTTTTCATTCTCCTAACTACCGTCAACGTTACGCCGAATTTTTAAAGATTGATTTTCCCCGTGTTCCCTTAACTGCCAATTCCGCACTGTTTTGGGAGTTAGTGATCAAAGGTGATAAATTAGTTAAATATCATTTAATGAAAGAAACAGGAACAGAAATTTCTACTTATCCTATTCCTGGTTCTGATATGGTCGAACAAGTCAAATATAATGAAAATCATCAACAAATTTGGATAAATGCTGAACAATATTTTGATCAAGTTCCTCCGCAAATATGGAATTTTTATATTGGTGGTTATCAAGTTTGTCAAAAATGGCTGAAAGATAGAAAAGGAAGAGAATTGAATTTTGATGATATTAGTCATTATCAAAATATTATTTCCATCATATCGGAGACTATGAAGATGATGGAAGATGTTGATAGAATCATTGAAAAATATGGCGGTTTTCCGTTACAATAATAGTTAACAATAAGATATGAAGACAGACACGATATTTTACACATTACTGCAAAATCTCCCCAGTGTTTTATTTGAACTGCTAGAACAGTCCCCTGCACTGGCTTTACACTACGAATTTTCCTCCGTGGAAATCAAAGAATTAGCCCGGCGGATAGATGGCTTATTTTTACCCAAACCAGAGTACCCACAAGATCCTATTTATTTTGTGGAAGTACAATTCCAAAGCGATGATAATTTATACTGGCGATTAATTACAGAGGCAGTTCTTTATTTAAACCAAAATAAACCGAAAAGAACATGGCAAGCTGTAGTATTGTGGGCAAATCGGGATCTTGATACTGGTATACCCTTAGCATATCAAACTTTACTAACTGCGGGACTAATTCATGTCGTTTACTTAGATGAATTAACCGATACATCATCTTCAATTGGTTTAGGAATTATTCAATTAGTAGTTTCCCCTGAAGATGAAGCTATCCAACAAGCAAAAACTTTGATCAATTTAGTAGAAAAAGCAGATGCGGCCAAGAGTCGAAATCTTTTAGAATTAGTAGAAAGAATGCTGGTTTACAAATTTTCATCCTATAGCCGTCAGGAGTTAGAAGCAATGTTTGGATTAACAGAATGGCAGCAAACCCGATTTTATCAAGAAATTGAGGAAGAAACGAAGTTAAAAACAGAGTTAGAAACTAAGTTAAAAACGATTCCTAGACTGTTAAGTGAGGGGCTAACTGTAGAACAAATTGCTCGGATATTTGAGTTAGATATCGAAGTAGTGAAAACTTGCAATCAAACAGCAAAGTAGTAAATAGACATTTGATGAATAAATCTAGGGGCGATTCAGCTTGATTAGCTATCGCCCACAGTATTATAGTAAAACCCTAACCTTTCACAGGTGTACCGCAAGGATAAGTAGCCGTTTTTTCCTGACTACCCTCACTCACAGGCTGATCTTTAGCTGCTAAATAATCTTTTTGCAAAGTATCTAATAAAGCTTCACGTCCATCATACAGCCGCTTCAGGGGGCGTGGTGGACATTGATTGAGAGTGTATGCTGTTACCAAAGGCAAAGCAATTGTACTATCGGTATAACAAACAATGGCGCTAGGTAACTCATCGGGGTCAATTTTACCCCAACTCACAGCTTCAGCAGGAGTCGCCCCAGACAAACCACCGGTATCAGGACGGGCATCAGTAAACTGGATAAAGAAGTCATGTCCCCGTTCTTCCAATCCTAAAACCTCGTGAAGTTGCGGTTGTGTTTGTAATAAAAAGTTTTTAGGACTACCACCACCAATAATTACCGCTGCACTTGTACCGTCGTTTTCTCGCGCCCCATAAACAATCGCTGCGGTTTCATTGACATCAATGGACGGATCTATTACCAGCTTTGAACCTTCTAAAGCCAAAGCAGCCACATTCATCCCAATGGAACTATCTCCAGGAGAAGAAGTATAAATAGGTACGCCACATTCATAAGCCGTCGCCAATAAGCAGGAATTTTTGACACCCAATTGCTGTTCTATTTCCCAGACGCACTTACCCAGTAAATGATGGAATTCAGCCGTTCCCATCCGTTTTTGGAAAGGTTCGGCTTGGAGAACTTTGCGAATAAAAGCGTCCGTTTCTAGCAGTACATCGTAACCAAAAATAATGTCATAAATTCTGATTGTTCCTTCTTCTCGCAATTTGACATCATCTAAAAAGGGACTACCCGCAAATAGTTCAAAACCCAAACCATAGTGCATATCATGGTAAAGATTCGCACCTGTGCAAATCATCCAGTCAATAAAACCATTGCGAATGAGGGGCGCAAGGGCGGAAACGCCAAAACCGGCTGGTGTCATCGCCCCAGATAGGCTAACTCCCACAGTCACACCCTCTTGAAACACTTCCTTAGTTAGCAGTTGACAGGCTTCCCGCAACCGGGCTGAGTTGTAAGCAGTAAAATAGGTATCAATCAAGTCAACCACGCTAACATTGTTAGACATGGGAATAGGTGCAATTTTCTTACCTGGCTTTTGTGACATTTTTGGGAAATCCTGAATAGCAAATACACTGAATATAATGTTATCGCATTCAAATGTACGGAAGTTGCTAAAATATTTTGTAGCGATATGAGTTAGGGACAATGCTTAATGTCATACTGAGGGAGTCATGCAGTTTTGTATTTCTATTATTTGCTATTATTAAACATAACTAACTTGTTATTAATTATGGCACAAGCGTTAGTGAGTCTCTCTGAAGGAATCGCATCCGAACCTGCACCATTGGAATTTACCACTGATGGTGTCATTAGGATAGGCAAAACTCGTGTAACACTCGATACGGTAATTGCTGTTTTTAAACAAGGAACAACAGCAGAAGAAATTGCTTACCGTTATCCATCCCTTAAACTTGCTGATATTTATGCTACCATTGCCTTCTATCTCAATCATCAACAAGAAGTGGAAGTGTATTTACAGCAAAGACACCAACAAGCACAGGAAATTCGTAAAATAAATGAGGTCAGATTTGATTCCCAAGGGTTGCGTGATAGATTGTTGGCGCGGAAAGCAGAAGCTTAAAAGGAGCGACGCAGCGTTACCCTGCGAAAAACAAATGCGATCGCTTTTTTCAGTTTACAATAAAGTCATCCCAGAGGATTTAGTCAGAAACCGATGCCAACCCTCACAGATATTTCGACTTTGATTGTTAGCACACCAGATACTTGTGGTGGTCGTCCGCGAATTGCTAACACTCGCATTACTGTTCAGTATATTGTCAATGAGATTAAATCTGGTATGACCCCAGAAGAAATTATTGAAGATAAGCCTTTTTTGACAATTGCAGGTATTTACACTGCGTTGGCTTATTATTATGCTAATAAGGAATCACTAGATATTGAATTCGCTCGATATCAAGAAGAATGTCAACGACTTGAAGCAGAATATAAAACAAATTATTAAGATCGCAGCTAACATAATTTATGTGATTTCTGGTCTATCATGATTAATAAATTTGTCGAAGCAGAAAAATTATACTTCATTCTCTCAATTTTAACAGTTATTTATCAACAAGGTTTATGAAAAGCGACACACCAGAAGAATTAAATCCAGATTCAGCAGATCAAGAAATTTCCCGGTTAATTGATGAGGTAATATCAACATCCCAAACTGATGAAAAATACCGTCAAAAAATGCAGCGACGGAAAGAAGTTCAAGATCAACGCATAGCTAAAGCCATACCCGAAAAAGGCTTAATTATCGTCAATACTGGTCATGGAAAGGGTAAAACTACTGCGGCTTTGGGAATGGTTTTGCGATCGCTCGGACATGGACATAAAGTAGCTATAGTTCAATTCATTAAAGGCGCATGGGAACCAGCAGAAAAACGCGCTTTTAGTCATTGGGAAAACCAACTAGAATTTCATGCAATGGGTGAAGGCTTTACATGGGAAACCCAAGATCGGGATCGGGATTTGGATAAAGCTGCTGCGGCTTGGGAAAAATCCCTAGAATTTATCAACAACCCAGATTTTAAATTAGTCCTCTTAGATGAAATTAATATTGCTCTGAAACTGGGTTATTTACAGGTTGAAGAAGTATTAGCAGGTTTAGCCCAAAAACCATCAGACAAGCACGTAATTCTCACGGGAAGAGGCGCACCACCGGCATTAATTGAAAGGGCTGATTTAGTCACCGAAATGACATTAATTAAACATCCTTTTAAGGATCAAGGTGTGAAAGCTCAAGCGGGAATTGAGTATTAAAAAAGAGGTATAGGTTACTTATACATACCGTTAGCTTCCTGTTTACACATATTCAACATTTCTCTATCATTAGCACTCAAAGAGCTTATTTGATCATAGTCTTGCAAACTTATTGAGTGAGCATAACTTGTTGATTCATCATCACTAATTTTAGGGATTGTACTTGTTGTAGAAACTTCTATCGCACCAACTTCACCAGGGGAACTTTTCACTGTCATTGCTAATTCTCCTGACTTAGCCAAAGTTCCTTGAAAACAACTAAATTCAGATTGAGGAACATACAAAGCACCAATAATTTTACTTTGCTGTTTTTGAAAGAGGATGTAACCTTGTCCTAATTGATTTGGTGTAGATGATTGTCCATAAAGATAAGTTCCATCTTGTTTTGGAAATTGGACTTGTCCTTTTTTTCCTAATTCTCTCGTATTTGTAGATAATGCTGTGATATTTTCTGTCAATTTATCAGTAGAGATTTGACGAGAAATATTAACTGGTGATTTTTGAATGCTTTCCTCTTTTATTTCTTGGAGTCGTGATAAAAGAGAAGAATCGGAGTTAATCTGACTTTGATTAATAGGGACTACATAATTAGTAGCTAAGGCTGTTGATGAGAGAAGTTTGTAATGTTGTTGACTAGAATAACTAATACCTAAAACACCAGCCGAAACAATCAGTCCCACGATGGGAAATTTAAATTGGCTAGAAGTCATTAATTTGGAAATATGATTAAGCATCGGATTTCTCCTGTAATGAAGTTAACTATTGTTGTTTCCTGGATTTCTGCAATAATAACTAAATACTAATTACCTAAGATTCCCTCAAAAGTTTTATCTATATATTTAATTTAAAATTAAGCAAAAACTCGCTAGTTATATAATTTTGGGGAATAATCTGAGATTATGATTATTTAGTAACTTTATACTTTACTTCAGAAAATCATCCAGTTGGGGGATGTAAAATTGAGATTGGCGATTTTTATACTTTGTCATTGTCATTGTGTACTTTTGGAAAGTATCTAATCTATTGAATTTTGGTGTTGACCCATAGATACATACAACTTCTAATTCACAGATTTCGCAAAATAAATTAAAATAAAAAAATTGCCCCCTGTTTTAAAATCAGGAGGCTCATCACCAAGAGGGATGTTTTGAATTACACTGTTGCGTGTTCACATTCCTAGCTGGCAATATATTCTTTAACATTAGCGCGGCGACGACGTAAATGTGCAAGAGCTTGATGCTCTAATTGACGAACTCGTTCCCGACTGAGGTTCAAACGTTCACCAACTTTCGCTAAAGAGAGTTCATTTCCATCTTCTAAACCAAAGCGTAAAGCTACAACTTGGCGCTGTTGGGGTGTGAGTTCTGCAAGCAGGTTATTCAAGTCGTGACGCAAAAACTCCTGAGTCGTGTAATACTCTGGTGATGGCCCGTCATCTTCCAACATTTCTTGCAATTCGGTATCTTGATTTTCACCGACGCGCACATCTAAAGAAACTGGTTGACGCGCCATATTCAGATATTCACGAATTTGAGCGGGTTCTAACTCTAGTTCTTTGGCGATTTCTGTAGGTGTGGGTGATCTTCCTAATGTTTGCGCTAATTCCCGTTGAACTTTTTTAATTTTGTTCAGTTTTTCGGTAATATGGATTGGTAGACGGATTGTCCGACCTTGTTGGGCGATCGCTCTGGTAATTGCCTGACGAATCCACCAATAAGCATAGGTTGAGAATTTGTAACCCCGCATGGGATCAAATTTCTCCACACCCCGTTCTAATCCCAAAGTTCCTTCCTGGATTAAATCCAGAAATTCCATATTCCGCTTTTGATATTTTTTCGCAATAGCTACAACCAAGCGCAAATTCGCTTCAATCATTTTTTGCTTGGCTCGCTTACCCTGCGTCATCAAATGATTTAGTTCTGTTTCTGATTGATTAACACGGGCAGCCCATTCTGATAAACTAGGTTCATGGTCAATTTCTTTGCGTAAAGCTTCTTTAGCTTCTAGCAACGCCATCATTTGCTGTACTTGTTTACCGTAGATAATTTCTTGTTCACGGCTTAACAAAGGTACACGGCCAATTTCTCGCAGATAAGTTCTTACCATATCAGCGGTAAATTTGGCATTGACATTCTCTGTATGATTTTTAACTGTAGCCATTGGTGCTTTTATCCTCTACTCTTTAAGCATAATCAATATTTTTTTTAACAAAGGCAATTCGTAAGCTGACAATATACACCATTGAACACGGAAAGCTACCATCAAAAATTACACTAATTAAGCCTTTATTAAGATGTTGCTAGTCTAAAAATGTGTCTCGTTACCCTCTCTTAATTTTGGAGTTTTAGCAGAAATACATTGGGTTGGTTGCTAGAATTCTTTTTTTAAGTTATCTAGTAGTCGGTTTAAAAACCGGAGTCAGTATGAGTTTACTTTGATTTTATGTTACGACAAACAGAGTCAATAGTAAAGTTCCCAGATGATAAATATTTCAGTAATCAAGGCAAAAAGTTGATCACTATTTTTCTTTAACTTCCAAAAACTGTGTTTATACACTCATGGTGACGCGAAAACTCCCTCTAAAGTTGCTTTCAAGTAGCCGGATAACCGAACTTGAGTTCCTTGGAAATGGAGGGATGTTACGAAGTTGTCATTTGTCATTTGTTAGTTGTTAGTTGTCATTTGTTAGTTGTCAGTTGTTAGTTGTTAGTTGTCAGTTGTTAGTTGTTAGTTATTGATTTAAAACTAGAAGCCTAAGTCTGCTTTTGCTAGTTCAGCAGCGGTAAATACTTCCTCGTCTGTTTTTTCTTCCCAAGCGATCGCGCCAATTTCGGCGTAGAATGTGGAATCATAGGGACGAGTCCGCACGACCACTGGCATAGGAACAGCATGACCTAAAATTAAGGCCTGTTGTTTAGAGTCTAACTTAGCTAAGACTGAGCGTAAACCACCCGCACCAGATACACCCGTAAAAATAGCATCAATATCTTTTTCATCATTGAGCAAAGCGGTGATCCGAGTCCCGATCTGGGACATGACTTCATTATCTATGCCTGATGGACGTTGATCAACTACCAAAAGCGTGACAAAATATTTTCGCAGTTCTCTAGCAATAGTTCCAAAAATCGTACTTTGGACAACTCCTGGGTCAAGAAAGCGGTGCGCTTCCTCTATTGTAATCATTAATGGTGTCGGCCGATCTAAAGGATTTTTACTTTGGAGAAATTTATCAGCTTTTTTGACATAATGCTCATGTATCCGTCTGGTGATCATATTTGTCACCAACATATATGAAAGCATATTTGACTGGGAACCAAATTCAATAACTACGTTTTTTCCAGCTTCTAGACATTGGACGATGTTTTTAATATAATTTTGCGGACAAGCACTACGCATATACTTTAAACTATCTAAGCGAAAAAGTTTCCGCTGTAATGCCATAATTGAGCCTTTGTGTCCGCGTTTTTCGTCACAAAACATCTCAATATCTTCGTTACTCATATTTAGTAACTTAATAATCCAAGATTTACCCAACTCTGTAAAGAGGATATTGGCATTATCTAAAGCCGCTTCAGAAAGTCCTAAATCACGATTACACAATTTAATATCTTCAACTTCAACCTGTTCATAGCTGAGATATAGTTCTTGTGCGTCCCGAACACCTCGACGCTTTGTTGAATCTGGATCAAGTGTGTAAACCTCAACTTGTCCGGGAAATAACTGTTTTAAGCCTTTAACAGTGTTGACGTTTTTTCCTTCTGCGACTGCTTCCCAACCATATTCTGAGTGCATATCAAAAATCAAGTTGACAGCAGCATTCTTACGAATTACACCAGCTAAAATCAAGCGCGTCAGGAAAGATTTTCCAGTTCCCGATTTCCCAAAAATCCCGTTACTCCGTTCCACAAAGCGGTTTAAATCAATGCAAACCGGCACATCCATATCTAAGGGTTTACCGATAGAAAAGTTTTTGCGTTGAGGATCATCTTCCCAGCCAAAAACTTTCCGAAAATCCTCTTCCTTGGCTTCGTAAACTTGGCTAAAGTGACTAGGAATAGTTTTAACAGGTAATAATTCCATCGTCGTACTGGTTTGGGGTTGAAAGGATGCTAAACCCGTAGACGATGGTATGAAAGAATTAGGGGATTTACCATTACTAGAAAAGCCAGATGCTGGAGATTCAGGGGTAAACATCAGCATGGGTGCTAGGTTGATCATCCCATAAGTACCGCTACCGGCTAATACTTCGCGCAAGAAACTATCATCCCAATTGGGAGGACTAGCTGTAATGCGATCATTTGCCATACCCAAGGATACATCTGTTAGCATACAGAAAAAGCGCGATCGCATTCCCTGTACCACGAGAAATTTACCTACCCGCATATCTTCTACAGAGATATCTGGGTGTAATCTGACTTCTAAACCTCCAGTCAGAGAACCTTCAATAACTGAACCTAATGGTAATCCCAAATTCATTTTTGTTCGTTGTTCGTTGTCAGGTGTCAGTTGTTAGGGAACAGGGAGGACAGAGAAAGAAATTCTTACCCATTACCCATTACCCATTACCCATTCTTTAGTCAATTTGAATACTTGTTGGTGAATTTCCTCCGGGTGGTGTGATTCCTGGTAATGGTTTTCTAAATTGTGAATAGATGCGATCGCGCCAAGCGAAAAATGCTTCATAATCAGGATTATTGGCTATGCTGGACAATCCTTTCCCTCTCAGAGATACTGGTAAATCCAAATAAGCACCATCGGGAAACTTCAAAAGCATTGATAAACTAGCAACTGTTAAATCAGCTAAAGTTGGTTCATCACCTGTTAAATAAGGACTACCTACCAACAATTGGGTAATAATATCCAAATCTTGTTTTAAGCTAGTAACAGCCGCATTTATCACATCTGGGGTCAAACCTACACCAAAACCCAGCGCTGACAGAAAATCACCAGGAACACCTTCGATAACACTTCTGAGAATATCTGGAGTGGAAACTGGTAACAACGACTTACGAAAACTCTGATCTTGACTAATAGCTGCAAATAGAGCCTTTCTACCTTTAACACCGATTGACTCATCAGCCCAATCTTCCAATAATAAAGTCAAAGCGCGTTTTTTGGGATCTATCGGTATCAGCAGACGATCTGGGTATTCTGAATCTAAATATTTAGCGATTTCTGTAGAATCAGCAATATATCTATTGCCATCTTTTAACACTGGAACTTGTTTTTGTCCAGTCAAGCGAAATAATTCTAGCTGGCCAATTCCTGGTGCAACTTCGATTTTGCGATACTCCAGTCCTTTATAATCTAGGAGTAAACGAACTTTTTCGGAAAATTGAGATAGTTCCCACTGATATAGTTCTAGCATATTGTATATTCTGCAACTTGTTTAGTTGTTAATTTTATAATTGTATCCTTAATTCTTAGCATTTTTCCTGTAAATTTATCATTTTCTGGGTTGAGTTGTTGCCCATCAAGTTGAAAGTTACTCGAATTTGTGTGATAATTAAACTTGGATTGTTATGCCTGTCAATTGATTGAGCATTTTTCCAGATACTTGAGATCTTCAAAATAGTTCACAGCATAAAATTGTTGAAATTGTTGGATATTATCAATATTCCTACTTCTGACTACCGACTTCTAAATTCTTTGATAACTTTACCTAAAATTTTACAAAAAATCTTGTTCCTCAGTCAAGAACCTTTTTAGTTGGCAGAATGTGATAAATCTTGATATAACTTGTATGCAATCAATACAAACAGAATTTATGAACGCTAATTACAGCAAATTATTGACCAAAATTACTGCAATCATGGGATTAATGAGTATCGGTCTTTTGACTACTATCCCATCTCCAGCGAAAGAAGTCCGCAATCCCAATTCCAGACCAAGTATTTTCAACGAACCGCTCTACAATCGTGGTAAAAAGCCCAGTGAAACTGCACCAGTTACCACACCCAGACAGCCAGAAACAGAAGTTCCCACTGTTAAACCCACCCCAACAGCACCTCTAACCGAAACAAAACCAACTAAAAATTTAGTAGTTTTGGCCAATGAGAATGGATCTTTTACAATCCTTATTAAAGCTTTAGCAGCAGCAGGACTGACAGATACTTTACAGGGAGAGGGTCCTTTTACCATTTTTGCTCCCACAGATGCAGCATTTAAAGAATTACCAGCAGACGCATTAAGGGATTTATTGAAGCCAGAAAATAAGGAAGTATTGGTGAAAATTTTAACCTATCATGTAGTCCCAGGCAAGGTACTCTCCACTGAATTAAAATCTGGGGAAGTAAAAAGCGTAGAAGGGGGTGCTATTAATGTTAAAGTTGATCCAAAAGCAGGTGTAAGTGTCAATGATGCCAAGGTAACTCAGGCAGATATCCAAGGTAAGAATGGTGTTATTCATGCAATTGATAAAGTGATCCTGCCTCCTGATTTATAGATTTTTAGTATTTGATTGATCAAAATCCGTAAGTTAAAATCCCCGAATTTATCAAAAACTGGGGATTTTACTATGGGAAAAGACTCAGTTTAAACTGGACTTTTTTGAAGAAATAGCCATCAAACTAACGAGCTTTAGCAGTAGCCTTAGCTTCATTTTGCTTGGCTTCTTGAACTAACTGCATCATCAACTGTTCCAGCTTTTGTGCTGTCTGTTCTTCTTGGTGTAAGTTTTGCTCTAACAACTGGACAACTTGGTTTTGTCCCATTTGTTCCGCTACCTTAATTAAACCACGATAACAAGCTATTTCCAATTGTTCAATCTTACTATGCCATTCTGCCAATCCTAAGTCGATAATTTTGGGATTATCGGCAGCTAAAAGGGCAAATTTTTGACCTTCACTAATTAAACCAACCGCAAGATCACAGGTAATTCGTTGTGGTTGCTCTCCTAAAATAGATAAAACCTGTTTCAGGTTTTCGATATGCTGTTCAGTTTCTGGAATATGTGGCTCAATCACAGCTTTCAATTTACTATTTTGACAACATTGCCACATCATTTGCTGGGCTTCTAAGAAGCGATTTTCAGCATCGTACATGATGTTCATTTCATAGATAAACTGCTGTTGTAAGCTGGTGATTTTTTTCGTCCCTGGACGCTCGCTAACTAAAACCATGATGATTCTCCTAATGGTATTTCGCTGCCTTTAACAGTCGTTCCATTAACCCTACGTCTAGTCCGACCAATTCTCTTCTTACTAAAGACAGAGTAAGGGTGTGAAGTTTAATTGTGATTACAGTGACAATATCAGACAAAAGTCTGAACTATGATTTATGTGATTAATTTGATTTAGATGATTAATGGGTTTTTTATCCCCAAAATCATCCAAATCATCAGAATCACAAGAATCACAGTTTAGACTGCTGAAAGCTGCTGTATCCACTACTTAAGTGCTATTGAGGAAATTTCATTTTAAAGCTTCCTTCAACAAATCCCGATGTAAAAAAGCTCCATTTATTAAAGATTGAATTTTATGAGGTGACAAAGATTCACCATGATAATAATAATTAATCCAACTTTTACTAATTAAATGTATATCATCTGGTAAATCCTTTAAATCCCAACCAGGTATTTCTAAATCTTCCATTAATCGGTTAACTTTGGGATCATAACTCAATGCAAAACAACGTGAACCTTCACTTGCTGCCATAATTAAACTATGTAAACGCATTCCTATGGACATTTCCACACCGCGAAATACACCTTTTAAAATTTGTGGATCTTCGGAACAAATAACTCTACTCACATCTGGTAATTGAGTATGAATTTTTTCCGCAATTTCTAGATCTTCACTTTTTTGAAATGGCAATAATAAAATAAAAGCTTGGGTTTCTTTCTGCAAATTAACTAAAGCTTGAGTTAAATTTGTTAACCGCTTTTCTGTTAATTGAGGATGATTTCTTAAAGTAACTGCAATTCTGGGTTTTGGTAAATCTACTAATTCCGGGACTGGCTTCGATTCCAACGCCCAAACTGGGTCAGGGGCAAGGATATGGGGTATACTCCAATCTGATAATAACCGAGAACTGGAGCGATCGCGCACACTCACTTGAGTACAACCTGCAAAATTCCTCTTCGCTAACCAACGAGTTTGGAAATGCAACAAAGGACCTATACCCTGTCCCCAAGCCACAGTTTTCAAACCCATAACTTGAGCTAAAGCCATCAATCCGCCATAATAAAAAGGGCTAATGCTGCTGGTAGCATCTTGAATTAAACTACCACCACCCCAAACAAAAGCATCACAAGAACGCAAAGCCTTTAAGACTGAGAAAATCGCCATGCGGTTGTAACATTCCACACCATAACGCCGATGAGTTTCTTCAGGATTTCCAGAAAGCACCACAGGAGTAACATCAAGTGGTAGCATTTGCAGAAGTGTGGCTAACAAAGCTTCATCACCACCATTACCCTTACCGTAATACCCAGACAATAAAACCCGCATTTTCCCCATTTTAAATTTTAGATTTTAGATTAATTATGCACACCCTTTCGATTCCCACCTGGATAATTCATATTTCTAGCGTCATTGAGTGGATAGCCGCAATTTGGCTAATTTGGATATACGGTGAACTTACAGAAAATCGGAGTTGGTGGGGATTATCCTTTGCTATGTTACCAGCTTTAATTAGCGCAATGTGTGCTTGTACTTGGCATTATTTCGACAATTCCGAATCATTAGAATGGTTAGTCACCCTACAAGCTACCATGACATTAGTTGGTAACTTTACTCTCTGGGCAGCAGCTTATCTAATTTGGCGTTCTACCAAGTCTACAAGCCCCATTGAGACACAATCTATCAAATCAGAACAATGATATCAAAAGAAACCCTTTTTGCCCTTTCTCTCTTTCCCTACTTGGGTTTCTTGTGGTTTATTAGCCGCAGTCCACAAATGCCACGTTTAGCCCTATATGGATTTTACGGCACATTGGTATTTGTCGCCATCACCATCCCCGCCGCCATTTACGCCAAAGTCCAGTACGGAGAACAACTAGCCAATGTAGACTGGTTACATGGCAGCGCAGAAGTCTTTTTAACCCTTGCTAACATCTTACTAGTCTTAGGTTTTCGCCAAGCAGTACAGGAATTAGGGAACAGGGAGTAGGGGAAGTAGGGGAAGTAGGGGGGGGGAGAAAGAATTTTC
>Ga0209107_10001358_pt1 | contig 13685 bp, 9 predicted proteins | sample LakErihyJuly2011_2_FD_187460 | JGI IMG/M metagenome (GOLD analysis project Ga0209107, IMG submission 187460) | Freshwater microbial communities from dead zone in Lake Erie, Canada - CCB hypolimnion July 2011 (SPAdes) (version 2) | ecosystem: Environmental > Aquatic > Freshwater > Lentic >... | reverse complement strand
CGCGGCGGCGCTCGCGAGGCGCAACACGAAATCGACGGTCAGCGGCGGTTGACCGACCCTGCCCCGCACACCATCGGTACCGAAATACTTCCTCGCCACAGTCAACCCTCCGCCGACCGGAACGCGCCCCAGACCTTCAGCGCATCGACCGTCTCGGCCACATCGTGCGTGCGGATGATACGCGCTCCGCCCTCGACCGCGGCGAGCGCGAGCGCAAGGCCGCCCGCAAGGCGTTCGCCGGGGGGACGCCCGGTGAGCGCACCGATCATGCTCTTGCGCGAGAGACCCGCGAGCAGCGGCAAGCCGGCGACGGCGAGCCGCGGCAAGCCCCGCAGCAGCGCCAGGTTGTGCGCCAGCGTCTTGCCGAACCCGAAGCCAGGGTCGAGGACCAACCGCCTGCGGGGGATACCGGCCGCTTCGCACTGCGTCACGCGCGCCTCGAGGAACGCCGCGACCTCGAGCACGACGTCCCCGTAGTGCGGTTCAGCCTGCATGGAACCAGGCTCGCCCTGCATGTGCATCAGGCAGACGGCGGCATCGCTCGCGGCGACCGCCGCCAACGCGCCGGGCAGGCGCAGCGCCCGGACATCGTTGACGAGCGCAACGCCCTCGGCGAGACAAGGCACGATGACCTCAGGTTTGCTGCTGTCGAGCGAGACCCGCGCGCCACGCGCGACCAAGGCCCGCACGACGGGCAGCACGCGCCGCAGTTCTTCTTCGGGCGGGACCGGCGTGGCACCCGGACGGGTGGACTCACCACCGACATCGATGAACGCGGCACCTGCCAGCAACATGAACTCGGCCGCTCGTAGGGCGTCATCGAGGGCGGCGTGCCGACCGCCGTCTGAGAAAGAATCGGGCGTGACATTGATCACGCCCATGACGAGGGGCTGACGGAGGTCTAGCGTTTCCCCACGCAGGCCAAGGCCGACAGGCATCAACACGCCGGTCAGCCGGCGCTGCCCTCGCCCGCCGCAGGACCGATCCCCGGCGCCGGGCGCACCCCCGGACCCGCAGAACCGGTCGGATTGCTGGCCACCGGGTCGTCCCAGCCGGCAGGCGGCGTGGGTGGCCGACCGGCCATGATGTCCTTGATCATGCCGTCGTCGATGGTCTCGAACTTGATGAGCGCATCGGCCATCGCGTGCAGCTTGTCGAGGTGGGTCTCGAGGATGGCGCGAGCGCGTTGGTAGTTGCTCTCGATGACACGGCGGACTTCCACATCGATGGCGTGCGCGGTCTCATCGGAGATCTGCTTGGTCTGGGTGACCGAGCGGCCGAGGAAGACCTCGCCGGCGTCTTCGGAGTAGGTGAGCGGGCCCAACCGGTCCGACAAGCCCCACTTGGTGACCATGTTGCGTGCAAGATCGGTGGCGCGCTCGATATCGTTCGAGGCTCCGGTCGTAACGGAGTCGGCACCGAAGATAATCTCCTCGGCGATGCGACCACCGAACAGCGTGGTGATCGCGCTCTCGATGCGGCGCTTGCTCATCGAGTAACGGTCCTGCTCCGGCAGGAACTGCGTCACACCGAGCGCACGGCCACGCGGGATGATGGTGACTTTGTACACGGGGTCGTGCTCGGGCACAGAGATGCCGACGATGGCATGCCCGGCCTCGTGGTAGGCGGTCATCCGCTTTTCGTCCTCGGACATCACCATCGAGCGCCGCTCTGCGCCCATCATGATCTTGTCCTTGGCACGGTCGAATTCGTCCATGCTGACCGTGCGCTTGTTGCCACGGGCAGCGAACAGCGCCGACTCGTTGACCAGGTTGGCGAGGTCCGCACCGGAGAACCCCGGGGTACCGCGCGCGATGATCGCGGGCTTCACATCATCGCCCAAGGGCAGCTTGCGCATGTGCACCTTGAGGATCTGCTCGCGGCCGCGCACATCGGGCAACGGCACCACGACCTGGCGGTCGAAACGGCCCGGACGCAGCAGCGCCGGGTCAAGCACATCAGGGCGGTTGGTGGCGGCGATGACGATGATGCCCTCGTTGCCCTCGAAACCGTCCATCTCCACGAGCAATTGGTTGAGCGTCTGCTCGCGCTCGTCGTGACCGCCGCCGAGGCCGGCGCCACGGTGCCGGCCGACCGCGTCGATCTCATCGATGAAGATGATGCAAGGCGCCTGCTTCTTGGCCTGCTCGAACATGTCGCGCACGCGCGAAGCGCCGACGCCGACGAACATCTCGACGAAGTCGGAGCCGGAGATGGTGAAGAACGGCACCTTGGCCTCGCCCGCGATGGCGCGAGCGAGCAGGGTCTTGCCGGTGCCCGGGCTGCCGACCATCAGTACGCCCCTCGGGATCTTGCCGCCCAACTTCTGGAACTTGGAGGGGTCCTTGAGGAAGTCGACGATCTCGCCGACCTCGGTCTTCGCTTCATCGACACCCGCGACATCGGCGAAGGTGACATTCACCTGGTCTTCGCTCAGCAGACGCGCCCGGCTCTTGCCGAAGGACATCGCACCGCGCCCACCGGCGCCGCCGCCCTGCATCTGCCTCAGCATCCACGCGAAGACGAGGATGAGGAGCAACGCCGGCGCGAGTTGCAGCACCAATTGGGTGAGGAAGTTCGGCTGTTTGGGAGCGCGCCCGATGACGGTGACGTTCGCCTTCTCGAGTGCGCCGATCAGCGCGGTGTTGTCGGTCTCGGGGTTGTAGAGCTCGAATTTGGAGGAGTCTTTGCGGGTGCCGGCGATGATATCGCCTTGGAGCACGACGGCCTCCATGCGGCCGCTGCGAACCTCGTTGAGGAAGGTCGAGTAGCTGACCTCAGCCACCGGGGTGGCACGCGGCACGAATTGGCTGAAGAGCACCAGCACTGCCACCGCGATCAAGGCCCACACCACGAAATTCTTCATCAAGTCGTTCATTTTCCGCCCTCGGTCGACGCCTACCTTGACGCCGACGCCATTACCCCGAAACCACCCAGTCTCAAGGGATTAAAATTACACCATCTACCCCGTTCCGACCAGTCGAACCGGGGGTACGCCGTCACAATTTTCGACCGTGCCCCGAGCGGAAAGTTCGGAAGCTCGAGCCGCAGGTACAATGCTGCGGTGAAACTCACCGAACGACAGCGCCGCCATCTGCGCGGCCTCGCCCACGGGCTGAAGCCCGTGATCCAGATCGGCAATGCCGGCCTCACCGACGGAGTCACCGCCGAGACCGTGCGCGCGCTGCACGATCACGAGTTGATCAAGGTACGGTTTTCCGGGGCGGATCGAGCTGCCCGAGAAGCTGGTCTCGAGTCGCTCGCTGCGCGCACGGACAGCACCCTCGTGACCCGGATCGGACATGTGGCGGTATTTTATCGGCCGCGACTCGACCTACCGCGCATCGTATTGCCCGCCCCGGGATGACGCCCTCAGGCCGCCCCCTCGGTCGGAGGGTCAGTAGCGGATCGTGACGATCTCGTAGCTACGGCTCCCGCCCGGGGTGACGACATCGACCACATCGCCTGCGGACTTGGCGATGAGGGCGCGCGCGATCGGCGAGTTGTAGGCGATCCGCCCGGCGCGGATGTCCGCCTCGTCCTCACCAACGATGGTGTAGGTGGCGTGCTTGCCGTCGTTCTCGTCAGCGAGTTCCACGGTGGCACCGAACACGACCCGACCCGCGGGTGACAACGACGACACATCGATGATGTCGGCGGTGGATAGCTTGGACTCGATGTCGGCGATGCGGCCCTCGATGAAGCCCTGTTGTTCCCGCGCGGCGTGGTACTCGGCGTTCTCGGAGAGATCGCCATGACCGCGGGCTTCGGCGATCGCCTTGATGACGGCCGGCCGTTCCTCGGATCTGAGCTTCTTAAGTTCCGCGCGCAGCAGCTCTGCGCCGCGCAGCGTCATAGGATTGCGCTTCATCCCGATACCTCTTGGTGCAGGTCCTGCAGGCGATTGACCTCGACCTCATCGATCGAGTCCAGAGCCTCGCAGGTGGCGAGCGCCGCCGCAAGGGTCGTGTAGTAGGTGACGCGGCGCTGCACGGCTTCGCGCCGGATCGAGTGCGACTCACGCACCGCCTGCTTGCCCTCGGTGGTGTTGACGATCAGCACGATCTCGCCGTTTTTGATCATGTCGACGCAGTGCGGGCGGCCCTCGCGGACCTTGTTGACCGATCGGCAAGCGATACCGGCGGCCTCGATGGCCTGCGCCGTGCCCTCGGTCGCCACCAGGTCGAAACCACGCTCGGACAAGCGGCGGGCCAGAGCCACGGCGCCGGGCTTGTCGCGCTCGCGCACGCTGATGAGACAGGTCCCGGAGCGCGGCAGTGTCACGCCGGAGGCCGCTTGGGCCTTGGCGTAGGCCTCGCCGAAGCTGCGGCCGGTACCCATGACCTCACCGGTGGATTTCATCTCCGGACCGAGCATCGGGTCGGCTTCGGGGAACTTCACGAACGGGAACACCGCCTCTTTCACCGAGAAGAAGCGCGGGATGCGTTCGTGGCGCAGTCCGAGCGCCTCGAGGCTGCGGCCGGTCATGACCCGGGCGCCGACCTTGGCGAGCGCCAAGCCCGTGGCCTTGGAGACGAACGGCGCGGTGCGCGAGGCGCGCGGATTGACCTCGAGCACGAACACCGTGCCGCTCTGGATCGCGAACTGAATGTTGAGCAAGCCGATGACCCCGAGGCCGAGCGCGAGTTGTCGGGTCTGGGCGCGGATCTCGTCCTGCAACTCGGCGGAGAGGCTGTTGGGCGGCAGCGAGCAACCGGAATCGCCCGAATGGACCCCCGCCTGCTCGACGTGCTCCATGATGCCGCCGATCAGCACCTCGTGGCCGTCGCAGACCGCATCGACATCGACCTCGATCGCATCGTCGAGGAACCGATCGAGCAACACCGGGCTGTCGTTCGAGACCTTCACGGCATCGGTCATGTAGGCGCGCAGGTCGTCCTCGTTGAAGACGATCTCCATGGCACGACCGCCGAGCACATAGGACGGTCTGACCACCAGCGGGAAACCGACCTCGCGGGCGAGCACGAGCGCCTGCGCCTCGGTACGGGCGGTGGCGTTGGCGGGCTGTCGCAGTCCAAGCTGCTGCACGAGCTTCTGGAAGCGCTCGCGGTCTTCGGCGATGTCGATGGACTCCGGCGAAGTGCCGATGATGGGCACCCCCGCACGCTCGAGCGCGCGGCAGAGCTTGAGCGGCGTCTGGCCGCCGTACTGCACGATGACGCCCTCGGGCTGCTCGCAGTGCAGCACCTCGAGCACATCCTCGAGGGTGAGCGATTCGAAATAAAGGCGGTCGGAGGTGTCGTAATCGGTCGACACGGTCTCCGGGTTGCAGTTGACCATGATGGTCTCGAAACCATCCTCGCGCAGCGCCATCGCGGCATGCACGCAGCAGTAGTCGAACTCGATGCCCTGGCCGATGCGGTTCGGGCCGCCACCCAAGATCGCGATCTTGCGGCGCGTCGTGGGCGCCGCCTCGCACTCCTCTTCGTAGGTCGAGTACAGGTAGGCGGTGGAGGTAGCGAACTCGGCAGCGCAGGTGTCGACGCGCTTGAAAACCGGACGCAGCCCGAGCGCATGACGCCGGGCGCGCAGTTCGTCCTCGGTCACGCCGACGAGCCGCGCGAGGCGCGAATCGGAGAAGCCGCGGCGCTTCAGTGTCCGCAACCGCGCAAGATCGAGGGCTGCGACGCCCTCGGCTTCGGTACGGGTCTCCTCGTCGATGAGTTCGGCGATCTGCGCCAAGAACCAAGGGTCAATGCGGGAGAGCTCATGCACCCGATCGAAAGTCCACCCGGCGCGCAGCGCATCGGCCACCTGCAGCAGGCGATCAGGGCCCGGCATCCGCAGATCCTGTGCGAGACGCGCCGCGCTGTCTTCGCCGAGCGGCAGCGAGGTCACAGGCGAGAGCCCATCGAGCCCGGTCTCGAGGCCGCGCAACGCCTTTTGCAGCGACTCCTGGAAGGTACGGCCGATGGCCATTACCTCGCCCACCGATTTCATCTGCGTGGTCAGACGGTCGTTCGCGCCCTTGAACTTCTCGAAGGTGAAGCGGGGAATCTTGGTGACCACATAGTCGATAGTCGGCTCGAAAGAAGCCGGGGTCGCGCCGCCGGTGATGTCGTTGCGCAGTTCATCGAGCGTGTAGCCGATCGCGAGCTTGGCCGCGATCTTGGCGATCGGGAACCCGGTCGCCTTCGAGGCGAGCGCCGAGGAACGCGAGACGCGCGGGTTCATCTCGATGACGATCAGCCGGCCGTCTTCCGGATTGATGGCGAACTGTACGTTGGAGCCGCCGGTGTCGACGCCGATCTTGCGCAGCACTGCGATCGATGCATTGCGCATCCGCTGGTACTCGCGGTCGGTGAGGGTCTGCGCCGGCGCGACGGTGATGGAGTCGCCGGTGTGCACGCCCATCGGATCGAGGTTCTCGATGGAGCAGACGATGATGCAGTTGTCCGCCCGGTCGCGCACGACCTCCATCTCGAACTCCTTCCAACCGAGCACGGACTCCTCGATCAGCACCTCGTGGGTGGGCGAGGCATCGAGGCCGCGTGCGACGATGGTCTCGAACTCCTCGCGGTTGTAGGCGATGCCGCCGCCCGAGCCGCCGAGCGTGAAGGACGGGCGGATGACGCAGGGGAAACCAAGCGGCACCTGGATCGAGAACGCGTCCTCGAGGCTGCGCGCCACCGCGGCGCGCGCCGACTCGAGACCGATCTCGCGCATCGCATTGCGGAACAGTTCGCGATTCTCGGCCATATCGATGGCCTCGCGCGAGGCGCCGATCATCTCGACGCGGAACCGCTCGAGCACGCCCTCGCGGACGAGATCGAGCGCGGTGTTGAGCGCCGTCTGCCCGCCCATCGTCGGCAATAGCGCATCGGGCCGCTCTTTTTCGATGATGCGCGCCACGGTGCGCCAATTGATCGGCTCGATGTAGGTGGCATCGGCCATCCCCGGGTCCGTCATGATGGTGGCGGGGTTGGAGTTGACGAGGATGACGCGGTAGCCCTCCTCGCGCAGCGCCTTGCAGGCTTGCGCGCCGGAGTAGTCGAACTCGCAGGCCTGACCGATGACGATCGGACCCGCGCCGATGATCAGGATGCTGTGGAGGTCGGTTCTTTTTGGCATGGCGGCGTCTCAGCGGGCCCGGCGCCGCTGCATTGCGGCGGTGAAGCGGCCGAACAGGTATTGCACATCGTGCGGTCCCGGGCTCGCCTCGGGGTGGCCCTGAAAACTGAATGCGTCGCAGTCGGTACGTGCGACGCCCTGCAGCGTGCCGTCGAACAGCGAGCGGTGCGTGGCGAGGAGGTTCGCAGGCAGCGTCGCCTCATCGATGGCGAAGCCGTGGTTCTGGGAGGTGATGAGCACCCTGCCGGTCTGCAGGTCCTGCACGGGGTGGTTCGCGCCGTGGTGCCCGAATTTCATCTTGACGGTGGCCGCACCGCTGGCGAGGCCGAGCAGTTGATGGCCGAGGCAGATGCCGAACACCGGCACACCGGCCTCGATGACGCGGCGGATGGCGCGGATGGCGTAATCGCAGGGCTGCGGATCACCCGGCCCGTTCGAGAGGAACACGCCCTCGGGCGCGAGCGCGAGCGCGTCTTCAGCCGAGGTCTCGGCGGGCAGCACGGTGACGCGACAGCCGGCATCGACCAGCAGCCGCAAGATGTTGTGCTTGATGCCGTAGTCGAAGGCGACCACATGGAACGGCTTCTGTCCGGCCGCCGGGGGCGGCGGATCGAACTCGGATCCTTGGGTCCATTCGTAGCGCACGGAGGTGGACGCGACCTTGGCGAGGTCCATCCCCTTCAGCCCCGGAAAGGCGCGCGCGCCAGCGATCGCCGCAGCAGGGTCCACCTTCGGCCCGGCGATGATGCAGCCTGCCTGCGCGCCCTTCTCGCGCAAGATCCGCGTCAGGCGGCGCGTGTCGATGCCCGCGATGGCGATCACGCCCTCTCTGGCGAGGAACGCAGGCAGCGTCTCTTGCATGCGCCAGTTGCTGGCACGCGGCGGCAGGTCGCGCACCACCAACCCTGCGGCCTGCGCACGGAGCGATTCCATGTCGAGCGAATTGATGCCGACATTGCCAATATGCGGATAGGTGAGCGTGACGATCTGTCGCAGATAGGACGGATCGGTGAGGATCTCTTGGTAGCCCGTCAGGGCGGTATTGAAGACGACTTCCCCTGCGGTGCTGCCTTGCGCGCCGATGGAGGTGCCCTGGAAGGTTGAACCGTCCGCGAGCCCAAGCACTGCTTCGATCAAGCGTCCACTCCCCGGCCACGACGATGGCGGCCCCGACGAAAAAATCCCCGACGCAGAAGCGGGTGTCGGATGTGCAAAGCGGGAGACATCCTTTCGAATGCCTCCCGCCTTGCTGGGACTAACCCGGCTATCGGATTAGAAGGAAAGTCTACGTTTTCACCCCCCCTCTGTCCATGGACAAAAGGGGTTAAACGCACGAAATAGGGCCTCACCCAGAACATCGAAAAAACTGCGGAAAACGCCCTAAACTATTGTTTTTAAACCGATTACGTCAAGCATTTCGTACCGTCCAGCCGTCCGGCCGACCAGCCAACGGGCGGCCTGCAGGGCGCCGCGGGCGAAGATCGCCCGGTCGGTGGCCCGGTGCCCTAGGGTGATCGCTTCGCCCGTCCCGACGAACCGCAGTTCATGCTCGCCGACGATATCGCCGCCCCGCAACACCGCAAAGCCGATCCCACCCTCGACCCGTAGCCCATCGCGCACCTCCGGCAGCCGCAGCACTTCGAGAGACGCACCTCGACCCTCCGCCGCTGCACGTCCGAGCGCGAGCGCCGTTCCCGAGGGTGCGTCGCGCTTGGCGCGGTGATGGGATTCGACGATCTCGATGTCGTATGTGGCGGGCAGCGCGCGCGCTGCGGCGCGCACCAACTCGATGAGGAGCGTCACGCCGATGCTGGTGTTGGGCGCGATGAGCACCGGCACGCGCTGCGCGGCAGCGGCAGCGACCGAGTCGACTCCAGCACCGAGACCGGTGGTACCGACCAACACCGCGACCCCTCGCGAGGCGCAGGTGGCGAGATGCGAAGCGGTGGCAGAGGGGGTAGAAAAATCGATCACGACATCCGCCGGCTCGATCGCTGTCGACAACGCCGCCTCGAGATCGTCGAGCACCGGCACGCCGAGCGCCCCGATGCCGGCGAGCACGCCGAGATCACGCCCGATCGCAGTGCTGCCCGCATGGTCTACCGCGCCGATGACGCGCACTTCCGGATCCGCCTCGCATCCGCGCGCGATCGCAAGACCCATCCGACCCGCCGCTCCCACGATCACCAAACGCATATCACCGTCCTGCGAAAAAGCGCCTGACACCCTCGAAGAACCCTTGCTCGCGCGGCGTATGTGCCCGACCGTCACCCCGCAGCGATTGGTCGAACTTGCTCAGCAGCTCGCGCTGCTCCGCCGACAGGTCCACAGGCGTTTCTACCACAACGCGGCAGTAGAGATCGCCCCGCGCACCGCCGCGCACCGGCTTCACACCTTGGTCGCGCAAGCGGAACACCCGCCCCGACTGCGTACCGTTCGGCACCTTGATGGACAGCTCGCCCTGCAGCGTCGGCACCTTGACCGAGCCGCCGAGGGTGGCCGTGGCGAAGCTCACCGGCACTTCGCAGGTGAGATCGTCGCCCTCGCGTTCAAAGATCGGATGCGCACGCACCGCGATCTCGACATAAAGATCGCCGGCAGGCCCACCGTTACGGCCTGCCTCGCCCTCGCCCGTGAGCCGGATGCGATCACCGGTCGAGACGCCGGCGGGTACCTTGACCGACAGCGTGCGCGTGCGGCGCACACGACCCTGGCCGAGACAGGTGTCGCAGGGGTTCTTGACGATACGACCGGTGCCTCGACAGCGCGAACACGGTTGCTGTATCTGGAAGAAACCCTGGGAGACACGCACCGAACCACTGCCGTTGCAGGTATCGCAGTTGACGGGCGAGGAACCCTTGGCAGCACCGCTGCCCGTACAGGTCTCACACTCTATGAGCCGAGGCAGGCTGATCTCGCAGGTATGCCCAAATACCGCCTCCGGCAACTCGAGCTCGAGCTCATAGCGCAGATCGGCACCGCGGAAGACCTGCGAACGACCCCCGCGACGGCCGGCGCCGAAGATATCGCCGAAGACATCGCCGAAGATATCGCCGAAGTCCCCACCGCCCGCGCCACCTTGGCGCGCCGCATCAAGACCGTCGTGTCCGTGCTGGTCGTAGACCGCACGCTTGCGCGCATCGGCGAGCACTTCGTAGGCTTCTTTGGCCTGTTTGAAGCGCTCTTCGGCGTCCTTATCGTCCGGATTTCGGTCCGGATGGAATTTCATGGCGAGCCGCCGATAGGCCTTCTTGATCTCGGCCTCATCGGCGGTCTTCGGCACACCGAGGACCGTGTAATAGTCGGACTTGGCCATGGGTGGCTAGCGGTCGCGCGTGGCCTTACGAGGCCTTGCGATCCTTGTCGTCGCTCTTGACCTCTTCGAACTCGGCATCGAGCACATCGCTGTCGCCCCGATCGCCGGAAGGCGTGGGCTCGGCGCCACCTGCCTGCGCGGCATAGGCCATCTGCGCGAGCGACTGCGAAGCCTGCATGACCGCTTCGAGCTTCTTCTCGATCTTGTCCTTGTCGTCACCCTTGATCACCGCCTTGAGATCCGACATCGCCGATTCGACCTTGGCCCGCTCCTCGCCCGGCACCTTGTCGCCGAGCTCCTGCAGCGTCTGCTCGAGGTTGTGCACCATTCCGTCGGCCTTGTTGCGCGTCTCGACGAGCTCACGGAACCTCTTGTCCTCCTCGGCGTGCGCCTCGGCGTCTCGGACCATGCGCTTGATCTCGTCCTCAGTGATTCCCGAAGACGCCTTGATGACGATGCGCTGCTCCTTGCCGGTCGCCTTGTCCTTCGCCGAGACATTGAGGATGCCGTTGGCATCAATGTCGAAGGTGACCTCGACCTGCGGCGCGCCGCGACGCGCCGCGGGGATATCCGTGAGGTCGAACTTGCCGAGCGACTTGTTGTCGAGCGCACGATCACGCTCGCCCTGCAGCACGTGGATGGTGACAGCGGTCTGGTGGTCCTCGGCGGTGGAGAACACCTGCGAATGCTTGGTCGGGATCGTGGTGTTCTTCTCGATGAGCTTGGTCATCACGCCGCCCAGCGTCTCGAGGCCGAGCGACAGCGGCGAGACGTCGAGCAGCAGCACATCCTTCACTTCGCCGGCGAGCACGCCGCCCTGGATCGCGGCACCGACCGCCACCGCTTCATCGGGGTTGACGTCCTTGCGCGGCTCCTGACCGAAAAAATCTTTGACCTGTTTCTGGACAAGCGGCATGCGCGTCTGGCCACCGACGAGGATCACCTCGGCGATGTCGCCGACGGAAATCTTGGCATCCTGCACGGCGATACGGCAGGGGTCGATGGTGCGCTTGACGAGGTCCTCGACCAGCGACTCGAGCTTGGCGCGGGTGAGCTTGACCGCCAAGTGCTTCGGCCCCGAGGCATCCATGGTGATGTAGGGCAGATTGATGTCGGTCTGCTGGCTGGAGGACAGCTCGACCTTGGCCTTCTCGGCGGCTTCCTTGAGGCGCTGCATCGCGAGGGGATCCTTACGGACATCGACACCGGATTCTTTGATGAACTCCTCGGCGAGGAAGTTGATCACCCGCAGGTCGAAGTCCTCGCCACCGAGGAAGGTGTCGCCGTTAGTCGAGAGCACCTCGAACTGGCGCTCGCCGTCGACCTCGGCGATCTCGATGATCGAGACGTCGAAAGTGCCGCCACCGAGATCGTAGACCGCGATCTTGCGGTCGCCACCCGCCTTGTCGAGGCCATAGGCCAGCGCAGCCGCGGTCGGCTCGTTGATGATGCGCTTGACGTTGAGTCCGGCGATGCGACCGGCGTCCTTGGTCGCCTGGCGCTGCGAATCATTGAAGTACGCAGGAACCGTGACCACGGCATCGGTGACCTCTTCACCGAGAAAATCCTCCGCGGTCTTCTTCATCTTCATGAGCACGCGCGCCGAGATCTCGGGCGGCGCCATCTTTCGTCCCTGTGCCTCGACCCACGCATCGCCGTTCTCGGCCTTGACGATGCGGTAAGGCACCATGCCGATGTCCTTCTGGACGATCTTCTCGTCGAAACGCCGACCAATGAGTCGCTTCACGGCGTAGAGCGTGTTGGCCGGATTGGTGACCGCCTGGCGCTTGGCCGACTGGCCGACCACCACTTCGTCGTCCTTGGTGAAAGCGACGACGGAGGGCGTGGTGCGATCCCCCTCGCTGTTCTCGATCACGCGCGGCTTGCCGCCATCCATAACCGCGACGCAAGAGTTCGTGGTCCCAAGATCGATGCCGATGACTTTGCCCATGGTGGTCTGCTCCGCTGCGTTCGTTATGGCCCCGTTGGGGCACCTATGTCGGTGTTAAGTGGGGTCGCCTGTGGCTGATTCAAGGGGCGGGCGCGATGTGCCCGTTAGTCCGGGGCTCGGGCGACGACCACCCGGGCGGCACGCAGCAGCCGACCATTGAGGTTGTAGCCGCGCTGCACCGCGAGCAGCACGGACCCCGGCTCGGCCGTGGCCGAGGGCTGGGCGGCCACTGCCTCGTGCTGATGGGCATCGAAGGGCTGCCCGGTCGGGTCGAGTTCGGTGATGCCGATGCGCTCGAGCACCTTCTGCAGCAGGCGCAGCGTGGCCGCCTGCCCCTCGGCGAGCGCCGCCGCATCCGCCCGACCCGCGTTCTCGACCGCGAGGTCGAGGCTGTCCTTCACCGGCAGCAACTCTTGTGCGAGGCGCTCGATGCCGAAACGGTGCGCCTGTTCAACATCGCGCTGGGCGCGCTTGCGGACGTTGTCGAGTTCCGCGACCGCGCGCAGATGTTGATCGCGCTGCTGCTGGCAACGGGCCTCGGCATCGGCGAGCAGTGCCTTGAGGTCATCCGGCGTCAAACCCTCGTCCATCGGGGCGGTGCCAGGTGACGCGGGATCCGGGGTGTGAGATGCGGGGGTGTCGGACATCATAAAGCCTTGTGAATGATGGTTTTAGGAGGTGTCTGCCGGGCGAAAAGCCGGCCGACCCCAACGGGCGCGTAACGCGCTACGGCCAAGAACTGGGGGTCAGCGGCGGGAATTCAAGGCCGAGCCAAGCAACCGGGCCGTCATGTCGACGATCGGGATCACGCGCTCGTAGGCCATGCGGGTCGGACCGATGACCCCGATTACCCCGAGCACGCCGTCGGTGTCGCTGTAGGGCGCCGTGACGATGCTGTAATCGTCGAGCACTTGGTAGCCCGATTCCTGGCCGATGAAGATCTGCACCCCGTCCGCATGCAGGCTCTGGTCGAGCAGGTGCAGGAAGTCGCGCTTCTCGTTGAAGGCCTCGAAGAGGCGCTTGAGCTTCTCGACGCTGATGAGCTGCGCCGCACCCATCAGGTTGGTCTCGCCCGCGACGATGTACTCGAGGTCGGGACGCGCCGGCTCCGGCGTGAGCACCTGCTGGGCGAGCGAAATGGCCTCGACCATCAGCGTGTTCATCTGCTGCTGCGCCTCCTGCAGCTGCCGCAGGATCTCCTCACGGGCCTCGGCTGGTGTGCGGCCGATCATCTGCTCGGTGAGGAACTGGGCGGCGCGACGCAACTCCTCGGCGGTGTGCGCGCGGGGCAGCTGGATGATCCGGTTCTGCACCTCACGATCGTCG
>Ga0209107_10001357_pt1 | contig 13691 bp, 3 predicted proteins | sample LakErihyJuly2011_2_FD_187460 | JGI IMG/M metagenome (GOLD analysis project Ga0209107, IMG submission 187460) | Freshwater microbial communities from dead zone in Lake Erie, Canada - CCB hypolimnion July 2011 (SPAdes) (version 2) | ecosystem: Environmental > Aquatic > Freshwater > Lentic >... | reverse complement strand
CAATTCAAAAAGAAAAAGAAGATAGTAAAATAAAGAAAGGTCTTGCTAATAATGAAGGTATTAAAGAAACAGTAGGTCAATTTAATAAAAGACAAGATGACTGGGAACATTCTAATATTTTAAATAAACTGTTTACAGATGCTCCAGAAAGTAATTATAAACCTCAACCTAAAGGTATTTCTGCTTTTGCAGATAATCCAATGACAGGAATAGGAAGTACACCAAAAATGGTTTTACAAGCAGGAAAATGGTTAAAACCTTTATGGACTGCAACAAAAACATCTGTAAAAGCACCTTTACCATTAGGTAAAAAAATTACAGATGCAACAGGAGGTAAATTAAATCTTGGTAATTCTGTAGCAGCATATTTTGGAGCTGATGCTCTTTATAATCAAGGAGATTCAAAAAGTGATGTTGTAAAATCTCAAAGTAATTTTATTAATAATCCTTCATGGAATACTTTAGGAGATGCTTCTTTTGAAACAGGAGTTAATTCATTAGGTTTTTTAGGATTAGGTTTAGGTAAACAAGTTTTTAAACCTACATATAATGCATCAAAAAATTTAATAAAAGGATTTAAAGGAGTTCCTAAACAATTATCAGGTTCTCCTAAAATAGACCTTTCTAAATATGATTTTTCTTCTAAAAATTTAAAAGAAATTTCTGGTTTTTTACCAAGAAGACAATTTATTAAAAACTTACAAAAAGAAGAGCTTATAGGTAAAGATTTTCAAGATTTAAATTATGCAGCTAGAAGTACAGATAGAACAAATAAGTTAACTAAACTAGCTTTAAATAGAGAAGCAACTAAATTTAGAGGTGTTGATGGTTCATTACCTAGAGATGGTAAAGGAGTTATGGACTATACTAATAGACCTTATGATATGTCAAAACCTTCATGGAATAATAAAATATCTGAATTTGAAAATATGAAAAATGCAGGAGTAAATTTTGATGATCCTATTTCAATTGCTAAATATCAAGCTACTCATGTACCTATGCAACAATATGGTTATAGATCAGGTATGCCAGATATGAGTTATGCAGATGCTTTATATACTTCAGACGTACCATCTGGTTATGGAAAGTATATGTTTAAATTGCATTCACCAAGAGATTATAGTACAGGTAATTATCAAGATTGGTTTAATAAATATCATAATTTAAAAAGTAGAAAATTGAATAAATTAGCAGTTAATAATGGTTATTGGAATGCTCAATTTATGCCTAATAATTCTTATGATTTACCAATATTATTGGATAGAAATACTGTAGTAGGAAAAAAAGGTCAAAAAATGTTTGATGTTGATGAAACTTATCCATTTATAGATTATAAAAATTTAGATAGAAACAAACAAATAGAATATAAAAACTATTTAGAAAAATTAAAAAAAGATTATAATACAGGTTTTAGAGGTCAATATAAACAAGGTGGAATAACTAATGATTATGTAGAATTAGATTTAACTCCAGAAGAAATACAAGTTTATAAAAATAGTGGTTATATAGTAGAAGAAATAGATAATTTTCAAAATGGTGGAGTTAATAAAAAAGGTAAGTCTTATGATTATACAAGAGATCCTACATATACAGAAAGATTTAAAAGATTTTTTGGTATGGAAGATGTTGATGATATAGCTTATGAAAAAGTTGATGATAAAAATATAAAAAAATATAAACAAACAACTGAACCTATAAAAAAAACTATTAGAAAAATACCTACTATTGAAACTAAATCTAATTTTGAATTAGATTTAAAAAATAAATTGCAAAACATTGCAAAAGAAAATATTTTAAAAGAAAAAAATATAAGTAAAGTTGAACCTATTAAAAATAGTTTACAAATAACTAAAAATAATAATTCTAATATAAAAAATAAAATTGTTAAACCAGAAGATTCAATTATTGAATCAGCTTATAAAGAAATAAAAAGTTTTGACAACTGGTTAGATAATCAAAAAAAACTTTTTAATAATGGTTTAAACCGTAAACTTCAAACTTGGGGTATAGTAGAAACTAAAGATAAAAAAGTTATAGAATCACCTAAACCTCTTAACGTAAAAGATTATTATAAAAATCCAACTTTATCACAAACTATATTAAATGTAAATGATCAACCAAATAGACAGTTTAAACAACAAACTGTTCCTACATCTAACTTAGTTTTAGGTAGCAGAAATAGAGGTCAATATGAAGATATAGAATCTGATGGATTAGAATTTACAACATTTCATCCATTTATTAATGCAGCTAATATAAAACCTTATAATAAAAAAACAAATGTAAATGGTATAAATGATGATAATAGTGTATTTGCTTTAGATAACAAAGGAGTATTACATACTGGTATTTATAAAAATTTAAAAAATAATAAAGATTGGAAATTTTCTAGAACATTTATGAATAAAATTGTTTCTATTGATGACATATCTTTAGATGGAGCAAGATCTGGAAATCCAAAATTTTGGCAACCTCAAATAACAATATTAGAAAATAATAAACTTAAAAAAGGTGCTTTAAATATTTTAACAAAAAAAGGTAAAGCAAATGAAGATTATTATGGTTCTATTTTAGGAGGTAGAGTTGTTTTTGTTAATCCTACAACAAAAGAACAAACACTGGTATCAGGAAGTGTTTCTCATATTAAAAAAGAATTTAAAAGATTAAAAGGAAACAGTAAATATCTTGAAGCATGGAGTCTTGATAATGGAACATATGCAAGAGGTCTTTCTTATAAAGATGGTAAGTTAACTAAACAAAGGTTGGTTAATTATGATGCTGAAAATACTTCTGGAGGTAATGGTTTATATATAAAAAAATATAATGTTCCTGTTAACAAATTTAAAGAAACGTATGTATATGATATGCCTAATGTAAGAACAAAAAAAGATGACAGTTATAAAGCTGGTCATAAATTAAAAAATGAAATTAAAAATTTTGTATTACATCATACTGCTTATGATAACCCTATTACTAATGAAGCTGAAGTAAAAAAACAATTTATGACACCTGGACAAAATTCTTCTCACGTAGTTATTGAAGAAGATGGTTCTAGAACTATATATGCATCTCCTGAACAAGTTTCTTTTCATGCAGGAAAATCAAAATGGAATGGAAGAGAAGATGTTAATGATTTTAGTATTGGTGTAGAATTTCAAGGAGATACACAAAAAAAACCATTAACTGATCAACAAGTTATTTCATTTGTAGAGTATTATGTCCCAATTGCAAAAAAATATAATTTAAATTTAAAAAGTATTATTACACATGAGCAAATTAGAAATGCTTATATAAAAAAACATGCTAATGAAAAAGGTCTTGAAACAAAACCTGATATTACTTATAATCAATACAAACGTATTTTAAATTATATGAAGGCAAAAGGTATTAATTAAACTTATTAAGTTTATTGAATAAATTAAAATTTAGTATATTAAATATATAATATGTAGTTATGAAAGTTAGAATTTATAAATCACCTGATGGAAATGGTAAGTATCTTAATAAGACAGGTCAGTTTTTAGAAAAAGCTCAAAAAGGAAGAATTGTAAAAGATGTTTTAAAATATGGAAAACAACTTATTATGAATTTTGATGAAGCTGACAAAATACAAAAGGCAACTGAACTAGCAAAAGCTATAGACAAATCTAATAAAGCAGGAAGAGCTGCAGGAGCTGTTAAATATGGTGAAGGAATAAAAAAAGCAACTACAGCATCATCAAAAATTCAAATAAAAAATCCAACATTTTTTCAAGATGTATTAAATATATCTAATATAAGTCCCTCAACTAGAAAGTATCATGAAAAAGTAATAGAAGCTGTAATGAAAAATAATAATTTAGCAACACAAAGTCAGTATAATGCTTTACAACGTATTAAAAATGGTACTTTTCCTAAATATCAATTAGGTGGAGTACCTGATGTTAGTGAAATGGGATATCCTGGTTCTAATTCAGAAGAAAAAAAAGACTTATCACAAGATGAATTAGTTAATATAATTTCTAATGATTTAAATAATGATATTGATGAACAACAGATTGCTTTTAAATTAGCAAACTTTTATGATGTAGATCCAATGGAAGCTATAAATTTAGTAAGTCAAGTAAAAAATTATTTAACTGAACAAAATGGTTCTGATTATGAATATGATTTTGATGAAGAAGAAGATGAAGATAAAGTTGTTGAAGAAGAAGTTGTTGAAGAAGAACCTTATGAATCACAAGAAGAAGTAGATGCTGCTGAAGATACTCAAAATAATAGTTTTGTATCTGATATGTTATTAAATGAAGATGAAGAGGAGGATGATGATGATGAAGAAAAGTATGGTGGACAAATGGCTTATGGTGGACTTTATAAAGCTCAAGATGGAGAAGAAGTAGAAGATGTTGATACAGAAATACAACAAAATGATCAAGTTACATATCCTTTTAATCCTACTGCTCCTGGTATAGTATTTCCAGAAATAGAAACTTATTTACCATATAATATGGCAGATATGTTAAATGGAAAGGTGGATCCTGCAACAGGAATGTATTATAATCATTATGCTAGTAAAGATATAAATCAAAATAGTGAATATGAAGATGAAGATAATTCTGAAGAAGAAGAAGAAGAATCTGATGTATCTAGTGAATATGCTTTAGATGCACCTCCTGAAATGAAAATGGGAGGAAATTATAAAAGAAATAAAAAAGTTTATGTTAATTCTATTTTAAAACTAGCAAAAAAAGCAGAAGGTGGTGAAGAAAAAAAATCTGATGAAGATCCTGAAGCAGGAGATCCTACTGGTAAAAAAATTAGAAAACAAAAACTAAATAATTTTATAAGTAGTTTAAAGAAAGAAACAGAAATGTTTAACTTAAAACAACAAGCTGAACAAGAATATGATCAAATGATGCAGCAGCAACAACAACCTCAAAATAATATGATGAGAAGAGGTGGTCCTGCAGGATCAAGAGATCCTAAAGTTGTTCGTGGTAATGAATTAAGATATAGAGCAAACCAATTAAAAGATTTTATAACAGGTCAAAATAGAAGAGATAGAGAAGATAATATAGATTATTTTAATGTTAATGACTATCCTACAACAACATTTGAAGCTGGGGATTATAACAAAGATGGTTATGTAGATGCTATGGATTTTGCAAGTTCTCCAGAACAATTAAAATTAAGAAACAATACAACTAACCAAAACCAAGTATTTTCATCAACTGAACCAAAAATTGGACAAACATATGATGATTGGTGGGTTACAAGTACTGGAGAAACACCAGGCTTTAAACCTGATAATAGAAAATGGAATGGTAAAGATTGGGTATCAAGAGCAGAGTATTACGGTAATAGTGATTACGGTAATAATGTGTCTTATGGTAATCCTTCTTATAGTATAGATGTTAGAAAATCAAATTGGTTAACAGGAAAACCAAGTAAATATAAAATAGATTTTTATGGATACTCTCCACTTGTAGATATTGCTAATGGAAATAATCCAGGTGTAGTATCACAAAAACCTGTTGTTAAATCTTCACAAAGTACAGTATCAAGTACTGTTGCAACTACAATAAATAAATCTCAAAGTACAGATTTACCAAAACAAGGTACACTTTTACCTCATGGTTTTTTTACAACAGATGCTAATAGTGATAAAATACCTGATTATTTACAACCAGGAAAATTTTCAACTTTACCAACGGGCCCTTCTAAAGAAGTAATTACACAAGCAACAGTTAATCCAAATGCACCTGTAGCAAATGCAACTGTAACAAATACACCAATAATAAGTAGTGTTTATAAACCAGAAGTAAAAAGAAATTCTTCTCCTACTTTAATAGAAATTAAAAAAAATAAAGTTATAATTCCTGAAAATCCAATTCCTAAATTTACAACTACTAATAAAAAGAAAACTACTACTAAAAAAACAAAAAAGAAATCTGATTATTATTATAGAGATCCATCATTTATGGAAAGACTTGGAAGATTTTTTGATCCTAATCTTGAAAATGGAGGTTTTGTAGATAGTGAGAATCCTGATTTATATGAATTTAATCAAGGTGGTTATGATCCTACTCAACAAGATATGGATTATTCAAATTCTATAGATACAACTGATCCTTATTTTCAAAGAGGTGGTGGAGTTAGAAAATTTATTGAAAATTATTTTCCCGGAAATATATTAAGTCCACAAAGAACATATAGAAATGAAATTCAAAGAGTTTATGATCCAAGAACAGGAAAGACAGTTGCTATGCCAATTGATATGGGTAGACTTTCTTCAGTAGATGTTCAAAAATCTAGATTTTGGTCAGGTAAACCAAAAAAATATACTATGTATTTTAATGGTTCTACTGGTAAACCTGTTACAACTTCTAATAATGTATCTTCTCAATCAGGCCGTGATAGATTTTGTTCAGACTACCCTAATTCTCCAAGATGTAAAGATTATAAACAAAATAATAATCAAAACAATAATCAAAGAAGTAATGTAGATGGTTTAAGTTTAAAGTCTAAAATAGCTATTAGAAAAGGAGAATTAGGAAATAAAATAAATAATTGGAAACTTAAAATGCAAGGTTTAGATGAATATGGAAATAGACCTGGAGATAATCAAGGTGCTATTTATAATGATGGTAGATTAACAAAAGATAGAGAAGGTAATTGGTATGATAGAAATAATGCTGTAATACCAGGAAAGAAAAGTCCTAGTGAGGTTCCAGGTTATTATGATAATAATCAGATTAATCCTAATGAACCAATGTCTAATGTAGAAATGTTAAAAAAACAAGGTAAAATTTGGGATGAAAAAAGTAACCGTTGGGTAGATCTTGATTTAGAATCTCAAATGCCTATTTTACCAACAGGAAATATTAATAAAAAACCAAATACATCTAACTTACCAACACCTACTATTCCTTTTTCATCTGATTTTTTAATTAATACATCAGGACCAAGAAATACTGAAATGCAATATGGTGGTAATTTAGATATGTTTATTCCAAGAGCACAAAATGGTTCTCAAACTCCTATGAGTTTAGGAGAATGTCCAATGGGTTCTACTAAAAATGCAGCTGGAGATTGTGTAGATTTTATGGGTAAAGTTGTTAAAAAAAGATCTACAGGATCTGACTTTGGAAATAATACTCAAGATATAAAACAACCAGGAGTAATAGATAAAAATTATACAAATCCATTGACTGGTGAAAAACCTGGAGTTATAAAAGATAAAAGTGGAAATCTTCAAATAAATGAAGATAAACCATCCTTTAATGATATGTATGCTGTTGATGTAGAAAATAAAAAAGACCTTGCTTTTGGTGCTAATGCTGATACATCAAAAAATGAAGCAAGATTAGCTTTATTTAATACAGGTGTAGATGTCTTAGATGGTATAAGAAAAAATGCAGAAAGTAGAAAAAGAGAAAATGAAATGTATGAAAACTTAAGTTCTAATAATCTTTATGCTTCTGATCCTAGTAGAGATAGAGGAGATTATGATACTAATTCAGGTTTATTTAGACCTAATGAAATGGGACAAAAAAGAGATGGTCGTAGTGCACAATATGGTGGATACATAGATGAAGAAGAATATTATGATCCTTATACAGAAGAAGATGAAGAAGATGAATTAACTTATGCTGAGGGTGGTGAAAAAATAACATACATGTCTGAAGATCAAATTAGAGCTTTTATGGCAGAAGGTGGACAAGTTGAATTTTTATAAATAATTAATTATGTACTATAAAGTAAGAATAAAATCTTTACCAAAAGCAAAAGTTGGCTATCAAGTAGATGGTTCTTTAAAAAATGATGTGTCATCATTTGGTGATAGCAACACTAATTTTAAAGATCATTCTAATATCAAGGTTACTAAAAGTATAACTGCGGTACCTAGAAAAGATGCTAACTTAGAAGCTGAAGGTGGAGAAACTGTAATAGGTAATATAGATGGCAGTAAAATTCCTTCATTTTTTAATATAGAAGGTCCAAGACATACTAAAGGTGGTGTACCATTAAATCTTCCAGATGATAGTTTTATTTTTAGTGATACCAAAGCTATGATGATTAATGATCCGGTATTATTAAAAATGTTTAACATGCCTACAAAAAAAGGTGGTTATACTCCTGCAGAAATGTCTAAGAAATTTGATATTAATAGATATAGAGAAATCTTACAAGATCGTAATTCAGATAAGTTAGATATAAAAACTGCTGAAATGATGATTAAAAATTATGTTATTAAATTAGGTGCACTTGCTCTTGCTCAGGAATCTAAAAAAGGATTTCCTCAAGGAATCCCTAAATTATCTGAACCATACATGGAAGCTAATGGTATTACTGAAGAAGATTTAATACCTAAAAAAGAAAATCTAAAAGGTCAACAGCAATTTAATAATAATAACATGCCTCAAGAAGAGGAAGAAGAAGTTATGGAAATGCCTAATGGTGAACCAACTGCACAACCACAAGAAGAAATGATGCAGTATGGTGGTGGTATAAGAAGATTAAGAAGAGCTCAAGAAGGAATGCAACAACCATCTGAAGAAGAAATGATGATGATGCAACAACAACAAGCTCAACAGCAACCACAACAAGGTGGTCAAGATCAACAAATGATGCAGATTATGCAACAAGTTGCAGAGGCTTTACAACAAGGTGCAGAACCTGAAGAGTTAACTGTTGAGTTATTGCAAGGTCAAGTTCCTCCTGAAGCAATTGCACAAATTTTTGTAGAATTAGGAATGCCTGAAGATCAAGTACAACAACTTGTAATGGGTGTTATGCAACAAATGCAAGGTGGACAAGAACAAGATCCAAGACAGCAACAACAGCAAATGTCTGAAGAAGATATGATGGCTATGCAGCAACAAGACCCAAGACAGATGCAACAAGCTCCTATGGCAGCTTATGGTATGTCTATGGGTGGATATGATATGCCTTTTTATGATGACTCATATGAAATGGCTTATGGTGGTATGCCTAAGTATGTTACAGGTGGTCCTGGTGATAAAAAAAATAAAACAAAACAACAGTCAAAAACTGATTATACTAAAGAATATGGTATTAAACTTAATGATGAAGCTGTTGGTGTCGATGAATATGAGGATGTTCAAAAACCTTCTAAAATAGGTTTTGGAAATGCTGAAAAAAACTTAACAAGTTTTGCTAAATGGAAAGGTATATACGAAGGATATGATGATTTAATGGCAGAAATAAATAAGCCAGGTGGACCAGGAAAAAATAATCCTAAAGTTAAAGAATTTCAAACTTGGATTAATAATGATTATATACCTAATAAAGTAAAAGAACTTAATGCTAAAAAAGTTGCTTCTGGAAGACCAGCCTATACTGAAAATGAATTAACTAATTTAAAGTCTAGTCTTATAAGTGATTTTGGTTTTGACAACACATCAGGACAAGGAATTGATTCTGATTTTGGAGCTTTTACATCTTCAAGAACACCTATAAATTTTGATTTTGAAAAGTTACCAGATGAAGCAAAAGATCCTTGTCTTTGTAAAAAAACTGATGGTAGTATATATAAAGATGCTCAAGGAAATACTAAAAAAGCTCCAGAAGATAAAGATGGAAATTGTATAACTGATGATCCATCATGTTATGAAACAACAAAAACTACAGAAGAAAAAACTAAAGAAGATTCAACTACTACAACTACTGATAAAGTTGTACCTGGTGAAAGAAAACCTGCTGAATGGTGGTTACAAGATAATGTAAACACTATGGGTGCTGCATCTGATTTAGCAAGTATTAAAAAGTATATGCCATGGGAAGCAAGAGTTGATCTTGAAGAACCAAGACCTACATTTTTAGATCCTACAAGAGAGTTAGGTGCACAATCTGAACAAGCTAATATTGCTTCTCAAGCTTCTGCATCTTTTGCAGGTGCTCAAGGATTAGGTGCAAGAAATGCTGCAACTCAAGGAAATGCTGCTGCACAAGCTGCAAATACTTTAAGTAATATAAATAATCAAAATGTAAATATAGCAAACCAGTTTGAAGGTACACAAGTAGGTATAAGAAATCAAGAATCTATGTTAAACCAACAAATGGCAAATAGAGTTTTTGATAAAAATACTATTGCTAATCAACAGTTTGATAATGCTAAGTTACAAGGTAGACAAAATTTAAGAAATGCTTATAATAATGCAGTAACTAATAAATGGAAAACAGATGCTCTTAATCAAATGTATCCTAACTATCAAACTGATGCTGGACCAGGTGGAAGAGTAACATATACTCCAACTGATAAAACACTTGATACTACAAAAAGAAAAAATACTTATGCAGATGCAGAAGAACATTGTAAAGATCAATCAGGTAATGCTTTAAACAACTGTATTAAAATTTATATGGACAACCATAAGTATGGTGGTGAATCCTTTGAGTATGGAGGTTATGTCTATACAGTATACCCTAATTACTAATCAACTAAATTTTTAAAGTTTATTAAACTTATAAAATTTTAATATATTTACAATATAGATAAAGATAAATTATGGCAACGTACATTCAAGGTGTAACAGACTATATTCCACAGTATCAGCCATTTGAGCCTGATTACAATTTCTATTCTAACATAATGCAGACTAAACAGTCTCAGTATGATAATAATTGGAAGGCTTTAAACAGTATGTATAGTGAATACTATAATGCTGATTTAACAAGAGATGGTAATATAAAAAAAAGAGACACATATTTAAAAGACATTGAGTTTAATTTAAAAAGAGTATCACAGTTAGATTTATCTTTAGAACAAAATGTTAATCAAGCTTCTCAAATATTTAAACCTTTTTATGAAGATGCTGCATTAATGAGTGATATGGTAAAAACTAAAAAAGCCAAATCTCAAATTTCTCTTGGTGAAGGTTACTTAAGTAAAATTGATCCAATACAAAATAAAAAATATTGGAGTGAAGGAGTAGATAAAATTAAGTTTGAATTACAAGAATTTAAAGATGCTACTGATGAAGAAGCTGGAAATATTGAAATATCAAACTATACTCCTAACAGAGATATTACTGCAGAACTTAGTAAAATTACTAAAGACTTTGGAAATGTACAATTTGCACCTGAATTTAAAAATGGTTATGTAATAACAACAACTAATGGTGAAAAGTTAGTTGAACCATTATATAAATTATATGAAGCTAGTCTTGGTGATGATCCAGGAGTACAAGATTGGTTTAGAACTAAAGCATATGTAGATAGAAAAAGATATGGTGTAACTAATGCAGCACAGTTTGGAGGAGATAAGAATAAGGCAGAAATGAAATATTTAGAAGACAAGTTTACTGTTCTTAAAGATCAATCTATTGCTCAATATGATCATTTAAATGAAGTCAATACAAATTATGATGCTCAGTTACTAGACTTAGAAAAACAAAAAAAAGAAAATAAAGGAGGACCAAATATTGATAAAGAAATTGCTCAACTTAAATTAAATAAAGATATAAATACTAAAGTATTAAATAGAGCAAAAACAAATGCTGACATCATGAAAGAAACTGTTGATGCTGATGGTAAATTTAAAAATCCTTATGGTGATGTAAAATCTTTAAGATGGAAAGTAGATAATGGAATGGCAGCTGCTTTAATGCAAAAACAATTTTTAGAAGATGCTAATTTATTTGCTTTAAAAAATATGAAGACTGATGTTAAAGTTGATCAATATAAACTTGCAGATTATAAAAATCAATTAGAAAGCCGTCTTGTTGCTCAAAGAAATGCAGCAACTATAAGTGCAGCACGTACAAGAGCTAATGCTACAGTAAAAGCAGCAAATATTAAAGCTGCTGCTGATAAACAAATTCAATATAATAAATACTTAGTTGATACTAAACAAGGTTATTATACTAATGATGCTGATGGTAATATAGTTGTTGCAAAATATGAAAATCAAAATAAAACTTTTTCTGAACCCAAAGGTTCACTTAAAACTGGTGCTATTACAGATGAAACAAATAAGTATTATCAAAAAATGAAAGTAGATACACAAATGCTTATTGGTGAAAATAATGCTCAAGGTGTATTAAAGAACATGACTCATATGTTAAATGATTTAGTTTCTAGTAATAAAATGAGTCAAGCAGAAGCTACTGAAATTTTAAGTTATAGTAAAAATAAAAAAGTTACTTTAGATGCATTTGACAAACAAATAAAAGATGATAAATCAATAAATTGGTATTTAACAAATAGAATTGGTGACAATGATCTTAAAAAAATTGTAAATAAATTTAATAATTATATTTCGAATCATAAAGGAGATAGTACTTTTACTACATTTCAAAAAGATAATGAACCATATAAACAGTATGTAGCTGGTAAATTAGTATTAGATGACACTTTTAGATATTTAGATGAAACTGAAAAGTGGAAAATAAAAACATCAAAACTTATTGAAAGTAAAATAATGAATGAACTTACTGGTGAAAATAGAGGTAATGTTCAATATTTATTTGATGAAAGTGGAAACAAAAGAACAAAAGATGAATACTTTGCTGCATTAGCAAAAGCAGGAAAATATACTTATGATGGAAGATCTTATTGGGAAAAGACTAAAGATATGATACCAGGTATTGGTAGATCTGAAGGTGGAGATTATGAAGAGTATGACTTTTTTAATACAAGAGCTAATAAGTTATATAGTGATAGTAAATTTTTAAAAAATAATGATGGAGGTTTACCTGGAACTGGTACTGGTATAGCAGTAGATGCACTAAGTTCAATTGTTGTACATCCTAATAATCCTGTTGGTAGAACTTATTGGGGAGAAGCCATGTATGATTTAGATAAATTTGACTGGCAAAATTCTAAAACTGATAGAGTTTCTTTTATGGGTTATAGTGCCAATGCTTATGATAAAGCTGGATCTGATCTTAAAAGAAATGATTTAGGTTTACAAATATTAAATAAGTTTAGAGCAGATATTGATAATCCTAAAAGTAAATTTGGAGTAGTTAAACTTACTGTATTACCTACTGCAGGTAGTAGAAGTGATATAGGAGGTTATATTTTAAGACCTGATATAGAGTGGATTACTGAAAATACTCGTCAATTAAATACTGATGGTTCAGTTAAAAAATCAGGAATATTAAGTCAAAATCAAGCAGATTTAATGTTAAAAAATGGTATTACATATATGATGAAAAATAAAGAAATGGAAAGTCAAATGTATAAAGATTATTTTGAAGATCCTCTTGCTGCAAATATTAGTAAAGGTAAACCATATAAATATGTAGATCTTACAGATAATGATTATAAGTTTGAAATTAATAAAAGTTTAGGAGGTCCAAGTGATTTTACTGTAACAGGTACTTTTCCTTTTATTGATCCTAATACTGGTAAAAAAACAATTGAAACTTTTACTGAAAGTTCAACTGTTTATGGAAATCAATTAACTGAATTTAGAAATTCATTAGTTAATGGATTTTTTCCAGGTCTTAAAGATGATTATTTTACTACTTTTCAACAATTGAATAGTTATGGCATTAAATAACAATGAAGAAGGTTTTAATCCTCTTGATACATTAGGACCTGCTGTAGGAAGTATAAATTCTCTTAATCCAGATGCTAAAAATTATACTCCATTTGAAGGTGATCCAATTGATTTTGGTAAAACAAATCCTCCTGCTTTAGAAAATCCATTAGTTCCAAAAGGTTTAGTTAATCAATCAAAA
>Ga0209107_10001356_pt1 | contig 13692 bp, 14 predicted proteins | sample LakErihyJuly2011_2_FD_187460 | JGI IMG/M metagenome (GOLD analysis project Ga0209107, IMG submission 187460) | Freshwater microbial communities from dead zone in Lake Erie, Canada - CCB hypolimnion July 2011 (SPAdes) (version 2) | ecosystem: Environmental > Aquatic > Freshwater > Lentic >... | reverse complement strand
TATGACGACCAAAAATTATTTGAATTTCTTATTTTAGAAACGTTTCAGGCGGGATTGAGTTGGATTACAATATTAAAAAAAAGAGAAAACTTTCGATTGGCTTTTGACGACTTTAACTATTCAAAAGTGGCATTATATTCTGAAGAAAAAATCCAAGAATTAATGCAAAATACGGGAATTATTCGCAACAAATTGAAGATTCGTTCTGCTGTCTCGAATGCCATTTCATTTATGAAAATACAAGAAGAGTTTGGAAGTTTCAGTAAATATATTTGGCGATTTGTAGATGAAAAACCTGTTATCAACTACCCTAAAACACTGAAAGGAGTTCCTGCCACTACTCCCCTTTCGGATGCAATTAGCAAAGATTTGAAAAAACGTGGGTTTAAATTTGTAGGGTCAACAGTTGTTTACGCTCATATTCAAGCAACAGGAATGGTAAATGATCACGTAGAAGATTGCTGGAAAAGAAGTTAAGAATCTTAATTCAAAATTTTCATAAAATCTTCTCTGTCAATTTCAATACAACCCAAACTTTCGAGATGTTCATTATAAACTTGGCAATCTAATAATTTATAATTGTCGTTTTTTAATTGATTTGCTAAAGTAATGAAAGCTACTTTGGAAGCATTGTTAACTTTGGAAAACATACTTTCGCCACAGAATACATTTCCTAAATCGACACCATATAATCCGCCAACTAATTCTTCATTTTGCCAAACTTCAACAGATTTTGCAATGCCCAATTTATGAAGATTACAATACGCTTCAATCATTTCATCGCTAATCCAAGTTCCATTTTGCCCCTCTCTTTTAATGGAACGACAGTTTGAAATAACCGCTTTAAATTCCTGATTAAAAGTAACTTTAAAAACATTTCTATTGAGGATATTTCGCATACTTTTTGAAATAATCAAATCCTCGAAAAATAAAACCATTCTTGAACTTGGTGCCCACCAAAGAATAGGTTCGCCTGGATTAAACCACGGAAAAATTCCGCTTTTATATGCTAATAATACTCTTTCTACTGATAAATCACCTCCTATGGCAAGAATGCCTTCATAATTAGCATCATGAACTGGTGGAAAATAAAAATCTTTAGTTAAAAAGTACATTTTTTAAATGCGAAGTTTGAAATACAATTTATTGAGTATTTAAAGTCCGAAATAGAAAATTAAATTCTGACTTATAATCCTTTATGATTTGTAATTAGAAAGGCAAATCGTCGTGCTCTTCTTCTTTGAATGTTTCCGCTGGTGCAAATGCTTCGGCAGCTGGCATTGGTGGCTCTTGAGTTGGTGCAGCAACAGCCAATCTTTCTACTCTCCATCCTTGAATTGCATTGAAATATTTAGTCACTCCTTGTGGGTCAACCCATTCGCGACCTCTTAAATTGATTGAAACTTTTACCGCTTCTCCAACATTGAAACTGTTTAATAAATCACATTTGTCTTGAACGAATTCAACTAAAATATGTTGTGGATATTGTTCGTCAGTTGTAACCACTAATTCTCTTTTTAAGAAACTTCCATTTCCTACATTTTTTGCTTCTCCAAGCATTTTAATTTTTCCTGATACTTCCATCTTAACTATTTTTATTATTATTTTATTTAATTACTTCGCCAACAACACTTTCCAAGCAGAATCAACATCGTTTTGGTTCAAATATTCCTTGGCTTTTTGGTGTTGTTTCAATAAATCATCAGCACTTAAAACGCCTTTTACTACAAAATTTTGTTTTACAAATATATTAATTTCTTCTGTTGTAGGCAATGCTTCAATATTTCCTAATTTTCCTAAATCATTTCCATCAAAAACTGAACTTTCTTTAATAAAATCTGGTATTTGATCTACACCAATTCCTAATGTTGTCAATGGTTTTACAACTTCAAATAATCCTTGATTGGCACGGGAATACCAATTTCCACCCATTCTTGAAACTAAATCAATTTTATAAGGATCAATATTTCCATTATTATCCATAACCGACTCATTAATATGGATTTTTACTACTTCACAAATCACTAAATTTCCTGCACCGCCTTGATTTCCCATACTAATTATCTCATTGACTTTACATTCAAATTGAACTGGTGATTGAGCAACACGATAGGGTTTCACAATATCCGATGGAATTGCGGAAAATCCGGCTTTTAAAAATTCATTTACACCGTCAGCATATTCAGTACTTGACAATGATGTCTGTTGCACCATATCAAAATTCACCACATTTATTACTACTTCGCGAGTTGCTTCGGCATTAATTAAAGTGTGTTTGATAGAATTGTCACGAACACGTCTTGCTGGTGAAAAAATCAAAATTGGTGGATTCGCACTAAATACATTAAAGAAACTAAAAGGCGATAAATTGGGCTTCCCATTTTTGTCAATTGTACTTGCAAAAGCAATAGGTCGCGGGCCTACAGAACTTTGTAAATAACTCTGTAATTTTGATGAAGAAATGTCTTTTGGTTCGATGCTAATCATAGAAATCAATTTGAACAAATATAATAAAATGGATTCAGAAATTCAGAATTTTACAATCTAATATTCCTTTACAAAAAGGCAAAATGATATTTCTACATTCAAAATGATAATATTTGATTATATTTATCGTTGAATATCACTTTACAATAAAGTTTATGCAGTTTTCGAACAAAAGGAATTTTACTCGTTGGTTTATTATATTTTCCTCCTTTATTTTCATTGTTTTCATACTTTGGAACACCTATTCCTTTTTTCAAATTTTCAAAAATGAGGAGCGTTTAAAGATGGAATATTGGTCGGAAGCTCAAAAAACTTTGATCACTTCTGATATCAATACTGAAGTAGCGCTGCCAATTAAAATAATCGAAGACAATAAAACAATTCCAATAATTTTAACAGACGAAAAAGATAGTATAATTGGTCATAACAATATTGATGAGAAATTAATGTCAATTCCAAAGGAGGCAAAAGTCATTTTAAAAAAATTAAAAAAAGAAAATGAACCCATAAAATTTGAATATGTCCCGGGTAAATTTAGATACATCTACTACGGAAATTCCGACCGATTAAACAACCTGATTTATTTCCCAATAGCTTTTTTATTAATTATTTTACTTTTTGCTCTTTTAGTATATAATTTCTACAGAAGCACCAAAATGGCCACCGAAAACAAACTTTGGGCTGGAATGGCGAAGGAAACTGCGCATCAAATTGGAACACCGCTTTCATCATTAATCGGTTGGTTAGAAATATTAAAAGCTCAAAATGTTGACGATTCTACTATTTCAGAAATTGAAAAAGACATTGATAGACTTCAAAATATCACAGAGCGATTTTCAAAAATTGGTTCCGAACCTATTTTAGAAAAGAAAGATATTATCTCCGAAACCGAAAAATCATTCGCCTATTTGCAATCCAGATTTTCAAAACAAGTTGTTTTTTCATTCAACGCTCCCGAGTTTCCTGTTTTAGTTTCTCTGAACCCAATTCTATTCAGTTGGATAATTGAGAATATAGTAAAAAATGCTATTGATGCCATGAGAGGCAAAGGAAAACTAGCTGTAGTAATTATTTTAGAAGGTGAATTTGTAAAAATAAATATAACTGATTCAGGTAAGGGAATCCCAAAAAAGCAATTCAAAAACATTTTTGAACCAGGATTTACAACTAAAAAAAGAGGTTGGGGATTGGGACTTTCATTAACAAAAAGAATAGTTGAAGAATACCACAATGGAAAAGTAAAAGTCTTGCAATCTGAAATTAATAAAGGAACTACGATTCAGATTAGTTTTAGAAAGGCATAAAATTAAAAACGCTTAATTTTTACAAATTTTCTTGTATTTTCTTAACCAAATCTTCAAATTCTTCTTTACTCAAACGTACCTTATTTTGGAATCTCATTTCGTCCATTTTATTCAATGGAATCAAATGAACGTGAGCGTGTGGAACTTCTAAACCGATTACACTCATTCCAATTCTTTTACAAGGAACTGCTTTTTCAAGAGCAATTGCAATCTTTTTCGAGAATTGCATTAATCCTAAATAAAGGACATCTTCCAAATCGAAAATTTTGTTGATTTCTTGCTTTGGAATGCACAAAGTATGACCAATTGCATTTGGATTTACATCTAAAAAAGCAAGAAAATTCTCGTCTTCTGCGATTTTATAACACGGGATTTCTCCGTTTACGATTTTTGTAAAAATACTTGACATAGAAGAAATGTTTAATTGGTTTACTGTTTAATTGGTTAGATGAAAAACGATTAAACGATTTAACAACTAAACGATTCAACTATTTAATCTCTCGAAATTTCTAATATTTCAAATCTCAAAGCACCATTTGGAACCGTAATTTCGGCTACTTCGCCCACAGATTTCCCCAATAAACCTCTACCAATCGGAGAAGTCACAGATATTTTACCTGTTTTTAAATCGGCTTCACTTTCTGCAACCAAGGTGTATTTCATTTCCATTCCGTTTGTTAAATTTTTGATTTTTACATTCGACAAAACCAATACTTTTGAAACATCTAAATGCGTTTCATCGATTAATCTTGCGTTGGAATGCACCTCTTCCATTTTAGCAATTCTCATTTCCAACATTCCTTGTGCTTCTTTGGCAGCATCATATTCGGCGTTTTCTGACAAATCGCCTTTATCACGTGCTTCTGCTATATCGGCGGACGCTTTTGGACGCATCACGCTCTTCAAATAATCTAATTCTTCTCTTAATTTCTTTAATCCTTCTGCTGTGTAATACGATACTGCACTCATAATTTCATCATTTATATAAAATAGAAAAAATCCCATCGGGACGGGATTTCTTTTTACAAAGATAGTTGTTATTTCTTTTAGTCAATAAATATATGTTAATCATATATAATTCAAAGTTAAATAAATTAAATTTGTTTCAACTATTCTTTTAATAAAATTTCAAAATGAAAAAATACATCTTCCTACTTTTATTGCCTTTTCTGTGGAATTGCGATGGCGGAACCTTTAATAATCACAATCCAAATATTCCCAATTATAGCTTTACAATTGAAATAAACACTGATTTACCATCGTATAACAGCTTAAAATTTGTGAGCAACGGAAAATATATTCCAAATGCAGGTGCTCGTGGCGTTATCGTTTTCAATAATGGAAATGGTTATGTTGCTTATGATGCGGCGTGTCCAAATCAAGCGATGAGTTCCTGTTCGACGATGTCTGTTCGCGGTATCAATGCGTTTTGCAGCTGTGATAATGCCGAATACAACCTGTTTTCTGGGCAATGTCCGGGAAAAGAATATCCTATGAAACCGTATCGTGTGGAAACAAATGGCACGATTGTCAAAATTTATAATTAAAAAAACCCTTGAAAATTACTTAACAAGGGTTTTGAAAATCTGATTTACTATTAAAATTTCAAGGTCATGCCTGCCAAGAAATTAGTTCCCGCTTGTGGATAATATCCGGCACCGTCTAAAGTTATCGTTGTTCCCGGACTTGTCCAAGTATCATCATATGTGAAATAATAGCCGTTAGAAACATATTTATAATCCAATACATTATTCACTAAAACAGAAAATAATATCGATTTAAACACTTTTTTTGTTTGGATTTCATACGCTACATTCAAATCATTTACGAAATAACTTTTTAATTCAGATGTTTTAGAATCTATATTTCCCATAAATTGTTTGCCAACAAATTTCGATAAAATACTAAATTGCAAGTTTCCGCTTGGCGCAAATGTCAAGCAGTTTCCCGCCACTACATTTGGTGAAAAAGCAATATTCGTATTTCCAAAATCCTGTAACACACCATCTTTTTGGAAATAATATTCCTGATTTTTGTTTTTGCTTAAAGCGATATTTGGACGTACCAACCATTTTTCAGAAAGGTACAAAGTCGCATCAATTTCCAATCCCAATCTGTAGCTATCGCCAACATTTTCTCGTAATGGCGCCCCAACGTCGCTCAAAGCACCTGTTAAAACCAACTGATTTTTATATTTCATATAATAAGCCGTAACATTCCATTTTGATTTTTCTGAAGTCAATCGCCAACCCAATTCAAAATCATTTAACTGCTCTGGTTTTGGCGTTCCACTTGAATAATCATCACGATTTGGTTCTCTATTGGCACGCGCAAAAGAAAAATAAAGTGTATTTTTAGAATTCCAATCAAAATTCAAACCTGCCTTTGGATTGAAGAAATTGAAATTGTCGTTTACCAAACCCGTTTCTAAACTATTGGCTTTGTAACGAACATTTCTGAGTTGCAAATCACCATAAAAACTGATTTTTTCTGAAATTTGGAAATTCGCTTTCGCAAATATATTCCCGTCTGTTTTACTAGCATAATCGTCATAATAATGATTCCCTAATTCACTTTGAGAAGCGAATCGAGCCCAAATTACTTTTCCAAAATGTGCTCCTTCGTATTTATTGTAAGCGCCACCAATAATCAAATTCAATTTTTCATCTTTATAATTTGATGAAAAAGTTGTACCATAAAAATCATTGTCCAACCATTTTTGACGTATCAAATCGGTTGCAACTTCAGAACCAACAGGCGCTAAACCATAATCGGCAAAAGCAGCATTTTCTTTATAATTTTCAAAATACCCTATCCCTTTGGTGTAATGAAAAGCCAAATTGGTATTCCATTTATCCGATATTTTTTCATTCCAATGCAATTGATAATGATCTTGTTGGTAATTGTCTGTTTCATTGTCATAGAAACGAGTTTTACCAAATTCATCCGTGTACATTCCTGCCGAGTTGAAAGTTCTATCATTGATTAATGTTTCTCCATCAATTCCGTTCCAAGACTGGTATGTTTTTTCTTTACCACCAAAAGCCAATGCTTTTATTAAGGTTGTTTTTCCTACATAAGTACCTTGAAGAAAATACGATTTCAAGTCAGAACTTGCTCTGTCAACATAACCATCAGATTTCAAAACCGACAAGCGACCTGCAATTTCGAAACCTTGTGCTGAACTTGTTTCAGCATTTAATAATCCCGTGCCGAATTTTACCGTATTTTTTCTTGAGTTAAAACTACCCGCTGAATTTGAAATTTCACCGCTACTCACTTTGGAATAGTTATCCGTGAGCATATTTAAGCTTGCGCCAAATGCTCCCGAACCGTTCGTTGAAGTTCCCACACCGCGTTGCAACTGAATACTTTCAAGTGATGAAGCGAAATCTGGCATATTTACCCAAAACGTTCCTTGACTTTCAGAATCGTTGTACGGAATTCCATTTATAGTAATGTTTACACGGGTTGCATCGCTTCCACGAACACGAATTCCTGTATAACCAATACCATTTCCAGCATCAGAAGTTGTTACCACCGAAGGCATATAATTCATTAAAATTGGAATGTCCTGCCCTAAATTTCGGGTTTTCAAGTCTTTTTTGTTCAAATTACTGAACGTCACAGGCGTTTTGGAATCCACACGAATTGCTGAAACTAAAACAGCGTCGAGTTGGTTGATTTTTGTGGTGTCTTTTTTAATTTCTTGAGAAAAAGAAAAGAAAGAAGTGCTTAAAAAGATAAAAGATAAGAGACGAAGGGATAATAGATTAATAGGTTTCGTTCTTTTTGTTTGTAATTTGATTACATTTTTCATTCGTAAATTGTTTACGAATAACAAGGGGGAATTATTCTTTTTGTTAAATTGATTGTTCCTATGACAAATAGATAGTGTGCACGCTATTTTTGTCATTTTTTCCCTTGGCAGCATTACCTGCCCAGGTTCTTTGGGTATAATCTCAGCTCGTTATTTAGAGCACCCCTTTGAGACGGTACAAAATTAATTATAAATTGTGGATTATGAATTATGAATTGCAAAAAATTTAAAATTCTGGTTTTTTCCTATTTTTCTTAATATCGGATAGATTTTTCTTATATTTTATTCGTTTTCTAATTATTGATTTTGGGATTTTAGTAGCTTTCCTTATTTTCGGAATATGCAATCCTTGTTCAATAATGGACAAAAACCGTTTGGTGACAATTTCTTTGTTTTTGAGTTGGCTTCTGTCCTCGTCACAATTTAGAATTAGAACTAAATCGGAAGTTAATCTTGACGCTAATTTCGTTTCAAGGCGCCATTTTTCTTCTTCGGACAAGGCTTGAGAATTTTTTAAATCAAAGGACAAAACCACTTTCGAGGAAACCTTGTTTACATTTTGTCCGCCAGCACCACTACTTCTGACAGCTTTGTACTGCAATTCGGTAATTAATTTATCCTTTTCCATTATTGCAGATTGCTTTTAACTGCGTTATTTTTGTTGGTGCGCAGCTTTCAATAAGTCGTTTACGGTTTTCACAGGGTTGAAAGTAATCAGTGGAACCTCAACAAAAATAGTAATCCAATTAGCCATTGCGCCGTTCCATAATCCCGGCAATTCATAACCTTTTAGCAGTTTTCCTTCTTTGTTTTTATCAACGATAAAGCCGCTATTTGCATCTATATATTCTCTCAAATCAAATTTAGAACCTTTGTAATCCTTAATCGCACAAACCAAATCTACAGGATTAAAATGTGTTGCGTTTTTAGCAATTAAAACTTGATTTTCATTGGTTAAATCAATTTGTGCCGTTTCTACGATTTGCAAAGTCGCATTTCCTTTGGAATCATTTACCCAAAAAGGACCGCCACCAGGTTCGCCTTCATTTTTTACCATTCCACAAACTCGTATTGGTCGATTTAAAACCTCTTTTAAATAAATAATTTTATGTTCTAAAGTATATTTTATAAAATCTGAAATTACTTTGTTGTTTAACTTTTTATCTAAGAAAATCTCGATTTCACTAATTTCATTTTCGGAAATTTTATCAAGTTTGGATAAATAACCAGTTATTTTTTGTTGCGATTCAAGTAAAATTCCTGCTAATGCTTTTTTGTATAAAGTAATAGTTTCAGATTCGTCTTGGATAACATTATCTATGTTTTTTATGAAAACAATATCGGCATCCAATCTATTTAGATTTTCAATTAAAGCACCGTGACCACCAGGTCTAAAAACCAATTTATCATCAATACTTCTAAATGGCGTATTATTTAAATCAACGGCAATGGTATCTGTAGCTGTTTTTTGATGTGAAAAAGTAATTACGATTGTTGAATTATATTCTGTTTCAATTTTGCTTTTAACTTTGTTTAAGGTCTTTTCAAATTGGGTTTTGTGAATTTCTGAAACCGTAAAATGCAGATTTGAATTTCCGTTGGAACTTGCATACAAAACACTTTCTATTAAATGTTCTTGAATTGGAGTTGCAATATAATTTTTGTAATTATGAAAGGGTAAAATCCCTTTCGGTTTGTTCGCAAAATCAAAATGTTCTTTATCTAACATCAATTTTATGAAGTGATAATTTTTTTGGTCTTTATTCCAAGATTCAAAATCAGGATAAATTTCTTTGAGTTTTTTATCAATTGTTTTAAAGAATGGAAATTTCTCTAATCCTGCTAAAAAAATCAATAAATTATTTGCCTTTTTTCTATTGATATAGGCATTTATAGATTCGTTTTCAATTTCGAATTCATTCAGAAATTCATTTAAAAATTTAAACATTCTGCTAGCCGCACCAGAAGCGGGAACGAATTTCTTTAGCTTCAATTTGTCTTTTTTAGCGTCAAAAAAATTTGAATATTTTTGAAATTCAACGTCTGATAGTTTTAAAATACCATCATTTATTGTTGCTGGTCGATTTAAAATTACTTTAGCAATTCCATTCTTAAAAATATTTAACTGCTTTTTAATGGTAATAAGCGGGATTCCTGTTTCTAAAATTTGCAGATAATCTTGACTAGAAAAACCTATTTCCTTGGCTTTAGTAAGTTCTTCAATTATAGCAATCGCTTTTTGAAAACGCATTTCGGCATCGCCAGAAAGCACAATAAAAGGCTTGTTGTTTTCAATTAATGCCATTTTGAACTTCTCGAAAGTTTCAACTCTGTCATTTGGGGCGTCTCTCAAGTCGTCTTGTTCCCAAGGCACATCAACATCGGTAAGAAAAAATAAATCGTACTTATGTTTTCGGGCTGCTTTATCCAATTTCGCGTCACAAAAACCATAATACATCTCAGAGAAAACTTTAGTAATCATCAAGCATGTATCGGCAAAAAGATAGGTATTGGCTTTTTGCAACGCTTCATTTTCGAGTTGCATTTGCCCAATTGCAATGGGTAATACATCTTCGGGAGCACAAATTTCTTTTTTAGTATTCCATTTTTCTTGCAAATAATCACGAGCAAATTCAGGAGCCCAAACCGTATCGAAATGAGCGGCCAATTGCTTTGCCAAAGTTGTTTTCCCTGTGCTTTCAGGTCCGTAAATCGCAATTTTTATTATGTCGTTTCCAGTAATCTGGAGTTGTTTAAGGTTTTCTTCCATTCTAAATAGCCATAAAAGGCAATAATTGTAAATACTATATATTGTATACTCGTAAATGTATATCCTTTGAAAAAATAAAGTGGAATTGAGATAATATCACCAATTATCCACAAAATCCAATTTTCAATTTTACGCTTTGCCATGAGCCACATTCCCACAAAGAAAATCCCTGTAACCAAAGTGTCAACATACGCCGACCACGTTGTAAATTTATTAAAAAATAAATACACTCCGACAACAAACGCAATTGTTGTCATAAATATAATAAAAGCAATCGATTTTTCCTTGTTTGAAAGTGTCGCAATTGGATATTCATCTTCGCCTTGTTTTTTGCGAGTCCATAAATACCAGCCGTAAATACTCATAATAAAATAGTATCCGTTGATCATCATATCGCCTAATAATGTCCATTTCCATAGTAAATACACATAAATAGAAGTGCTGATTATTCCTGTTGGAAATACTAAAATATTGTCTTTTTTAGCATACCAAACGCTCAATAAACCAAAAATTACGGCTGTAATTTCTAGATAAATTTCAAATGTAGGGTACTCTTTATATTGATGAAATAGATATTCTATCATTTAATTTTATTATAAAATTAGTGCTTTTCGAACACATATACCAAAGTGAAATTTTCAATTTCTTCAAAATGGAACGAAAAATCTTCTGTTTTATTTTGAAAATGTAAACTCGCACTCCCCGATTTTTCATTTATCTGAAATGGTTTTACTTGGATGTGCTCTTTGAAACTAATTCCGATTTCATTTCGGATTTTGAAAATTGATTCTTTGATTCCCCAAATCACTGTTAGCTTTCGGATATATTCTTCTTGGTTTTGTTTGTTCAAGAACTCAAACTCATAATTCACAAATTTATCTGCAATTTTGATTATTTTTTCTCTTTGCAACTCGATGTCGATTCCTGCTTTTTGGTCGCAAATTATGATTGTCGAAAAATCGTGAGAATGCGATATTGAAATGTGCTTTCCATCTTTGAGATGTGGCTTTCCGAATTCGTCGTATTCCAAATCGAAATCGGTGTAACCTTTTTCTTGTAATAATTTGCGCACGCTCAAAAAAGCGCGTTGGTGTAATTCCGATTTCATTGCGTTGACCCGAAGTGTGTTTGATGCATTTAATGCTACTTCGTTGCGCAATTGCGCCAATGATTCCGTTATTTTCCAGACGAGAATTTGGGTTGTTGGGCTGAAATTTATGGTCTTATATAGTGGCATTTTAAGAGTTATGAGTTATGAATTGTGAGTTTGAGTTATGAATTTCATAATTACTACTGAACCCTAGCCCTGATAGCAGCGGCATCCTCTTGTGGCGTTGTTCGCCACAAGAGATATAGCGAATAGCAGGAAACCTGACTGCCGGCAGGTAGCTCCAAAAAAATCATACTCTTTCGATTACTTGATTAAAATTCAAACCTTTACAAAATAAACATTTCATAAATATTAATGAAAATTATTAATTCATAAAGTTAATGCCTAAATTTGCAAAAAATTTACAATTACAAATATACTATAAATGAGTACATCAACTATGCCTTATGTGGCTTTCAAAGTAAAAGACATTTCTCTAGCAGCTTGGGGAAGAAAAGAAATTGAATTGGCAGAAGCTGAAATGCCAGGTTTAATGGCGCTTCGTGCGGAATACAAAAACGAACAACCACTTGCTGGTGCTCGTATTGCAGGATGTTTGCACATGACCATTCAAACTGCGGTTTTAATTGAAACATTAATTGCTTTGGGTGCAGAAGTGACTTGGAGTTCTTGTAATATTTTCTCTACTCAAGATCAAGCTGCGGCTGCAATTGCTGCTGCGGGGATTCAAGTTTATGCTTGGAAAGGCTTGAACGAGCCAGATTTTGACTGGTGTATCGAACAAACTTTGTTCTTTGGTGAAGACAGAAAACCATTGAATATGATTTTGGATGATGGTGGAGATTTGACCAATATGGTTATTGACCGTTACCCAGAATTAATATCTGGAATCAAAGGATTGTCTGAAGAAACTACAACTGGAGTTCACAGATTATATGAAAGAGTAAAAGCGGGAACGTTGCCAATGCCAGCAATTAACGTGAATGACTCGGTTACAAAATCGAAATTTGACAACAAATACGGTTGTAAAGAATCAGCAGTTGATGCGGTTCGTCGTGCAACTGATGTAATGCTTGCTGCAAAAAGAGTTGTAGTTTGTGGTTATGGCGATGTTGGAAAAGGAACAGCTGCTTCTTTTAGAGGTGCGGGATCTATTGTAACTGTTACAGAAGTTGACCCAATTTGTGCGCTTCAAGCGGCAATGGACGGTTTTGAAGTGAAAAAATTAGACACGGTTATTGCAACCGCAGATATTATCATTACGTCAACTGGAAATAAAGATATTGTTTTGGGTTCTCATTTCGAAAAAATGAAAGACAAAACTATCGTTTGTAACATTGGGCATTTTGACAACGAAATTGATATGGGTTGGTTGAACAAAAACCACGGTGCATCAAAAGTGGAAATCAAACCACAAGTTGACAAATATACCATTGCTGGAAACGATATTATCGTTTTAGCAGAAGGACGTTTGGTAAACCTTGGTTGTGCTACAGGTCACCCAAGTTTTGTAATGAGTAATTCATTCACCAACCAAACTTTAGCTCAAATTGAATTGTGGAAAAACAGCGCGGCATACAACAATGACGTGTATATGTTACCCAAACATTTGGATGAAAAAGTAGCCATGTTACACTTAGCTAAATTAGGTGTTGAATTGGAAACTTTACGTGTGGATCAAGCCGATTATATTGGTGTTCCCGTTGAAGGACCATTCAAACCAGAGTATTACAGATATTAATTGGTTGACGATTAATGGTTGCTGGTTGACAGTAACTAATAGTATCATATAAATTACCCTTGCAGGAAACTGAAATAAATTCAGTTTGAATGTGAGGGTTTTTTGTTTGGGCGTGCCCTCGTTTAGGTCATTGCGAGGAACGAAGCAATCTGTGCTAAACTCGGTCGGGCTGTGCGCTGTATCTCTCCGCTTCGCTACGAGGATGTCGCTTCCATCCCTCTCGCGGGTTTGAGGATAACGTATGAATTCCTTAATAAACATGGTTATAAAAAATAATGTAAGTAAAATTTTATTTTTCATAAATTGTACAATTTTATTTATATATTTGGAAAGAGCCAAAATCTGACGTTTATCAGACAAAGCAACCCAATTTGGGGGTGATAAGTCTGACATCGTCAGGCATATATACAAGTTATGAGCAAGTTTAAAAAACATAGCAGTCAGACAAGGGAATCACCG
>Ga0209107_10001355_pt1 | contig 13698 bp, 8 predicted proteins | sample LakErihyJuly2011_2_FD_187460 | JGI IMG/M metagenome (GOLD analysis project Ga0209107, IMG submission 187460) | Freshwater microbial communities from dead zone in Lake Erie, Canada - CCB hypolimnion July 2011 (SPAdes) (version 2) | ecosystem: Environmental > Aquatic > Freshwater > Lentic >... | reverse complement strand
ATTGATGTTTAAGGGCCTAAGAAAAAAAATATTTTTTCTTGCTTTCATTCAAAGTTTATTTCTGCAACTTGGGTATGCTCAAGTAACTGACACCTCGTTTACCGTTGATTCTATTCACATTGCGGGGAATAGAAAAACAAAGGCTCAAATTATTTTAAGGGAATTAAGTTTCAAAAAAGGAGATACCATTCACAAATGGTCTTACCATCAAGTGCAGAGCAGGAAACAACTGATTAATTTGTTTTTGTTTAATGAAATTGCGCTGCGCAAAGTTGGTAATACCATATACATTGATGTGAAGGAGCGCTGGTATATATGGCCGAAACCTAAATTGGAGTATGCCGATAGAAATTTCAACCAATGGTGGCTGAGCAAAGACCCCAAGCGTTTAATTTACGGATTGAATTTGGAATGGTATAACCTGTTTGGGCGCAATCAAACCTTGGCCTTAAGCCTCATCAATGGGTACACCAAAATGGCGTCGGTAAATTACAAGGTGCCCTACTTTAATAAAAAGCAAACTTGGGGTTTGCAGTTTACGGCCCAATACAGTTCCAATAAAGAAATATGGTACAAAACGGCCAATGACAAGGTGCAGTTTTTCCGCGACCAGGACCGTGAAATGATTCGCCGCAGCGGTGGGGAGATATCGTTTACGCACAGACCCAAAATATTTTCCTATTTGAATTTTTACGGCGGGTTCAGGCATTGGCAAGTAGCAGATACGGTAACTGATGCTTTTGTAAACAGAAACTATTTACTTTACGGGGATAACAAGCAAACAGAGGTTTATGCAGGGGCATTGTTTACCTACGACCACAGAGATTTTAAAGGTTTTCCTTTGCATGGCGATTTGCTAAAAGTGAATGCTGAAATAGCGAATTTTCCTTTACCTCAGTTCAGAGGACTGCAGACGTTTTTATTCAAAATAGCGTATTCGAAATACATTCCAATAACAGGCAATTGGTTTGCATCAGCCCATGTATCGGCGAGGCATTACAGCAATTATTACCCGCAGTATAGCAAGATTCAAGCACTTGGTTATGGCAAGGATTACATCAGGGGTTATGAGTTGAATGTTATTGATGGTTCTGAATTTTTATTGGGCAAGGCGGAAATGAAATACCGTTTTTTAAACCGCAAATACAAGTTCTTTTCGAAAGTTAAAAACTATGAGCAGTTGCCTATTGCTTTGTTTTTGAGCACTTATTTTGATTTGGGTTATGTGCTAAACAATGGTATAAGAAATTCCGGTTTAACAGACCAGAACGTATTGCCCAACACTTGGCAAAATGGCAAGGGTTTAGGCTTAAATGTGCTTGCGTTTTACGACTATTGCTTGCGCTTGGAATACTCGTTTGACAAGGATATGAACAGCAGATTTTATGTAAGTTTTGTGGCAGCGATGTGAGGAAGGGTGTTTTTTTATGAAATATAAATTCTTGTAAAAATCCAAAGCAATACATTATCTTTGTTCTTGTATTGAAATTTAAAGCACTCATATTGGCCTTTGTGTTCCTCTTTGGAGGAAGTGGATTGAGCATTGATATTGCCAAGTGCTGTGATCATATTTCGGGTGTTAGTCTTTCTTTAAAATCTAAAGACGATGCCAAGCAAGACGATTGTTGCAGTAAAATTAAACCCGTTTCTAAAAAATCATGCTGCTCTGAGCAGTTGATTCAAATGGTGATTAATCCTGTGCTCGGTCTACAAAAAACGGTCGTTCATGTTTTTAAAACCTTCGAAGCAAAATTAGACCGCCGCTCAGAATTGTGCATACTTGCACCTATTCCTGTTGAGCTGCATAAATCTGCCTTCGAGTCTTTCGACCATTGTTACCCTATACCTGTTTTATTGCGCAAACGCGTTTTGCAAATTTGAGATTCAAAGCATTTTGAATCCGTGCTTTTTGCCGTTTGAAATGCATGGCTGTATGCGTGCAGCTTGAGTTTAGGACGATGTGCCCGCCTAACATGGAAAGCAGGGTTGCAGGGTGTTGATTTGCCATCTTTAGTCTGTAAATCACAAACAAAAATTTAAATACATTTATCATGAAAAAAATCATTTTATTGGCATCATTTGCCATCATCGCTACAGGCGGAATCTTATATGCAGTTAACAACAACAAAAAAGCATCTTGCTGCGCATCAAAAGAAAATTGCTGCACAGAACAAAGCTGTGGAACAGAGTGCACTTGTGGCACTGAGTGTTCAGGTGAAGACTGTGCTTGTGGTTGTACTTGCTGCGAATAAAAAAATCAAATTTGGAGTGCCTCAAGCAATTGAGGCACTCTTTTTATCTTTAATTAACTATCAAAAAAATGAAATTATTTTACACCATTTTAGCCGCTGCCCTATTGTTTACAGCGTGCAAAAAAGAAACCATTATTGAAACTGGAACGCCTGCACCAACGAGCGGAAATTTAAACATCACCATGAAGAATATGGTGGGTGCTGAAGATTTAGTTCTGTCTGACTTGCGTTACACCAATGCTGCTGGAAATTTATACAGCATCAACCTATTGAAATATTACATGAGCAATGTGGTGTTGCACAAGAAAAGAGGAGGCAATGTGAATGTCTCTATCTACAAACTAATTGATGCGTCTAATTTAAGTACCTGCACTTTCAGTATAGGTAACTTTGATGCTGACGAATACGACAGCATCAGTTTTGGTTTGGGTATAGACCAAGGTCGCAACCACACGGGCGCTCAGGATGGCGATTTGGACGTGTCTAAGGGCATGTATTGGACTTGGAACACTGGTTATATCTTCTACAAACACGAAGGTCAATATAAAAACAGTGCCAACCAATTGAAACCATTGATTTTTCACCTAGGCACAGATGCTGCTTACAGCGTGGTAAAATTGCCAATCAACCTCACCATCAATGGCAACAAAACCATGGAGTTGAAATTTGACGTAAACAGCGCGCATACTAGTCCTGTAAACATCGACTTCAACAGCGACAACAACCACCAATCCTCTTCATCTGCTGACATGCCTTGGATTGCAAACATGAAGTCTAACTTATCGGATGCGTTTAGCTTTGTTCGCGTTTTATAAACCATGAATTCGACAAGCATGAAATTGCTTTTGAGTTGTGTGTTGCCTTTGGTATTTTTTGCCTGCAAAAAGGAAATCACTAGCACTTTAGAAGAGAAGGGATTAACGCCTTATAATTTAGTTATACCAAGTGGCTTTCCGGCCATGATGATACCTTCCGACAACCCGATGACAGTTGAAGGTGTTGCTTTGGGAAAACTCTTGTTTCACGACCCCATTTTAAGCGGCAACAACACACAATCGTGCGCTTCTTGTCATATGCGTAAATTTGGTTTTAGTGATAGCAGCAATCAGTTTAGCACAGGTATACAAGGACTGAAAGGTCCGCGCAATGCCATGCCACTGATTAATTTGGGTTGGGCCACTCAGTTTTTTTGGGATGGTGGTGCGGCCAATTTGGAATCGCAGGTGGTTGGACCCATTCAAGACCCATTGGAAATGCACCAGGATTTGGCCGCAGCTTTGGTGGAATTAAATGCCCATCCAGCTTACCCTGCCTTATTTCAAAAAGTGTTTGGAGGCACTCAAATTGGAACCTCAATGTTAATGCGCGCCATTGCCCAATACGAAAGAACTTTGATATCGGGTAATTCGCGTTACGACCAATTTAAAAGGGGAACAACAAGCCTAAGTCAGTCTGAAATGCGTGGTATGAATTTATTTCAAAATCAAAACAAAGGCGACTGCGCGCATTGCCATGTTATGGGTGGAACGTTTACTGATTATGATTATCGGAATACGGGTTTGGATAGCATAGCTGTTGACAAGGGAAGGGAGTTAATTACTTTAAAACCATTAGACCGTGGAAAGTTTAAAACGTCAAGTTTAAGGAACATAGAAGTGACAGGGCCGTATATGCACGACGGCCGATTTAAAACTTTAGAAGAGTGTGTGCAGCATTACAATGTTGGTTACCATTATACACAAAACCTAGATCCGAATTTGGAAAACAGTGTAAAGGGTAGGTTGAACAATGCAGAGGTACAAGACATCGTTGCATTTTTAAAAACCCTTACGGATACTGAGTTTTTGAGTGCGGAGTAATCATTGCTAATAAAAATATAGACGCAAAAAAAAGCTTTCCGAAAGGAAAGCTTTTTTGTTATAATGTTTTTTTTACCCATTCATACTCACTAAGAACTCATCGTTGTTCTTGGTGCCTTCCATGTATTTAAGCATGGTCTTCATGGCTTCTTCGCTGTTCATGTCGGCTAAGTGGTTGCGCAATACCCAGAGTTTTTGCAGGGTGCTTTTGCTTAACAACATGTCTTCTCTACGGGTGCTAGAGCTCACAATGTCAATGGCAGGATAAATACGTTTGTTGCTAAGTTTTCTATCCAATTGCAATTCCATATTACCAGTACCTTTAAATTCTTCGAAAATTACCTCGTCCATTTTAGAACCAGTTTCTGTTAATGCCGTTGCGATAATGGTTAATGAACCACCATTTTCAATGTTACGCGCAGCACCAAAGAAACGTTTAGGTTTTTGAAGAGCGTTTGCATCCACACCACCTGATAAGATTTTACCAGAAGCAGGTTGAACGGTGTTGTATGCGCGGGCCAAACGGGTGATAGAGTCTAATAAGATTACGACGTCGTGTCCGCTTTCGGTTAAGCGTTTTGCTTTTTCTAAAACGATGTTTGCCAATTTAACGTGTTTGTCTGCTGGTTCATCAAAGGTTGATGCAACAACTTCTGCGTTAACACTGCGGGCCATATCGGTTACCTCTTCTGGGCGTTCGTCAATGAGCAAGATAATCATATACACCTCAGGGTGGTTGGCAGCAATGGCGTTGGCCAAGCTTTTTAACAATTGGGTTTTACCTGTTTTAGGTTGAGCCACAATTAATCCCCTTTGTCCTTTACCTATTGGAGAAACCAAATCAATGATACGGTTTCCGTAGTTGGTGTTTTTATCGACAAGGTTTAATTTCTCGTCAGGGAAAAGTGGTGTTAAATGTTCGAAGCTAACACGGTCGCGTATTTGCTCAACGGTTTTTCCATTGATGCGGTCGACCTTTACCATAGCGAAATATTTTTCACCTTCTTTGGGTGGACGTATGGTACATAAAACGGTGTCGCCAGTTTTAAGACCATGCGAACGCACTTGATGAGGCGCTAAATACACATCGTCTGGAGATGCCATGTAGTTGTAGTCTGAAGAACGAAGGAAACCAAATCCATCAGGAACAACTTCTAAAACACCTTGGGTGGTAACAACGCCTTCAAGCTCAAGAAGCTGCTGCACGCGGTCGCGTTTGGCATTTTCGCGGTCTTGTCTTTCACGCTCAGCTTTTTCGCGTTCAATTCTTTGATGTTCTTGTTGTTGCTTTTGGTATTCGTCTTGAGGCTTATGCTCCTGGTGTTTATGCTCGTGAGGCTTATTGTCTTGGTTTTTGTTTTCGTTGTTTCTATTCTCGTTGTTCTTGTTCTCGTTATTTCTATGTTCGTTGTTCTTGTGCTCGTGTCTGTTTTGGTTGTTATGCTTGTGTTTTTGTTCAACAAGTTCGTTTTCTGGAGTAGGAACGGCATTGACGTCTTCAGTATTTGGGTTTTCAAGAACGATGGTTTCAGGTTCTTTTACCTCGGGTGTTGCAATCGGTTCTTCAGGATCTTGCACCAAAATAATTTCTTCGGTTTCAAGACGGCTAATTTCATCGTTTATAGAGTTGTCTTGTTTAACTGGAGGGTTGTTATTTGACTTACCTACTGGTTCAGGTTTCTTTTTAACCTCTTTGTTGATGCGGGCTCTAGGTTTTTTTGCTTTTGCATCCAGCTTGGCGTCGTCTTCGTTTTGGATAGCGGTAATCTTTTCAATTAAAGCTTCTTTTTCTAGGTTCATTGCACCTTCTATGCCTATGGCGGTGCCAATAACCCTTAATTCCTCAAGAGGCTTTTCTAATAAGTTCTGATTTTCCATTGATAAATAGGAATGATAATTTTAATAAATAAATTGAGACAAAAATTTGTGGGGGTGAAGAAGATTGAAACTAAAAATTAGCAGGCGATTGCCCTCTTCTACACTGCAATGATACAATAAAATCGTGAAATAAAAAATTTATTTAAAACGGTTACGGATTTGCCTGATCGCTTTTTTTGATGGCGTTGTTCCTCTGTTTTTTAGTAAAAGGAACGGGAATGTATTTGGACGGAAACTGGTTTAGGTCTTTCAAAAGTTTGTCCAAATCAGCAGCGGTATTGTTCAAATTGTTGTACAAAGATTTGTCATTTACCAGCAAACCAAGAGAACCCTCGCCCTTGTTTATTTTGTCCATGATGCCACTTATTTGTGTAAGTGCTTCATTGGCTTTATCCACCGTTTCTTTCAATTTAAGGGCAGCCAAATTATCTGAGGTAGTTTTCAAATTGGCTATGGTCAAACTGATTTTATCGTTGTTGTTTTTTAAGTTTTGTGTGATGCTTTCAACATTGCCCATGATGTTACTCAATTTAGGCATGCTTTGCTCCAATATTACCGATGCGTTGTCGCTGGTGCGGGTAAATGATTTTAAAGATTTATTGAAATTAGCAAGCGAGCGGTTTAATTCGCCATTGGCTAAAATACTATCTAGAGAGGTTACAATGCTGTTGATTTTCGCATTCAATGGTTTTAATACATTGCTCATGGATTCCATCAAGGTGGTGTCGGCCATTGATTGCAAGGTTTGGCCACTTTCAGCCAACTTGGTATTTTTGCTAAACAACAAATTTAAAGCTTTGCCACCCAAAAGTGCGCTGCTCACTTTAACACTAGATCCTTCTGGAATATCAATGTCCTCATTGATTACAAAATAAACTTTGAATTTGCCTCCTGGTTTTAACAATTCAACGTCTGTAACATTGCCAACTTTGTAGCCATTAAACAATACAGGAGTCGATTTGCTAATTTCTGCAACATCGGTCAATATTGCATTTAAGGTGTATTTTTTTGAAAAAAAGCTACCTTGACCAGCCAAGAAATTGTATCCTAGGACTAAAAAGGTAATAGCTATTGCAGCGAGTGCACCTACTTTAGTTTCATTTGATACTTTAAATGGCATAATTTATTGCAAATATAAATTCAATTCATTGTATTTCCAATTGTAAACCTTTGGAAGCAACTTGAATTCTTTGAATCTGTGCTTATATGCCACCGTTTGGTCATAATATGACAAAAAAAAAGGACGTTTTTTTTGTTTTACACGAAAAACGTTATTTTTACAAAATCGAAAAAGATAAGAATCATTTCTATACCAATAACGCCTCATGAAGAGATTTTACAATATTTACTTTTTAATAACAATCGTAGTGCTTTGCATGCAAAGTGTTAGCGCCCAAGTTCTTATTTTAGGGAATGGCAGTTTTACTGGCTCAAGTTTGGCCGGTCCTGCAAACACCAGCACATCGGCCAATGCATCTTCGCGTTATGCCTATATTTTCCCGCAATCTGTCGTTAGTGGATTGTTGGACAATGACAGCATACGCAGTATTTCGTTTATGCGCAATGGCGGTGGTGCCCTTGTGGGTACTTGTAATTTGAAGGTATATATGCGCACCACAGTAAATTCAAGCTATGGAAGCAGAAATGTAAATTGGGTCAATTTGACTGGTACAACAGGGATGAAAAAGGTTTACGATCAAAGTCCTAAAAATGATTTTGACAGTGTAAATGGTTGGGTGCGTTTGGTCTTTAACAATCCTTATGTGGTTGATACGGTATTAGGTAAAAATTTAGAGATTTTGGTCGAATACACTCAAGTTTCGTCTCAGACTTCAAACATATTTTGGAATTTTGAAAACAGTGGAACTGTAAGTGGTTATGCAGCCAATCAAACCAAATTTGTTAGAAGCAATGGCGGAACTATAACCGATACCACCAATTCTTCAACCGAATGGCATCCAACCATTCGCATCGAATTTCCAAGAACGGATTTTGATTTAAGTGTTTTAAAATTATACAGCCTGGGTAAATTGCCCATTCCCAATGGCAATCCTGACACCGTTAAAGCCATCGTTCAGAATGTAGGGAAGAAACCAGCCACTTTTAAAATGTATTTGCGAAGCAAAGGCGCAAACAATTTATACGACTCTGCAACCTATACCTTAGGATATTTAGAAGAAAAGCTCGTTAAGATGCCTTTGTTGTATCCAACAAATCTAGGCATGGATACGTTAACGGCGAGTGTTCAAAATGATCAGGGAAATTCCAATAATTCAGTTTTTGGATACCGCTTGGCAACCAGCAATGTTTATTCTTACAAAGACCCTACTAAACCAATCGTTGGAGGCATTGGTTTTAATGGCACCACTGGCGATTTTGTAGCCAAGTTTTATTCTGGAACCAAGGATTCAATTAACCAAATAAGTGTAAGTTTTGCAGGCTCTAACCAAAAATTCAAATTGGGTATTTGGAAAGCCAATGGACCTGGAGGTTCTCCAGGCACTAATGTGTGGACTTCAGATACGCTGCAAACTTTGCCAAGTTTCGTAACTCCTGTATTGCCCCCCGTTCCAATTCAAGGAAGTTTTTATGTGGGTGTTAGACAAATTGGGACTGTGAATGTCGCCTTTGGTTACCAGCCAGAAGTTCCAGTGCGAAGCAAAACTTTTTATTATGCAGCGCCAATGGGCGACACCGCTTGGGTTGACTTTGCCCCGGATGCACCATTTAAATTTGCCATAGAGCCACGCTTGCAATCGGTAAATGATGTGGCGCCCATTAAGGTGTTGGTTCCGAAGGATACGGTTAAGCTTTTGAATATTGTTAAAATGGCGCCGAAGGTTAGCATTTTAAATTATGGTTCTGCCAATCAAACCAAGAAATTTAACATCAAATTAAATATATTTAGGTATGGTAATTTGGAATATACCTCGACCAAAAGCGATTCATTAAGTTCTGGTTTGAAACGCACCATAACGTTTGATTCTAGTTTCTTGCCAACCCAAGCCGGTGACTATGATATTCAGGTTATGACACAACTGTCGAATGATGAGATGCGGGACAATGACACCTTGCGCAGTAAGTTTATAGTCGCAGTGTACAAAGATGTTGGTCCAACCACTATTTTTGATCCCTCAAGCGGATACGACTATGAGCAATTTGTTGACACCATGTATCCCACGGTATTTATTCAAAATTATGGATTAGATAAACAAGGGCCTTTCAATGTGCGCGCCGAAATATACGACAGCAGCAATGTCTTGATTTATTCGGATGTGAAATCTTTCACCCTGACACCTTTGAACAGTATATTGGCTTCATTCAAAACTTTTCCTTGTGATGTTAAAGGTACTTACTATTTTAGGGCCTACTCCGAATTGGGTATTGATATCGATAAAACCAATGATACCGTTAGACGAACATTTAAGATTGTGCGCAGCAATGATGTGGCGATAACGTCTATTGTTTATCCGTCAAACAATCAAAGTTTGTCTCCACCAGTAGCCAGTAAAAATCCGGAGGCAGTCTTGGAGAATTTGGGCGACTTTAACCAAGCAGATCCATTTACATCGATATGCGATATATACTATAAGAATACTTTGATTTACCGAGATTCCATCTCCGTTAATTGTTTTAGAACCATTCCGCAGTCATTAATTTTCAAAACATTTAAACCAACACTGAAGGGTTATTACAACATGATGGTTTATTCAAATTTAGGCTTAGACCAGTTCCGTGGAAATGACACTTTAAAAAGTGTTTTTGCTGTGGGTGTTCCTGATGATGTTGAATTGGTTTCTATTTCGCCAAACATCAACAGTGTTTTACAATTAAATAGGGTTTATCCAACCCAAGTGACAGTCCGTAACAATGGTTATTCTCCTCAGAACACCCCTTTCCCTTTAATTTTTAAAGTAAGTAAAGGTGTGAATCTTCAATATCTAAAAGTGAAATTAATTACCATAGACAGTGGTGAGACAAAAACATTTACTCTAGATACCACTTTGAAACTAGATGATTTGAGTCAGTACAATGTTGATGTTTATACCAGTTTGAATAAAGACTTCATTAAGAAAAATGATACCATAAAAGGGCTTTATAATACAGCCAAATCAAATGACATTGGCGCTAGCAGGATTATTTTTCCGACGCTAAATGACACCTTGTTGACCAATATCCAAAATGTTGAAAGTGTAGTTGAAGTGGTAAAATATGGAGATAGTTCAGTGTCTGACCGTTTCAGTGCGACCTTTCAAATATTTAACAAGCAAAATAAAGTGCTATTGTATCAAGTGAAACTCGATTCGAGCATGAATGGAAAAGATACTTTGCGTTTGAAGTTTCCATCTTTTGGTATAGGCTCGGTCTTGTCTGTTTCGCTTAAAGCATTTACCACTTGGACAAAAGACCAATACAATTTAAATGATACCTGCAATGGAGAAAGTCGCTTTATGGTCTTGTATGATGCAGTGGCAGTTTCAGTTACCAAACCATTGAATTTGCAAACCTATTTGAAAAGTGAGCCTTCAATTACCCCGCATGTCCGCATCAACAACGGTTCGAAAAAAGTCTTAAGCGATTTTTATGGCGTCTTAAAAATAAATGAATTGGATACGGTTAATCTGACTGAGAAATTGGTTTACATTGACAGCACCTATATTCAGAATTTATTGCCTAATGAAAGTCGTGAGATAGATATGATGAAAGTCTTGTCTTTTGCTGGTTTAAACAAGGGCAGGTACAAAGTGTATTTGAATGTGTACTATCCGATGGACCAAGTGCCGAGCAACAACGTTTTCCAAACTAAATTTAGGGTGGATGAAAAATCAAGTATAGTATTTGACTACACTGGGGGCATAAACCTTTATCCAAATCCGAGTAAAAATGTATTGTATGTGGACCTATTGGATGCAGAGTTGCTCAACGAGAAAATCGAGATTGTTGATATTCATGGCAAAATTGTAAAGACTTTGCTTGCCGACCAAGCCAAGCTGGAGATCAATACAACTGAATTGGCTTCTGGAATTTACACCCTTAAAATCGGTGTTCGGTTGATAAAATTTGTTGTAGATAAATAGTAATTATCTAACTTTGTACAACTATGTTAGAAGCAATTGTGCATCAGAAAACCATAAGGGTTGACATTCAAGGAGACAAAGCCACAGTGAACGGGAACGAATCATTGATGGATGTTATTTCTGTGCAAGATGGTAAATTTTTTCATTTGATTTACAAAGAGCATTCTTATTATTTTGAGATTTTGTCTTTTGATGCGGAGTCGAAAACCTATAAGATTGGATTTGATGGCAGAACCTATGAGGTTGGCATCAAAGACCGTTTCGATCAGCTCTTGCACAGCATGGGGCTTGATCAAGTTTCGAAGCCCAAAATCAATGAGGTTAAAGCGCCGATGCCAGGTTTGGTCTTGAGCATTAAGGTGAGCGAGAACCAAGAAGTGAAAAAGGGGGATGCAATTTTGATTTTAGAAGCCATGAAAATGGAAAATGTGATCAAATCGCCAATTGATGGCGTGATTAAGCAGATTGTTGTTTCAGAAAAACAAGCTGTAGATAAAAACCAAACACTCATACTATTCAACTAAATAAAAAAATCAATATGAAAAACTCAAACTGCATATGCATTATTGCCATCATGGCATTGGTTTTAAGTTCATGCGGAAGCTTGTCTATTTCTCAAAAAAGATACAGCCGAGGCTTAAACATCGATTGGTTCGCTGCCAAAGAAGACAAGGGTGCAGCACAAAAGCAAAGTACAAGCAAAAGCAAACGAACAGAAAATATTATAGCAGCAGAAGCTCCAGCTCAATTGGACGAACCTGTTATGGGTGGTATAAAAACAGAATCCTATGTTGCAAGTTCAGTTGTCGCCAGCAAATCAGTTGCGCCGGTATCTGTTAAAACTTCGGGCGTAAAGGCTGGCAAAGAAGTAAGAACAAAGTCAGCCCTTGGCTCAAAAATAGCTTCAGGAATTAAAGTAAATGCAAGCAAAATGATACAAAAAGCACCTTTGAAAATAGCGGGTGCCAAACGTGTGGATGCAACACACGATTCAGATGTAAGCCTATTGATATTAATTATTTTAGCCATTGTTATTCCGCCTTTGGCTGTGTATTTATATTTTGGTGAAATTAACATTCACTTTTGGTTGTGTTTGTTGTTCTGCTTTGTTGGTTTCGGTGTACTCAACTTGTATTGGGGATTCGGAGCCTTGTATGCTTTGCTAAGCGTTTTAGGCATCTTCGGATAAGTAAAAAGCCGACGTTGGTCGAAAAAACCAGTTTCTTATTCTAGATTAATTGTTCCTTTAATTAGGCGTGCTTATATTTGCACAAAAAATTATCAATTATGACTATAACACAGTTAGAATACATCATTGCGCTCGACACCCACAGAAACTTTGTGAATGCTGCCGACAGTTGTTTTGTGACCCAACCAACCTTAAGTATGCAAATACAAAAGCTTGAAGATGAGCTCGGGGTAAAGGTGTTCGATAGAAGCAAGCAGCCTGTGGTTCCAACCCATATTGGCGAAGATATTATCGCTCAGGCCCGCAATGTTTTAAAAGAGCATAGCAAAATTATAGAACTCATTCAAGATGAAAAAGGAATTATAAAAGGCAATTTGCGTTTGGGTATCATCCCAACGGTTGCACCATATTTAATCCCAAGATTCTTGGTTAAGTTCTTAAACAAATATCCAGATGTGAATTTGGTGGTGAACGAATTAACCACTGAGCAAATTATCTATCAATTAAAGAACGATTTATTGGATTGTGGCATCATGGCTTCGCCGATAAAGGATAAAAATTTGAATGAGGAAGTTTTGTATTACGAAGAATTTGTAGCCTATGTTGCACCTTCTAATAAATTATCAAAAAAGACAACCTTAAAGGGAACTGATTTGGATCTTGAAGACATTTGGATTTTAAACGAAGGGCATTGCATGCGCAACCAAGTAATCAATATTTGTGGAGAGCGCAAGAAAGACACCAATAAAGCCCGTTTTGAATACCAAACTGGCAGCGTAGAAACCTTGAAGCGCCTGGTGGAACAAGACGATGGGGTTACCATTTTGCCAGAGCTGTCTGTATTGGATATGGGCGACGATCAGATGGAATTGGTGCGCTATTTTAAATCGCCTGAACCGGTTCGCGAAATCAGTATGTTTACACATAGGCATTTTGTGAAAAAGAAATTAATTAAAACACTTTCTGATGAAATCATTTCAACCATGCCTAACAAAATGAAAAAGAAAGACAAACGCGATGTGGTAAAAATCTAATTCACATTTATATAAAATATAAAATATAAAATCCCGTTCGGTATAGCCAAACGGGATTTTTTATGGATAAGTTTTCTTAATTATTTAGACATTTCTTCGGCACATTGCATTTGCAAGCTCTTCGCCTCAGCTTCAGCTTTTTCAATATAATCAGCTCCTGAAGAGGCGTATAAAATGCTTCTGCTGGCGTTTATTAATAGCCCGCCAAAATTGCTAATTGCAGCTTCGCACACATCATGTACAGTGCCACCTTGCGCACCTACACCTGGTACCAAGAAAAAGTGTTCAGGGAAGGATTCTCTTAATTGTTTTAAATCGCTAGCCTTGGTAGCGCCGGTTACAAACATTAAGTTTCCTGGATTGCCCCATTGGCTTACCTTATGCATCACATGCTGGTAGATTTTTTGA
>Ga0209107_10001352_pt1 | contig 13710 bp, 13 predicted proteins | sample LakErihyJuly2011_2_FD_187460 | JGI IMG/M metagenome (GOLD analysis project Ga0209107, IMG submission 187460) | Freshwater microbial communities from dead zone in Lake Erie, Canada - CCB hypolimnion July 2011 (SPAdes) (version 2) | ecosystem: Environmental > Aquatic > Freshwater > Lentic >... | reverse complement strand
TTGACATTTTAGTTGGTATTTTACTTTGTATAAAACGCGTTTCAATTTTATATTCTATTTTTAAATAATTGTTAAAAAGATGTATATATATTATTAATTCCAGCAAAAACATTAAAAAAATGGTTATATCGATATGTAAGTTTCCAAAATTACACCATTTTTTCTTTTATGGTATGTAAAACATCAAACCTATTCATTTGTATGGCTGAAAATGTTATATATTTTAAAAATGTATCTAATAAATGAGATGGTATTTTATTATATGAAGGAAGCACACTTAAACATCCATCTAAACAAACCTGGTAATTTTTATTAATAAATGCGTTTTGTATAACGTGTATAATAGGTGATTCTATATTATCTATAACAGAAATATAATTCGTAATCATTTGATGATAATCGCCATAATAAACCTGAAATATAGATGGATTTTTAAAGTATACTATTGAATATAATTGTTCATCCGCGTGTCCATATCCTTTATTTAAACATTCATAAAATGACTCAATAATTAATTTGTTAAATTGTTTAAAATAATCGAATCTTCCGGTAAAAAAACCAGAACACATTCCACATCTTCCAAACTTAAAATATTCGTGATAATTCTCAACTAACTCTTTAGGTTGGTAATCTATATAACAAGTTGAAAACTTATCTCTATTTACAGATAAAGCATTGTTTAAATTTGCGACATTTTTCCATCCCATTCTTTCAATACAAATATTTATCCATCCAAAATGTGTTGAATTAAAGGGGTTTTCATCGATTATTTTATCAATCATAACATATCTTAACATACAGAATAAATAATACGACGGGGTATTTCTATTATCAAAATGATATGGGTTATTTATTCGATTTCTTGCGATGATTTCCCGGGTTTTAACAATTTCAAAATCATCAAAACGGCAAATAATATATTTTGTTTTATGTTTTAGATGTAATGGTCTTAATGAATCAAGAATATTTTTTGTATTTTCTTCACAAAACACAACTAAATTTTGTTCAACACCCATAGTTGCATTTGCTGTGCTTAAATAATGAAAAAATGGGCGATTGTTTATATCAACGCTTGTGTCTGGTTCTTTTGTAAGGTCGAAATACGCGGTAATAAGAGTCCAATTATCATGTTCTTTTTTAATATGTTGGTCTGAGAAATCAACTATTCCAGTTCCGGACCAGTGCCCCACATGTGTTAAATCCTCTTTAATAAGCTCTATTTTGAACCATAAATTATCGCGCATATTTTTAAAATACCAAATATCATCTAATACTAATATTCCCTTATAATTATTAGTTTTTAACCAAGTATAAAAATCATACTCCATGATACCTTCGTGTGGATCTATATCAAGAAATATAAGAGGACTTTCAAGTATTCTATCTTTCCATAATTTAATAACTTCTGGGTCCCATAAGTTTTGTTCATAATATTCGCAATTGGGTTTACGTTTTGATAATTTTGATAAATTTATATCAAATGATAGAACTCTATTCGAAGAATTATATGAAAGGGCCGAAGAAGACGCCCCTTTGTGAGTTCCAATATCAAATATATCAACATTATTAAATTGGGTTGATAACCACGCAAGTAGTTTGTAATGTTCGACGCTAGCTTGTCCTAAATATTCAGAAACATCTTCGTCATTTACATCATCTTTGTTTAAAATAATATTGTTAACTTCATTAACATTAATTTTGGATTTCCACATTTAAAATATTTAAAATAACGTCTTTAAGTGATTAATTCATCTTTATATTTATGGATGTCAACTGGAATATATACAATTAGTTGTTTAATACTTTACACATTTTAGCATTTTAAACGCCGATTTTAATCTAATATATATAAGGCGTCTCCCCATCCGTGTCGAGTTATATTCGTGAGCACTCTTTTAAATTTATATTGTTCTAAAAATGTATCAATCTCTGTAATTAGTCCGCAATTTTTATAAAGTTCTTTAACATTAACTTCTAAATATATTGCTTTCGCATATTGAATCGAACGAGTCGCACCTTTTAATGCCATAAATTCTGCCCCTTGAATATCGAAATTCCAAAAATTAAATTTAGACGCGTCAATATGGTTTCTTTCAAAAAAAGTATCAATAGTAATACTTTTAAGATTGATTTTATCTATATATACAACACTCGGATGTTCTTGTGAATGAGTGCCGAATTCTAATACACTTGACGATTGAACATTATTTGAAACATTAAATACAACATCTTCATCATCTTTATCTGTTATTACTGCTTGATATACATGAGGTATTCCTCTCTTTGTCGCTTGAATTACTTTTAAAGGGATCGCATCAATCCATACGATGTTTTCATTTTTAATTCCTAAACTATTATAAAACCCAATTTCTTCGCAATCGTGAGCACCTATATGAAACCCACCAGTTATATTTATCTTTTTTGATAATAACATGTTATAAATTGCTTCAAAACTAATTAGCATTATAGATAATAATTATACATTTAATAATTATATGAAACGCAAAACTATCAATTCTCGAAATGACTACATGTGTAAATAAAATACGTTTAATTATAACTTATTAAATAATATTATAAATTAAAATGTTTAACAATTGTAATTCTAAAACAAATGGGGAAGAAAAATTCTTTATGGATATTAAAGAAAAAATAAATGTTATTTTTGATGTCGGGTGTCGTTTTCAGATAGTGAATTTGTTAATTTTCACGGAGAAGTTCATTACTTTGACCCAGTAAATGAGTTTATTGTAGATTTAAAAAATACAAAAAACTTAAATAAAATTGCATATTTCAATAATTTTGGTTTAGGGGATGAAGACAAAACAAATTATTATTATCCAAAATACGAATCATTTTACGACAGAATAAATAGTTGTCATTTTAGCGATGATTCTAATAAAATTTTATTAGATATAAAAAAAGGGTATGACTATGTTATTAACAACAATATAAAAAATATCGATTTTCTTAAAATAGATACAGAAGGGTATGAGTTGAAGGTGTTAAAAGGATTTGGTGATTTTTTAAAAAATATAAAAATAATACAGTTTGAATATGGTGGAACATTTTTAGATAATAATATCAAATTAATTGAAGTAAAAGAATATTTAGAACAACACGGATTTTATAAATTTTCATATTTAACTAATGATGGTCCCAAAATTATAACAGAATTCTACGACCATTACCAATACTGTAATATTGTTTGTATAAATAAAAACTGTGAATTAGTCCCGTTTTAAATTAAATAAATATTCGTTGTATTATATAAGAATGATATATATTTATGGTGATAGCCACGCAAACAGGAGTTTTAAAAATTTAAAATTACCTTATAATGATTTTCATTCTAATTCTATAACAATGTTTAGAATTGGTAGAGATAATATAATTATAAATTTTAGAAAAAATATGATAAATAACGGTGATATAGTTGTTATGGTGTATGGTGAAGTCGATTGTAGATGTCATATACAAAGACAGGTAGACTTAGGTAAAAAAGAAGACGACGTAATTCATGAATTGGTTACTAAATATTTCAACACCATAAAAAACAATACTATAGATTTAGATGTAAAAATAATAATAGTTGGTGTTATACCAACAACTAAACAATACGAATACGAAAGTATACATGGTCCAATATTACACAACTTTCCATTTGTAGGTAGTGATGAAAATAGAGTTATATATACCAATAAAGTAAATAAGTTATTGGAAGAATTCGCAAATAAAAATAATTATATTTATTTTAATCCATATTCATATTATACACGTGAAGATGGGACCTTAAAATTCGAATTATCAGATTCAATCGCTCATTTGGCGGATAATTCGGTTTTCTTAGAAAAATTTGTTGACTTGTATCTTCAACTTAAATAGATAATATGTTACTTTGAAAATAATGTATCTTTTACACCTTTTCTCATTTAAAACGCCAATTATAGACACTAAAAAATAAGAAAATATGTAAAATAATATAAACTACATCTTAAGACACGTTTATATTATTCGGATGAGTATTAAATTTGTAATAATAATAATAACTATTTATTATATGAATATTATTATTCCAATCGGTGGAAAAGGTGAGAGATTTTTAAATAATGGATACACACAACCAAAACCGTTAATTGATATATTAGGAAAACCTATGATATTTTATGTATTAGATAATTTATGTGTAAGCAAAAATGATATTATATATATTATTCACAATGATGATGATTTGGTAAATGTAGTAAATAATAAATATCCATATATTAAATTTATTAAGTTAAAATATCAAACAAAAGGTGCTGCCGAAACAATATATATTGGTTTACAAGAAATTATTAAAAATACTCATTTAAAAAAAACTGTAATACTTGACTGTGATACATTTTATACGCAAGATGTTTTATCTATGTATAGAGATATTGAGTATAATGCCGTATTTTATGTAAATAATATAGACCCGAATCCTATATTTTCTTATATTTCATTTAATAATAACGATAAATTTATTAATAAAATAGTTGAAAAAGAAAAAATTAGCGATAATGCTAATACTGGTATTTATTGTTTCACTGATATAAATAAATTATGTAAATATTCTAAAAAAGTCGTTGAAAATAATATAACATTTAATAATGAATGTTATACATCTTGTATTATTGACCAAATGATTAAAGATAATGAACCTTTTATTGGAATACAATTGGACCCGTCATACGTTTTTAATTTAGGTACACCAAAACAATTAGAGGAATATTTACATAATACATATATATTTTTATTTGACCTTGATGGAACCTTAATATTAACAGAAGATATTTATTTTGATATTTGGAAAGAAATCTCTATTGGGTTTAATTATGAGTTAACCTATAACACATTTCAAACATGTATTTCAGGAAATAATGATAAATCAGTTATATCGAAATTATGGCCTGATAGAGAAAATAATGATAAAGAAATCTCAAGAAAAAAGGATTTGTTGTTTAAAAAATATATTGATAAGGTTGTCCTTATAGAAGGTGTTTATGATGCGTTATCAATTATAAAAAAAAACGGTCATAAACTAGCAATAGTTACAAATTGTAATAGAGAAACATCGGAAGACGTATTAACTAAATTTAATATACATAAATATTTTGATTTTATCATTATAGGAAACGAATGTAATAACCCAAAACCTTATCCAGACCCTTATATTAATGCTATTCAAAAATTTAATGGTAATAATAATAAAGTCATTATTTTTGAAGATTCTAAATCGGGATTATTGAGTGCTAATAGTAGTAATCCGAAATGTATTATTGGTATAGAAACATTATATTCAAGAGAAGAGTTGTTAAATACTTATTGTAATTTTACTATGCCGAATTTATTACATTTTGATATGAATAAAATTATAAAATATTGTGAAGAAACCGAATTAATTACGGAATTAGAAAATAATATTGTGGATTCTTTATGTAATTTAAACATTAAAAAAATACATAAAAATGATAATATGATAAAAGGTGGGTTTATTTCAAATGTGTTTGAAATAACGATTGAGACTGAAACTGAAGTTCTTAATTGTATTGCTAAAATCGAAAATGATACTGATAATTTGTTAACACAAATGTCTAATAATTTAGATTTATATAATAGAGAATATTATTTTTATGAATATATTTCAAAAAAGGTCCCCATAAAAATACCACGTTATTATGGATTAATCAAAAATAATAATCAGGATTCTATCGGGATTTTACTAGAAAATATAAATAACAATAATTATAAATTAAATTTAAATTTAAATAATGAACCAATTAACACTTCATTAAAAATTATAGATTCATTGTGTTTATTGCATTCTCAATTCTGGGAGAAAAATACAGATACTTTTAAATTTTTGAAAAAAAATAACGACAAATTATTTAATCCTTATTGGAATGAATTTATTCATTCTAGATGGCCTAAATTTAAATCGAAATGGTATCATATATTAACCGGACCACAATTATTAAAGGGCGAATATATAGTTAAAAACTTTTTAAAAATACAAGAGGAGTTAAGTGATAAAAATTTAACACTATGTCACGGTGATGTAAAATCTCCAAATATATTTTATAAAATTTTAGAAAATAATAATTACGAACCATATTTTATAGATTGGCAGTATATAGTATTAGGTAAAGGGGTTCAAGATTTAGTGTTTTTTATGATTGAAAGTTTTGATATATCTAAAATGAAAATATATAATAATTTATTTAAAGAATATTATTATATAAAATTAATAGAAACCGGGGTTATAAATTATTCAAAAATGGATTTTGAAAAGGATTTTGAAAATGCCTCATATTATTTCCCATTTTTTGTTGCTATGTGGTTTGGAACTATTTCAGAAGATGAGTTAATAGATAAAAATTTTCCAGTCAATTTTATTAAAAAGTTATTTAGTTTTTATGTCAATTAATACTCATTCGGTCATTTATTACCACCAGTTATTTATATTCAAATGATAAATTAGAAATCCTTTTTGTGATTCTATAAATTGTTGATTTAACTTATAAAAATTTATATTATTCCAACTAAATCCATAGTTAATAGATAGCAAGGCATTCAATATATTATTATCAGTTGTTTTCAATATTTCTAAAGACCAACCTAAATTTATTATAGGAGTAGTATCTATAATTTTAAACTCATTATACAATATTAAATAATACTGATAAATAATATAATCGAAATGCTCAAAAACAATATTATCATAATTAATCGTATTAAAAAATGGGATTATATCTTCTCTCCTATAAACCGGTAAATCACTCCACCAAAAATACAACGTAAAATTGTTTGTTATATCTCTAAGATATTCATACTTTTCGGGGAAGAGGTTTGCGGATGTTTGTAATCTGATATCTGCTCCATGTATGCTTACATTACCCGCATATATTGTTTTATTATCAAATATCTGTTTTATTTTATCGTTAATAATTTGATTTGTAAAATTATTGCATATAATATCTATTTCACTATCACAGCAAATTATATAATCATATTTAGAGTTGGATAAGTGTTGTAGTCCAAAAAACTTCTTATATGTAATTATTGAGTTTGTTTGATATGATTCGGGTAATATTATAGAGTTTATTTTATTTTTCATAGAAAAATTATTATGATCCTCTATATTTGAGAAGACTAAATGAATATCAATTTGAATATCATTAACTTCTAATTTATTTATTAGATTATAAATAAACGGGTAATGAGGCGTATAAATAGGAATTAAAAAGGCAACATTTTCAATCTTCACGTATATATATTTATTATATATATACAAAATATCAGAATTTAACTCTGTATTTTAATATTCGCACATCTTCATATAACCAGGTGAATATTTTAATCTAATACGGGAATTCTGATAATTTATAAATTCATTATTTACAATTAAATCGTCTATGTGTAACTTGTTCGTATCTGTTAAAGTGTCAAATAATTTTGATAAAATCAGTTCTGTTACAATCTCGTCATTCGATATATTTAAGTTACTTATATCCAAATTACTTATGTGTTCTACGCAATCTTGTGAACAAATAAAAAACCTATCTTCAACGTCTGGGTATTCCCCAGATGCTCTGTAAGGAATTGTTCTATATATATATGCGGTTTTATTTATAAAATTATTACATATTTTATCTATAGAAACTATGTTTCCGATGATATCCAACCGCGAATATATTATAAAATCATAATTTATATCATTATTAATTATTTTACTAGTTTCACTAAATCCATTTAAACAACTTATTACTCTATATGAAAAATATTTGGTATTATTTATTTTCGGAAATCCCAATGATTTAACTTTTTCAATATGAATTTCATTATCATACTTTCTAAAATTAATAAAAAATTCTATATTATTAATGTTTAAATTATGAAATAATGATAAAATATACTCTTTATCAAATTCGTCATCGTCAAATTCCTCTAATTTAGATGGACAACTGTAATAAATATGTAATTTATTAAATTTATTCTTAATGATATTGTTATAAAACGTAACAATATTATTAATATAAATAGTGTCTCTTATAAATCCAGTTAATAATAGAGCAACTGTCATATATTATATATTGTTTATAAAACAATTATAAATTAACCAACGTACGTTATATCATTATTATTTTTGACAATAGCATCTTTAATAAGTTGTAACAGATTATAAGTTTTTAAATTACGTTCGGAACTATTAGTAACGTTACCATATATGTATAATTTAGAATCCTTACAAAATAACCCATTAACAAAATATGAGGACCCCCCCTCTAAATATACATTTTCTGCGGATAATAATAATTGTATCTGGTCTTTAATATCAATTGTGTCTTCTGTATTATAGGTTACATGTTCGTTTCCTTTTATAAATTTACTAACATTCATATAATTTACCGGTCTATCATTCGGTTTGTAATTTTCCTTTTTATTTCTTGGAAAAAATAAGTGTTTTATTTTTTTGGTATAATCGAAATTGTGATTTTCATGTATTTCATTGTAAAAATTATTTACTAAATTTGTAAAAATATTCGAAAACATATTATTTCTTATTTGAGTATTCAATCTTAAATTTCTACAAATAATACATATATTATTTTCAGGAATTAAATTGTAATCTAAAGCTTGGTCAATCGTATTATCCAAATAATATAAATTATTTTCAGGAATATTAAATAAGTTAAAAAATAGTTTTTTATATGTTCTATATTCGTTTTTATTAACTAACACGAAGACGTTTTTCGGAAAATACTTAAAATATGGTAAAAATACAGCGTTTTCAAATACCCAATGAGAAAACGCATTATGGTATTCTGTTTCAAATAAAAAGAAAACTTTTACATCATTTGTATTTATGGAGGTTTTGTAAAATTCAATTAATTTTTTATTCGTATTTGTATTTTGACATATATCGTTAGTGGTAAATATAGTCTTTACGTTTTGTTTAATATCAAACGTGATATTATCATAGACTACTTCTTTTAAATTTAAATAATCCATACTTTAATATATGATGATAACATAATAATATATTTTTAAACTAATACATAATTATTAGTTTAAAAATATATTATATTTATCTAAAGTATTATTCCTACACCTATAATACTTTACATCGTATCATTATCCAATAATTTTTTGTATGGTATATATATGAAATTATTAGTTATAATAGTTTCTAATGAATTTAATAAAAGTGATTGTGATAATATAGAGGTATTAAATTCTTATTTATGTTGTTTACCTGATACTCTAGTAAATTATTGTGGTATATCAAATCAAGACGACTTTCACAATTTTGAAGACATTATTTCATTCAATTATAAAGTTATAAATAGTAAACGTCAATTAAGTAAAATATGCGATTTTATTACTGACAATAAATCAACGTTAGATTATGATTGGTTTATTAAATTTAGGTCTGATTCTAAATTACTAGAACCAATTAACTTTGAATTATTATCGGATAACGCAATAAACGCAAGAGCTCGACAATATCACGGTCCAAAAAAACTTAACTATGGATTGTCTACTGGAGGACCAGGCTGTTGGGAATCCATCAAAGATTGTTCATACCAACCAGACGAAACAAACATTATAATGGACGACCAATTTTTTATTTTCCATAATAATATTATACAGTTAAACGCTTTTGATAAAATACCTAATAATTTATATATAGAGAATGAATGGACACACTCGAGGTATTGGGTTTCTCGCAAGATTCCATTAAATGTTATCGGTATAAATATGCTACTAACTAAATATATGTCTTATTCTGGAGACCTAAATATATGTCTTATTCTGGAGACCTAAATATGTAAATATTTATCTGGACGACGTATTACATGAAATAAATAAAAAAGGGTGGGTTTCCCCTTTTTATTTGTTTTATCATTTTTCATTCTTCGACGATATTGTCTAAAATTCTTTATTTACTCTCATTATTTATTTACTGTCATTATTTCTTCTATATATTCTTTTGATACCTCGGGGCAGTCAACCGGTGCGGGTTCACAATTGGGTGGTAACCTAAAACCGCGAGGAACACCCGGGGTCTTTTTCATTTTTGGTTTATCAGCACAAATATTAGTTTGATTAGTTACTTCAAGTCTTGACATTTTATTGTATTTTAAATTATTAAGTTTATCTACATCCTATTTAATGTTTAAAAGCATTTCATTTTTTTATATTTACCCTCAAGTATTCAATTACTAAAAATCTAAATGGATATAAAATTATGTGGTAAAACATATACAATCAGTTAAATCAAATATTTTATTCAATAAAATGAATATTCGGACAACTCTTGAAAAGCAAAGAAAAATAGTTGAGAAACTTATCCAACTACTTTATAGTGTAAATGTAAATTATGAAATGTATGAGTTTGACGGACATCAATTAAAAAAATTAAACGAACACGTTGACGTATCAAGCGCAATATTCGAAGAATATCCACCTTATTATTTAACTAAATGTGGAAAAGAAAGGGAAACTGCTAAGTTATTTTATAGGTTATCAGTTGGAGAACACAAATATAGAGTAGAGATTAGATGGAAGGGGAACATTTATGATGCTTCACCACAATTTCAAATTCACGCGGATGATTAAACAACAATATAATTCTTTAAAGTTGAACTAATTACTGTATATACATTATGAACATTAACACTATTTCCTAATTGTTTGTAACTTTTTTTATCATCGGGTGATAGTTTGAAGGTTTCAGGAAATGATTGTAAACGCGCACATTCGCGTGGTGTAATATATCTTTTTTCTTTTCCATAAATTGGAATTTGTGAAATTGCAACTAATGTTGGGAAATAATGTCCCTTTTTAACACGTATTCCAGATTGTCTAATTTGGATAAAATGATTGAATATACTATCATTATCCTTTATTGCCCCGGTTTGCCATTCTAACTTTCCATATATTTCTCTTTTTTGTAGAATCTCTAAATGATTATTATACCATTCAAGAAATTGAGGTCTATATTTTTGAATTAAAGGTTTATTTTTAGTAATATAATCCTGTTTCCACTTTGGAAAACTATTAAATTCAAGTTCTGTATATAATTTAAATGCGTCATTCATCATGATTGTTGGCGATATTTTTTCGCCAATTTCAAATTGTTTAACCATTTTATCCCAGGATTCAAGCACATTTAATGTATCGCCTTTTATAAAATATTTTGGGTTAATTTCTCCTTCTTTATCCAAGAATTTTTGAAACTCAATTTTACCGTTATACTTTGGTAGAATAATACTGTTTCCATTATAAATATCATTTCTAACACAAACGAAATACACTCTTTCTCTTTGTTGAGGTATTCCATAATTATGTGGGGATATTTGGAATATTTGTAGTGTATATCCCGTTATATCTATTTTATTTTTAATATATTTTATTACTTCGCCATTACTCACCTTTAATATATGCTTAACATTTTCTAAAAACATAAATCTTGGTTTTTTGGTTTTTGCTATACGGATTATTTCGTCAAATAGTAGTCCCCTTTCATCCTCAAAACACTTTTTGTTACCCCCATTACTGAAACTCTGACAAGGAAATCCCGCACACAAAATATCAAAATCCTCCATAGTGGTTTCATCAATATCTTTTACGTTACTTACTGGTTCAATCCCATAATTGTCTTTATATACTTCTCTACACGACTTATCAATATCACACGCCAACACGCATTTAGCACCCATTTGATGTAATGCTTGATGAAACCCTCCAATACCACAAAATAAATCAATAAATTTATATGTCGATAAATCTACTGGGTTATCTACTGGGTTATCTATGGTAAAGATTTCATCATTATTAACTTCACTAGTAACGGATTCTTCTGTATCGTCACTAGATTCACATTCGTCGTTATGCGTTTTTTTGTGATTTTCAATCAACTCTTTTAAATCGCAAACTTTTAATGCGGAATACCTTTTTAATCCTAAACCCTTACACATTTTGATGAGGTCGGTTCTTGTGAGTTTTGTTGAATTCATTTTATTCTATTGTATTATAACTTTATCGGGTCTTATTATTAAATCAATTTTTTACTTAATTTAAATAAAAAAATATACCTTCAAGACATTCTAATATTTTTAGACAATGAAGAACCCGATTTTGTGTCAACACAATAAAAAAGGGTGGGTTTCCCCTTTTTATTTTTTATTTATTGTTTTATTTTTTATTGTTTTATTTGGTATGTATTTTTATGAATGTATTGTGAGATGTATTTTATGATATCATCGCACAATACGGTTTTTTTACGTAATGCTAATATTGTGGTTTTTGCCCTTTGTAATAAAAGGGTAAGTCTCTTTTCACAAATAGAATCAAGAATCATTACGTTGAAATCGAGCGAATACTCCACAATATATTTTAAATAATACATTTTTAACCCCTTAAAATTTAGCGAACGATATTCAAATTCCTCGTCGAATTCTGAATCAAAATCAGTATCTGACTCGTAGTCTTCTGGATTCTGGTTTCTATACGATACTTCTTGATAATGGTCTGCGCGAACTATATACATGATTTTACGTTTCATCGTCGCAATAATGCCTTTTCCTAGAGTTCCAAATCGGTTTTTAACCTCATCGAAAAGTATATATAAGAAGATACGATTATGTTTATTTGTCATCATTATTAATAATGACCACGTTGGTCTACCATACGCCCTACACATAAACCCTTCGGTTTTTATTTTTTGATATATCGATTCATAATTTGTATTATTAATGATATAATTATGAAACCGGTCAAATATAAAGGTATTTAGTTCATCAATTGTTTGCTTCGCCATATTACTTGTTTTTTATGTTGTTTGTTACATTATGGTTAACGTGATATAAGCATTTCAATTTTTATTATTATACACCGATTATTTAATACTAAAATAAAAAAGGGTGGGTTTCCCCTTTTTATTTGTTTGTTTTTATATTTTTTATTTATTTTACTTTTGACAATAAACGTTGTTTATGTTATTAAACAACGTTTGGACCTTTATATTATATTTTTTATGATGAGTGTACCAATCATCGGTTCTTTTTAATAAATCCAATACTATTTTAAGAAGTTTTATTTCATACTCATCATCAGTATCAAACGATAATTTGTTTACCCAATAACCATACATACTCATAGATTCTGGTATTCTTTGTGCGGTAGAGTTGTAACACTGGTTCTGATACAGTCTGTCAAGAGCATCTGGTTTGTGTAGGTGCCTACCTTTATAATCATTGTTTATGTCATCATCACTAACATATTGAAATTGCCTTAAAGGCGCAAAATGACCAACCCCAGTTTCATTTTTGTTATAATATTTTTTAAAATATTTCACAAGAATATTATATATGTCACGACTAAATGTTAATGGAATATTATAATATGGAATAGATTCGTAATATAATGACATTTCAGGCGTTTGTGATCGTGATATATAGTATTCAATTATTGGTTGGAAGTTCTCAAAGTAATTTGATATTTGTAAAACTAAATTATTCAATTCATATTTAGTTGGGTTCTCGATTGTATCAATTATTTTAATAAATTTACATTCCATCGAATTATACAAATTTATACCTGTTTGGGTTTTGTCAGATAATAACTTGTTTTTTTCATTACATGTCTCATCCAATTTATCCACGGTATTCTCGATATTGT
>Ga0209107_10001351_pt1 | contig 13712 bp, 13 predicted proteins | sample LakErihyJuly2011_2_FD_187460 | JGI IMG/M metagenome (GOLD analysis project Ga0209107, IMG submission 187460) | Freshwater microbial communities from dead zone in Lake Erie, Canada - CCB hypolimnion July 2011 (SPAdes) (version 2) | ecosystem: Environmental > Aquatic > Freshwater > Lentic >... | reverse complement strand
TGTGTTTTCACTATTCGTCTTTTAGGGAGTCTTTGAAATAGTGAAGTGGAATCAAAAAAACAAATCCAAAATTATCGCCTGGCTTTTTATCTAAAAAACTATGATGCACTTTATGTGCTCTTCTCAGCGCTCTAAAATATCGATTTTCTGAAATCACTCCCCATTTAAATCGGTTGTGAATTAAAATTTCATGAACAAAAAAATACGCGAGCCCATACAAAAGAATACCAAAACCTATAGCAAGGATGAACGGGTTAGAGAAGCCGAAAAGAAGGGCTACAAAACTTGGAATCGCGAATATGATGACAAAAATATCATTGAGTTCCCACCAATGATTGGTTTTTTGATGATGATCTTTATGGAGTTTCCACAAAAAACCATGCATGATGTATTTGTGAGAAAACCAAGCCATACATTCCATTCCAATAAACGAAATCACTACAGTAAGAATGCTCATGCTGATACTCATGGGGTAGAATTTGTTTTGATGTATTTCAAAATTTCGTTTCTAAATGCTTCATTTTTTATGGAAGCAATATTGTTGCTGATAAAATTTCTGTCTTCAGTTTTGTTCTTATTATAGCCTAAGGCCGGGGGCAATTTTGTTTGAACAGAAAATCGAATAAAACGTATCTCAACATTGTTTTTGTCTTTTAGGATGGCTGCTTCTATGAATGCTTTTCCTTTATTGACGAAAGTAACTTTTTTGGCAACCACTGCAAATTTTGCCATGCCCATATAGATACCACCTTTATAGGCTTCCAACAAAGGTTCGCTGAAACTATTTTGTTTTTCAAATAGGTCAAACCACTTTAAGCAAATACTTTTGTCTTCCATGGCCTTTGGATATTCTTTACGAATATCGTCTAGCACAATAGTACCAATACTACCTGTGATGGTCTCGAAACAAAAGAAGCTTAAGAATATAAATAGCAATGGGTATGACATTATGAAGTGTTTAACATTTTAAATTCTATTATGTTCTTCTATTTGCAATTATCATCCTAAAAAATTTTCTGTCCAAGTGCCACTATTTGATCTGTGGTGAGAAGAACAATATTTCCTAAGTCATCAGAGATTCCTAATACCAATACTTCCGACATATAACTCCCAATTTGTTTTGGGGGCAAATTGGTCACAGCGATAATCGTTTTGCCTATCAATGCCTCTGGGGTATAAAGACCAGTTAATTGAGCTGATGATTTTTTAATTCCAATCATGGGTCCAAAGTCAATACGCAATCTAAAAGCAGGCTTCATTGCTCCATCCGCATAGATTGCTTCCATGATCTTTCCAGCATGCATGTCAATCTTTTCAAAATCATTCCATTCAATGGCCATGAAAACTGCTTTTAAGAATGGGAATAAGCAATCGATCTATTTTACCATTGCATGCTACAATTTCTCTTGACTTTAGATAATCCCCATTACCTTGAAAGTCACTAATATTTCCACCTGCTTGTTGCACAATGAAGGCGCCTGCTGCGATGTCCCATTCATTTAAACCATACTCAAAAAAACCATCAAAGCGACCACAAGCCACATAAGCTAGATCTACTGCGGCAGAGCCCATTCTGCGAATCGTTCTACACTCAGGCAATAAGACGCGCATGCTTTGAAGATATTGTTCTAACAAATCAAATTTTGCCGGTGGAAAGCCAGTGGCCAAGGCGCAATTTTTTAATGCAGTGTTCCTTGAAACATAAATAGGGGTGCCATTCATAAAAGCTCCATTGTTTTTTACCGCATAAAAACATTCCTCTCTATTGATTTCATATACCAAGCCAAGGATGGTCTCATTGTTTTTTTTTAGTGCGATACTAATAGAATAAAGGGGTATTCCATGCACAAAATTGGTGGTGCCATCAATAGGGTCAATAACCCACATGTATTCTTTTTCTTCTTGACTTACCGTTTTTTCTTCAGTAAAAAAGCCAGCTTCGGGAAGTATAATGGAAAGCGATTGAACTAATATTTCTTCTGCTTTTTTGTCCACTGCAGTTACTAAATCTGTCTCGCCCTTATGCTCAATGTCGCTCTCTGTCAATAGTTTTTGTCGTTCACGGATGTAATGACCTGTTTTAATCGCAACTTCGATTACAAATCGGCACATTTCTTCTAGTGGCATCATTTGGTATTAATTGTATTAAACGAAGTTAATGATTTATTTTTGTTCGATGACAACTCTTCTAGATTTTCCACTCCAAATAGCCACTCCAAGATTACGGCTATTTACTGCGCAGGAGAGGCATGTCGACGACATTCTTACTTATCTCATTGAAAACAAAAGTTTTTTTCAACCATGGATGCCTACCTATGGTCCTAGTTTTCACACAAGATTTGAACAGTTAAAATGGATAGAAAATGACATTCAGATGTTTCATCATAGAGTGAAACTGAAGTTTTATATTGCTTTGAAAGAAGCGTCTGATGAAATTGTCGGGGATGTCGTATTTACAAATATCATTTATGGTGGCTTCTTATCCTGTTTTCTGGGGTATAAGCAGTCACAAAAATTTGAAGGAAATGGATATATGAAGGAAGCCATTGAAGCCGCCGTTGACTTTATTTTCAAGCATTGGAAACTGCATAGAGTAGAAGCGAATATTGTTCCAAGAAATCAAAAGTCGGTTAAATTAATTTCAGGTCTCGGCTTTGAGGAGGAGGGTTATTCAAAAAAATATTTAAAGTTGAATGGTGCATGGGAAGATCATGTACATTTTGTAAAAAGAAATCTTAAATTAGAATAGGATGAGTATGTATAAAAGGTGCTTTATAATTTGTTGTGTATTTCTTTGGTCTTGCCAGCAGCATCCAAACATAGCTCCAACGAAACAGCAACCCGTACTCGAGCATACGACCGACAGCAGCTTCCTTGCAGATTCGGTACTCATATTTAAAGATTCCTTTTTTAGTCAACTTACTTTTCCATCAGACTCCACCTTTGACACACTTTTACTGAAGCATTTTGATTATAGTGCACAGAGTTTATCTTCTATAGAAAGATCCATGGCAGATCATGGTTTGGTGGATGTCTTGGATGTTATACCTAGCATCAAAGTGGATCTTCGTTACGCCACGGCAGATAATTTTGTGGGAGAAGTATTGTATCCATCTACCACGCGTTGTTTTTTAAGAATGGAAACTATTCTGAAGTTATTGAAAGCTGCTTGCTACCTTAAAGAATATAATCCAGCCTATACTTTCATCATTTTTGATGGTGCTCGCCCTCAAAGCGTTCAATACAAAATGTACGAGATTGCAAGAAGCAAAGGACAAACAAAATATGTGGCTAGTCCTTTAAAAGGTTCCTTGCATAATTTCGGAACTGCGGTAGATATTTCCCTCTTCGACCTCGATTCAAATAAGGAATTGGATATGGGTACTCCATTCGATTTTTTTGGACCAGAAGCACAACCTAGACTTCAAGAAAGCTTGCTGCGTGAAGGCAAACTAAGCGTCCTGCAAATAAGCAATAGAAATCTACTTAAAAAAGTGATGAAAAAAGCTGGATTTCGGTCGATCCAAACCGAATGGTGGCACTTCGAAGCTTTTGAGAAAAACTATGTTAGATCGGTATTCAAAATAATCCCTTGAATGTTTGCGGTTTGATGAAATACATTTATATTTGTTGCATTAAATTAATTAAAAAATAAAAACGATGAAAAAAAACATTTTACTTGCTACTATTTTAAGTGGCTCTTTTCTTATCGCGAGTGCACAAACACCCGTTAAGAAAGTTGTATTAGAAGATTTTACAGGAACTTGGTGTGGATGGTGTCCAGAAGGAACTGTTGTTATCGAAGGATTGGATGCTACTCATGGTGCTAATTTTATTGGTATTGGTAATCACTCAGGTGATGCTTTAGAGGTGCCAGATGGCGCAGGTCTTGATGCAGGCTTTGCTGTGGGTTCATATCCAAGTGGTGCTGTAGATAGATATAACTGGCCTTCAGGAGGTATTGCACAAAATAGAGGATACTGGCCAAGTGACGTTACTACACGTTTAGCAATTAGTCCTATCGCATCTATCTCATTGAAAAATCAAACTTGGGACGAAGCAACTCGTCAGTTAGAAGTTGATGTTGAAGTAATGTTTGTTGCTGCAGATGCAGCTATTGCAAAAGCAATCAACCTAGGTATTTTGGAAGATAGTATTCCAGCTACTGGAACTTTTGCACAAAGTAATTACTCATCTGCAGTTCAAGGTGGTGCAAGTCCATTAAGTCCTTGGTTCCACAATCATACATTGATGGATTGGTTGGATCGTGTTTGGGGTGATGCAACTGTGGTTCCAGTGAGTCCAACTTTATCAACTCCTTATACTAAGCATTATTCTTACACTTTGCCAAGTACTATTGATTTTAATCAATGTCATTTAATAGCTATTGTTTCTCACAATGGTACTACTACAGAAAAAGACATCATCAATGCAGAGTCTGCTAGAATTACAAATAACTACAACACTAGTGTAGCTAACGTTGACAATCAATTCCAAGGGATCAATGTATATCCAAATCCTTCAAACAGTATTTCAAACATTCAATTTAATGTTGAAACAGCTGGTGTAGTTACAATGGATGTATATGATATGACTGGTTCAAAAATTGCAACTCCAATCAACAATTTCTATAATAGTGGTACACACACTATTAATTGGGATTTAAAATCTAGTAATGGCACGAAAGTACCAGCTGGAAACTATGTAGTAAGATTATCGAATGCTTCTTCTACAAAAACAGCAACAGTTACTGTGAACTAATAATTTTCAGTAAAAAGTATACAGGAAGCCTATCATTTATGATAGGCTTTTTTTATGTCAAATATTGAACAAGGATATTTTACCTATTGATTCCTATTCAGCTCTTGTTTCTGTATTGCGTGCGCGACTGACAGGAGTATCCTCGATAGCTATCGAGATACGACAAAAGGCGCGAATTTCACGCCCAAAAGAACAGGAATAATAACCACAATACTATGGTATATCTACGCTTCGCCAAATTGAATGGTAGCCGATTTTGATTTTTTTAACACCAAACTAGCAGAAAGAACATAATTTATAGATGTTTTTGGATAAGTTTTTTATTTTTACATCCCCAAAACATTAGGAACCTATAAATTATTAGTGATTGCAAATTAGAGCAAAAATATCAGCCGTTCATTCATACGTCCCAGATTATGTGCTTACCAATGACGAGCTAGCTACGATGGTAGATACAAACGATGAATGGATTACCTCTCGTACAGGAATCAAAGAAAGAAGAATATTAAGGGGAAATTTAGGAATATCGTTTATGGCTGAGCATGCTGTAAAGGGCCTATTAGAAAAGAGCAATACAGATCCAAAGGATATAGAATTATTAATTCTTGCCACTGTAACAGCAGATTATAATTTCCCTGCCACAGCCAATATTGTTTGCGATAGATTGGGTATGCAACATGCATTTAGTTATGATGTGAATGCTGCTTGTAGTGGTTTTTTGTTTAGTCTAGATACCGCGGCACGCCTTATTGAAAGTGGAAGGTATAAAAAAATAGTGGTTGTAGGAGGGGATAAGATGAGCAGTATTTTGAATTATGAAGACAGAACAACCTGTATCATTTTTGGTGATGGATGTGGAGCCGTCTTGATGGAGCAGAGTACCGATGAGAATGGTTTTATAGATAGTATTTTGAGATCTGATGGTTCTGGTAGTAAGCATCTTTTTCAACCCGCTGGTGGTTCTGTGATGCCGGCGTCTATCGAATCGGTTACACAAAAAAAACATTCAGTGTATCAAGAGGGCCAATATGTATTTAAGTTTGCGGTAACCAGTATGGCCAATGTTTCAGCCGAGATTATGGAAAAGAACCAACTGACGGCAAATGATGTAGATTGGTTGGTGCCTCATCAAGCCAATAAAAGAATCATTGATGCCACTAGAGAGCGGATGGGATTGCCAGAGGAAAAGGTGACTGTTAATATTCAAAAGTATGGCAATACCACCAATGGTACTATTCCTATTTGCCTGCATGAATGGGAAGATAGATTTAAAAAAGGGGACAATATTATCATTTCAGCTTTTGGAGGTGGATTTACCTGGGGAGCTATTTATCTTAAATGGGCCATTTAAAAACGGCCATAGAAAGAATTCAAGGAAGCATTTATATCAACAAATAAAAGAAAAAACAAATGGCAAGTACTGCAGACTTAAAAAAAGGAATATGTATAGATCTTAATAATGAACTATGGCAAGTGGTGGATTTTCAGCACGTGAAACCAGGTAAAGGCAATGCCTTTGTAAGAACGAAACTTAAAAATTTAAAAAGTGGAAAGGTGGTAGAGAATACCTTTCAGAGTGGACATAAAATAGATACTGCGAGAGTTGAACGTCGAAAATTTCAATTTTTGTACTCCGATGAAACAGGATATCATTTTATGAATAACGATGACTTTGAACAAGTTTCTTTAGATAAAGCGATGATCAATAACACAGAATTATTGAAAGAAGCTCAAGATGTTGAAATTTTGTTTCATGCGGAAACTGAAATGCCTTTAATATGTGAACTTCCTGTGAATGTAACTTTAGAGGTGACTTATGCAGAACCAGGGGTGAAGGGTGATACGGCAACCAATGTGACGAAGCAAGCGACACTTGAAACAGGTACTAAAATAAATGTGCCATTGTTTGTGAATGTTGGCGATAAAGTGAAAGTAGACACAGAAACAAATCAATACGTAGAGCGCGTAAAATAATTTTATTAGCAGCGCTTTTTTGAGATAAAACAATTTATATTTAACCAATAAAAAATAAATAAGATGGATTTCAAACAAATTCAAGAGCTGATCAGAATCGTTAGTAAATCAGATTTGGCAGAGGTGAAATTAGAACAAGATAATTTTAAAATTACGATTAAAAACAAGGTCAATGAGGTAGTGACGATGATGCCACAAACATACATGCCACAAGCTGTTCCCATGCAACAATTGCCTGCCGCAACTCCCACGGCAAGTTCTAGTGCGAATGCGCCTTCCACGACTGATAATAACACCGCGGCAAGCAATGATGAACCAAAAGGAAATTATGTTGAATTCAAATCACCCATGATTGGTACTTTTTATCGCAAGGCAGGTCCGGATAAAGAAGTTTTTGTGAAAGTGGGCGACGAGATCAAAACGGGTGATGTGCTTTGTGTGGTAGAAGCCATGAAATTATTTAATGAAATTGAATTTGAAGGCGCAGGAAAAATCGTTAAAATATTGGTGGAAGATGCTTCTCCTGTAGAGTATGATCAACCTTTATTCTTGATTGAAATGAAATAAGGATTGTGAAATAATTGATTGATGTTTGAACATTTAATTTGGTTCAAGCATCTTAATGTTAACTTAATAATTATGTTTAAAAAAATATTAATTGCAAATAGAGGAGAAATTTCACTTCGTATTATTCGTACTTGTAAAGAGATGGGAATAAAAACAGTGGCAGTTTATTCTACGGCAGATAGGGATAGTTTACATGTTAGATTTGCCGATGAGGCTGTTTGTATAGGACCACCGAAGAGTGTAGATTCTTATTTGAATATTCCTAATATTATGGCAGCTGCTGAGATTACCAATGCAGATGCTATTCATCCTGGATATGGTTTTTTGAGTGAGAATGCAAAGTTTGCAGAGATTTGTGAAAAACATAATATTACATTTATCGGACCTACTGCCGATCAGATAAGACTCATGGGAGATAAGGTAACAGCCAAAGACACCATGAAAAGGGCGGGTATTCCCGTGGTACCAGGATCTGATGGTTTGATTGATGATATTGCTATAGCTAAAGTAAAAGCCAAAGAAGTTGGCTATCCTGTAATATTGAAAGCCACTGCGGGTGGAGGAGGAAAAGGCATGCGAGTGGTATGGGCGGAAGATGAGATCGAAAAAGCATTTGACACTGCCTCAATGGAAGCGGGAGCGGCATTTGGTAATGCAGGAATGTATATGGAAAAATTTGTGGAAGAACCGCGTCACATAGAGATACAAGTGGCAGCAGATAAATATGGCAAGGCTACTCACTTATCAGAAAGAGATTGTTCCATTCAACGTCGCCATCAGAAATTAGTGGAGGAATGTCCTTCTCCATTTATGACTGAAGCGCTAAGAGAAGAAATGGGTAATGCAGCTATCAAAGCAGCAGAATTTATTAAATACCAAGGATTAGGTACCATAGAATTTCTTGTTGATAAAAATAGGAATTTTTATTTTATGGAGATGAATACTAGAATTCAGGTAGAGCATCCAGTAACGGAAGAAGTAATGGATTATGATTTGGTAAAAGAGCAAATCAAATTGGCTTGGGGCGAACCTATTTCAGGTAAAGTATATTATCCACGAATGATGCACGCGATTGAATGCAGAATAAATGCAGAAGATCCAAGAAAAAATTTCTCTCCTAGTCCAGGAAAAATTACTTCATTGCACACTTCGAAAGGTCAAGGTGTGAGAGTAGAAACGCATATCTATGCTGGCTATACAATTCCTCCTTACTATGATAGCATGATTGCAAAAGTGATTTGCAGGGCACAAACTCGAGCGGAAGCTATTTCAAAGATGGATAGAGCACTCAGAGAATTTATTATTGAAGGTCCGAAGACCACTATTCCATTTCATTTATGGTTGATGCAAAATGAAGATTTTAAGGCAGGTAATTATACTACTAAATTTTTGGATGATATTGATTTGTCATCTGTATTGCCGCAATAACATTGCACAGCTACACATAAAAAAAACCATCCGTTTCGGATGGTTTTTTTATTGGTTGAATACTTGTTTTATTGACTTACATCCTTTGAGGATTAACTTCCTCTTTGAGCTCCTCTAGAACGATTGGCTGCGGAATTGCCTCCAGTAGTTTGTGACTTACCAGCTGTCTTTGTATTGCTCGACATGTTGAATTTACTACCTGATGCTGCTGCACCTTTCTTTTTGTCTTTGTCGTCTTTCTTGTTTTTGTCGCCTAATGCCATGATACTTATTTTTAGTGGTGATATAATAATTATTTGTTTTCATTACGCTGCCTGTGATAGGGAGTGTTTATTAATTATTCAAATATAATTTTAAATTTTTAATAAAAAAAACTTGCCATACATTTATTTTAGTCTTTCATTTAAATCCAAGCCATGATTTCTTGCGGTATCTTTTGCAATATCATAACCAGCATCAGCATGTCTAATAACCCCCATTGCTGGATCATTATGAAGCACTCGCTTTAATCTTCTCTCTGCATCATCGCTGCCATCTGCAACGATTACCATGCCTGCATGTAAGGAATATCCCATTCCAACGCCGCCACCGTGATGAAAACTCACCCAGCTTGCGCCTCCAGCGGTATTAATCAAGGCATTTAAAATTGGCCAATCCGCTACGGCATCTGAGCCATCCAACATTGCTTCTGTTTCTCTGTTGGGAGAAGCCACCGATCCAGTATCTAAATGATCACGACCAATAACAAGAGGCGCTTTTACTTTGCCTTCTTTAACTAGTTGATTGAAAGCAATACCAGCCTTTTCTCTTGCGCCCATCTCTAACCAACAAATGCGTGCTGGCAATCCTTGAAAAGCAATTTTTTCCTTTGCCATGTTCAACCATCTAATTAAACCTTCATTTTCTGGGAATAGTTCCTTTAGCTTTTCGTCGCAAACAGCAATGTCTTGCTCATCACCACTCAATGCTACAAAACGGAAGGGTCCACTTCCTTTACAAAACAATGGTCGTATGTATGCTGGTACGAATCCAGGAAAGTTAAACGCATTTTTAACATGACGTTTATCTTTTGCTTGTCCTCTTAAGTTATTACCATAATCAAAAGTGATGGCACCGCGTTTTTGTAATTCAAGCATCTGTTCCACATGCTTAGCCATGGTATCCCAGCTCTTGTTTCGATAGCTTTCAGGATCTGAAACTCGAAGAGCGTTTGCTTCCTCAACACTCAATCCTTCTGGAAAATAGCCGATTAATTCGTCATGAGCTGATGTTTGATCTGTTAAAGTATCAGGCGTAATATTTCGATCAATCATCCGTTGTAATAAATCAACCACATTACAAACCACCCCAATCGATACCACCTCATTGTTCTTTGCTGCTTCAACCGCCATGTCAATGGCTTGATCTATGTCAGTGGTCATCTTATCAATATACTTTGTATCAATTCTTTTTTGAATGCGCCATGCCTCCATTTCTGCAGCCAAACAAACGCCTTCATTCATCGTAATCGCTAGGGGTTGCGCACCTCCCATTCCTCCAAGACCTGCAGTTACATTCAGTTTCCCCTTTAGAGAACCATTATAGTGTTTTGTTGCAAGAGACAGATACGTTTCATAGGTTCCTTGTACAATTCCTTGAGAACCTATATAGATCCAGGAGCCTGCTGTCATCTGACCATACATCATCAGTCCTTTCTTTTCTAATTCGTCAAAATGATCCCAATTAGCCCAGTTGCCAACAAGATTTGAATTAGCAATAATCACTCTTGGGGCATCCTTATGTGTTCTAAGTATGCCTACAGGCTTGCCACTCTGCACTAGAAGGGTTTCTTCTTCAGTTATGTCTTTAAGCGCTTTTACAATCAGTTCAAAGCTATCCCAATTTCTTGCCGCTTTTCCTCTGCCTCCATACACAATTAAATCTTCGGGACGCTCTGCCACATCTGGGTCAAGATTGTTATACAACATACGCAATGCTGCTTCTTGTACCCAACCTTTGCAACTCATTTCTGTTCCTCGCGCTGCTCGTATATTTTTTTTATCAATCATTATAATAAACATTTACTTTTAGAACGCAAAAATATCCTATTCTAAGCTAATTAATCAATATTAAACTGACACCTTGTATGATGTTCAAAAAAATAAACACTTGTCTCTTTATTTTGTTTTCGATTTCATCCTTTTTGTGGTCTCAAACAAATAGAGTATCGGCTCCAGTGGATCCTCAAAAGGCGATAAGTGAAGGTATTAAGCTTCATGATAATGAGCACTTCGAAGAGGCCATTCTTAAATATGATTCAGTGAACAAGAATGATGATAACTACTTTGCTGCACAAATAGAAAAGGCCAATAGCTTATACGAATTAAAAAAGTATGAGCAATGTTTGTTAGTGTGTGAGCCTTTATTGAAGCAAAAAAATGCTACAGAACTTGCTAACTTATACGTGATATATGGCAATGCTTTAGATGAATTAAATAGAGATGAAGAGGCTTTGGAAGTTTTTAATGAAGGCATCAAAAAGTATCCGCTCAACTATTTACTTCCTTTTAATAAGGGCATTGTTTTGAAGAAGCAAAAGAATAGTCAAGAAGCACTTAAATGTTTTGAGCAGGCTATTTTAAACAACCCTTATCATTATAGTTCGCATCTTCAACTTGGTATCATAGCCAGCGAAGAGGGTAAGATAACAGAAGCAATGTTTTCTTTTATGACTTGTCTTTTATTAAAACCTAAAGCAAAAAAGTCATTGGAAGTGCTTGGATTTATGGATCAGTTGGTGTCAAAAAAATATGAAGAGAAAGACAGTAAAATTACATTCTCAGCACAAGGAGATGACTTTAGCGAAATAGAGGCATTGCTAAGAGCTCAGGTAGCTTTGAATCCTAAATACAAGGCAACTTCTGCCCTCATTTATCCCGTTATCAAACAAGCACATCTTTTATTGTCCCAGTTGGAAAAGCATACAGGTACTTCAGGTTTTTATGAACGAAATTATTTGCCGTTTTTTAAGGGTATCTATGCTTCCAATAATTTTGAAGGCTTTAGCTATTTCATCATATTGTCGACAGACAATCCAAAAGTGATTCCAATTCTTAAAAAAAATGAATCAAAAATCAAGAAGTTTCAATTATGGGGAGAAAGCAATTTTGTGCCCAATTTCTGCAAACGAGAAATAGAACGTGGTGGTCACAAGATCAATACATTTTATGTTTACGATAACAAAAATAATCTCTATCTCATAGGGAATATGGTTGATGATAAAATCGATGGAATGACCGAAATGTATAACGAAAATGGCTATATGGCAGCCTTTGGGAATGCAAGTATGGGTAAAATGGAAGGCTTATGGAAATACTATGATGAGAATGGAAACTTAAGGTCAGAAATTAAATACATGGACGATAAACTGAATGGACTTACGACAAGTTATTATCAAGATGGCGTGGTGGAGTCTGTCCGCAATTACAAAATGGATAGTCTAGATGGCAAGTCAATCTTTTATTTCCCCAATGGAAATATGAGTTACAGTATTGATTACGCCAATAATAAAAAGAATGGATTTTTTGGTCGTTATTATCCAAATGGTAAACACAGATTTGAATGTCGTTACACCAATAATGATATGGAAGGTATCTATATTGAATATTATAGAAACGGTGATACACAAACCGTTATTCAAATGTCAAAAGGAGTTAAAAATGGAATGGCCACTTATTATTATCCTAATGCTATCATACAAAGCCGAGAAGTGTATAAGGATGGCAAGCTCAATGGTCCCTACAATTCATATTACGAAGACGGTGGGAGGAGAGCGGAAGGGAAGTATCTAGATGATGAAATAGTTGGGACCTACATGGAGTATTATGATGATGGAACGTTGGCATCGGAATATAAATACGATGAAGAAGGAAATTTGAATGGAACGATTAAAAACTATACCAGAGAGGGATGGCTAGAAAGTGAAATTACTTATCAAAGAGGTAAAATGAGTTATCTAAAATATTTCGATAAAAGTGGAAACATTTATTACGAGGTGAAGGTGAAAGACAATGTAGAAATTGAGTTGCATCGATCCGATAAAAGCATTTATGCTAAAGGGAAATTTGTCACTAATGAAAGAGATGGCAAATGGGTTTTTTATAATAGGTTTGAGAGCATTGTGTCAACCTATATCTACAATCACGGTGTATTGAATGGACCCTCTCAATCTTTTTATGCTAATGGTATTTTAAAGCAGCAATCGAGTTATAAAAATGGTGAGGAAGAAGGTTTGTATCAAAGTTGGTATGACAATGGTCAGCTTATGAAAGAAGGTTGGATGGAAGCTGGGGATGCTGTTGGGCAATGGTATGAGTATGCCTTTGATGGTAAGCTCAGTCTAAGTTATTATAAAGAAGAAGGAGCATTAAAAGGACAATACGAGACCTATGATGTTTTAGGAAAGCTGAAAGATATTTATATGTATAAGGACGAATTCGAAGATTTTTATGCACGATATGATACTTCTGGAAATGAAACCTATCGGTATGTGTATGGCAAAGGTACTTCAGAAAAAACAGTCTTCATACCTGGAAGCAATACTGAGAGTGTCTATCAGTTAAAAGACAGACTTTGTGAAGGTGCCGCTTATGTCATACACGAAAATGGAGTCAAGGCTTTTGAAGGTCAGTACAGTCATGATCAAAAAAATGGCACCTTTGTCTGGAGAAATACCAGAGATAGCATTTCCAATATCGAACATTTCGAAGATGGTAAACTTGAAGGCATCACAAAAATATATGGACTCAATGGGTCATTGCGCAAGACCTATCAATATACACATGGAGATTTGAATGGTGTATATACCAACTATTACCTGAATGGCGCTAAGATGTACGAAATGAACTATAAAGATGATGTGGAACAAGGCAATCAAAAATTCTTTGGTATCAATGGAGAACTATTCTTAGTGCTGATGTATGACAAAGGTGATTTAATAGCAT
>Ga0209107_10001350_pt1 | contig 13721 bp, 8 predicted proteins | sample LakErihyJuly2011_2_FD_187460 | JGI IMG/M metagenome (GOLD analysis project Ga0209107, IMG submission 187460) | Freshwater microbial communities from dead zone in Lake Erie, Canada - CCB hypolimnion July 2011 (SPAdes) (version 2) | ecosystem: Environmental > Aquatic > Freshwater > Lentic >... | reverse complement strand
ATAATTAAATTATAAGATTTTTATTAATAAATATATAAAAAAAAAATAATAATTTTTATATTTTTATATTTCCCATATAATTAAAATTAAAATAGTATCATAAAAATCTTTATTAATGATAAATACAGAACAAGCTGTGGAAGATGTAAACATAAAAAATAAATTAAATTTAGGCAAAAAAAATTAAAGGTTACTTAAAAAAGAAGTCATCAGGTGCTATAGCTTAATGGCAAACACGTTGGTACTTCATATAAACGAATCCAAATAATACAAACGTTGGAATAATGTATTAAGACAAGGAGGCAGATAAAAAACCTAAAGGTGAAATCGATATAGAAATGGTTACAGCAATAACTTATATTAAAGGGAAAATATTTTAAATAGATTATCCTGGCCGTAATTTCGAGTTAGAAGCTAACAGCATTGAAGAAGCAGAATTATGGGTAAAGAATCTAAACATAATTAAAACCCATATTGAGGGATAGAAACCACAGATAAAGGATAGAACCATGAGTTTAAAGACTTCTACCGTTGGAAGCGGAAAGAAGGACTATAAGAAACTTTCGGAATCAACTCTTGAAATCTATGATAAGAACAAAAATTCACTAAAAAAATCAATTATTGAAGATGAAAAGGAAGATGAATTTGATAAAAAGAAACCAAGGAAAAAGAACGAAACTGTAGCCATCAACGCCAATAATTTTCCCCTCCTTAACGAAGAAGATGACGAGACATACACTCCTCCAAGAGATCCAAAAGATTTAAAACTTTCATAAGAGCTAGAAAATGACCCGTTAGTACTAAAGAATACAATTAAATTAAATTTAATGAAGATTGGTGGATTGGAAAGGAAATTTGCGGAATTAGAAAGAAAAAACTAGATACAATCACAAGAACTGAAAAGAGTTAACGAGTAATTAGAAACTAAAGAAGAAGAAAGAATTACAGATGTATATATTTTTTATTTTTGGGGTTCCTCATACCCATACCCCCCAGCCCGTACCCAATAACCCCAAAAAGTTGCAGAAAATCAAAAGTCTGGAATCTAAGTAGGAATAAAATTAACTTTAAATTAGGAACTTAGGCATAGAAAATTAATAATTGTAAGAAAAAGGAAAAGTACAATAAAATTTAGATATATAAGAAATGAAGAAAAGTAAAGACACGGTTGAATTGAAAGAAACTTAAATAATTGATTTGAAATCCTAATTGGAGATAAAAATTAAAGAAGTTGATTATGAATAAAAACGATCTGAGACTCTTGCCCAAGATTTAAAAGCTTAAAAAAAATAAACAAAACACTTATAGGGGGAAATTGATTAATAAATAGAACAAATTAATTTATATAAAAAAAACGAGGAAGACCTCAAGTAATAGATATATGAAATAACAGAAAAATTATAAGAAAGTGAATAAAAAATTTTAGAAATTGAGTAATAAGATGTTGAAAAATTAAAAATATTTGAAGAAAAAGAAACGGAAATAATCAATTTATAGTAGAATATTGTTGAAAAAGATGAAAAAATAAATTAAAATTAAAAAAATTTAGAAGAAAAAATTTATGAATAAAAAATTTTTAAGTAAAAAGCTGAAGAAGATTAATAAAGATTTTAGGATTTAATATCAGAAAAATAGGAAAAGATAAAGGAACTTGATAGTTAATTACAACTTTCTTAATCCGGAACAGGCGAATAAGAAAAACTTTTCAAGGAATTGTATCAAAAAAACGAGGAAAGTCAACAAAAAATAAAGGAATTACACAAACAGGATGAATAAAAAATTTATGAATTATAAATTTTCAAGTAAAAAAATGAAGAAGAATAATAAAAATTTCAGGATATATCATCTGAAAATCAAGAAAAAATAAATTCTCTAAATAATCAATTATAACTTTAAAATGAGGAAAGTCGACATTAAATCATGGAATTGCATCAATAAGTCGAAGCTCTAAAATCTGATCTAAGAGAGAATTCAAAGATAATTAATGAAAATGAATAATAATTATCAGAAAAATTGGAAAAAATAAATTTTCTTAGCTATGAATTAGAAATTTCTAAATAAGAAGTTGGAGAATTGATAAAAATGATCAAGGAGTCAAATTAAAAAAACGAAGAAAGTCAAAATTAAATAAAGGAATTAAATAAAGAGCTCGAGTCTTAAGAATCTGATAAAAGTGAGAATTAAAAAATTTTAGAAGAAAAAGAATAAGAGATTAAAAAATTACAAATTTAAATACAAGAAGACATTCAAAAATTCGAACAAAAAGAGTCTGAATATATTCAAGAAATTGAAGAAGATTAAAAAAATTTTAAGGATTAAATCAGGGAATTGCATCAATAAGTCGAAGCTTCAAAATCTGATGTTAGTGAGAATTCAAAGATAATAAATGAAAAAGATTAATAATTTTACGAAAAAATTGAAAAAATAAATTCCCTTAACTATGAATTAGAAATTTCAAAAAAAGAAGTTGGCGAATTGATAAAAATGATCAAGGAGTAAAATTAAAAAAATGAAGAAAGTCAAAATTAAATTAGGGAATAAAACAAATAAGTCGAGTCTTTAAAATCTGATGTAAATGAGAATTAAAGGATACTTAATGAAAAAGAATAAGAGATTAAAAAATTCGAATAAAAAGAGTCAGAATATATCAAAGAAATTGAAGAAGATCAAAAAAATTTTTAGGATCAAATTTCAGAAAAATAGGAAAAAATAAACTCTCTTAATAATCAATTACAGCTTTATGATTCTGGAAATACCGAATAAGAAAAACTCTTTAAGGAGTTGAATTAGAAAAATGAGGAAAGTCAAAATTAAATCAGGGAATTGCACAAATAAATTGAAGCATTAAAATCTGAAGTAAGTGAGAATTTAAAAATAATTAATGAAAAAGACTAATAATTATCAGAAAAATAGGAAAAAATAAATTTTCTTAAGATTCAATTAGAAATTTCTAAAAAAGAAGGTAGTAATTAGGAAAAACTCTCATAAGATTTAAATCAAAAAAATGAAGAAAGTCAACAATAAATAAAGGAATTAAATAAAAAGGTCGAGACTTTAAATTCTGATGTAATTGAGAATTCAAAGATACTAAATGAAAGGGAATAAAAGATTAAACAAGTAGAGGAAAAATCATAAGAAGATTAAAAAATATTTTAGTATTAAATATCTGAAAAAATTAGCGAATAAGAAAAACGATTTGAGGATTTGTATCAAAAAAACGAGGAAAGTCTTAAAAAAATCAAGGAATTACTCAAATAAGTTGAATCTTTAAATTCTGATGTCAATGAGAATCAAAGGAAACTTAATGAAAAAGAATAATAATTATCAGAAAAATAGGAAAAAATAAACTCTTTAAATAATCAATTACAACTTTCTTTATCCGGAAATAGCGAATAGGAAAAAATTTTCAAGGAGTTGAATCAAAAAAATGAGGAAAGTCTACAACAAATAAGGGAATTGCACAAATAAGTCGAGTTTTTAAAATCTGATGTAAGTGAGAATTAAAGAATAATTAACGAAAAAGAATAAGAGATTAAAAAATTCGAATAAAAAGAGTCAGAATATATCAAAGAAATTGAAGAAGACCAAAAAGAAATTAAAGATCTAAAAAACACTTTTCAGGAACAAATTAATTAGTATAATGAAAGAATACAAAATTTTGAATAATAGTTATCATAGTTAAAAAACGAGAGAATAGCTTACTGTCAAAAGATCACCGAACAATCAAAAGAAATCGATAATCTTAGGGCGGATATGACAGCCAACTTCTAAAAAATAGTCGGCCTACAATTAAATATTTAAAAAGATAAAAAATAGTACTAAACCTTGTAAGACAATACACAATAATCCTTATCTGAAATGCAGTTAAAGATTGAGAGTTTAGAGAAAATGAACTCAATATTACAATCCTCTGGAAGTGACTAACTATAGGATATAATGTTACAAAACAAAGAGGAAAAAAATTAAATTTTGGAAGAAATTTAAAATTTAAAGTAAAAAATAACAATTTATGAAGGAAAAATCACAGAATTAGAAACAGAAATAGATATAAATGTATAAGAACATAAATAACTATGTGATTAGTATGAAAAATAAGTGTAACAGCTTGATAAGTAATTAATTGATAAAGATAATAAGGTAGTCCAACCTCCCCCGACCCTCTCAACCCTTCCCAACCCAACCCATTTTTAGTACACTGAGATTACTAACTAACATAAAATCACAATAGAGAATTTAAATAATTAAAATTAAAAATTGGAAGTGGACCATAATTTCCTAATACTATAATAAATAGAGGCCAAGATGGCTATAGCTGAGGTGGCCTGGGAGAAAGAGAAACAGCATCAAGTGTTGAGAGACAGAACTATCACAATCAGTAAAACCAAAAATTGAATTATAAATTTAATATTTTTTATATATAAAATAAAAATTATGGATGATTTGTACTACTCCTAAGTTTTCAAGAAAGAGAAGGAAGAAGGTGAGCAATAGTCAGAACAGAAGGCGATCAGATACAGTCATATGAGTGAGCAAAATGCCGCTGCCCTTTTCGATCAAAGGTAGCGATTTTATTTTTAAAATTAGAAAAAAAAATTTAATGCAGAATTTAATTAAAGCAGTCAATTATTAAAAATCCAGCGAAGATAGTGTAAGTCAGCTCTCCGAACAAAAATCACTCAATTTCGTTGTCTATTCTGGAAAAAATTAAAAATAAATGACAAAAAAAGTCGAAGAGGATAAATCATTTAGAAGTCAAAGAACTCAACAAAATGCTCAAGGCAACTCCCGAAGCGTTAGTAAAAAACAAAATCCTATGAGTCTGTATGTGGCCAACAGCACACCTAAAGTCACCAAAACTCAAACTGCATAGGCCCCAAAAACCGGAGGGAGCTATTATATCTCAACTGTCTCTAAGGGTTATAAATCAGAACTTATGGACAAGATCCAGAATCTAGACTTAGAAATCCAGAATCTAGAGAAGGAGAAAAGTGCTAAGCTTCAACATTTGGAGAGCCAGAATAATAAGTAAAGGGAACCAAACGTTATAACGTATCAAAAACTTTCATCATATACCAAGAAGAATTTGATCAAGAATGAGAGAATTGAGAGTATGATCGAGAAGGTAGCCCCTAGGTATAAGTAGATGGTCCTGAATACCCCTATTTAGACCTCCAAGGTAAGTGACAAGTATGTCAATGAGAGGGAAAAGAGCCCTGAGAAAGGAAACAGCGGAAAGAAAAGGCCATTATCCTCCAATTCCTAAAGGGAAGAGAAAGCAAAAGAAAGAAAAATTTTTTACTTCGGTTCAGGCTCCTCCCGCAAAGGATCTGAGACCCGTTAGAAAGAAATTTTACAAAATTCTAATCCTCCCACCAAGATTAACTCGATATTAATAGAAGAGGCGAAATAAAAAGCCGATAAAATTGCGAAAGTCCCATATCCCTCCCCCCATAATTACTTAAAGAAGAATGAATCTAAGCCGAAGGATGAGTAATATAATACTATAATTTATTAGATTAGAAGATCTCGTTAAAATCTCGGGTACACCCCAATAATGGAGAAAAAATCGCAGCCTCAGAATAAGCTATAAATAGCCACTTAAGGTATGCTGCACAGTGAAAATAAAAATAAAATTAACAAGCAGATCAAGAATTTCGAAGGGATTTAACGTCCCCAAATATCCGAAATTTCTTAAGGAGATCCTGAGATCCCCAACCTTCGATCCCAATCTGAACAAAAAATGAGATACATAGGTAATTTAATTAGTTATTAAAAACAAGACACAAGCAGTACCACAAATATGGAAAACAAAATGATTTCCTTATAAACGATGGCGGATAAGGTAACCCAACAACTCAGGAAGTTAAAGACATAAGCAAAAAAGGATGTAAAATGATATATTATTTTAATTTCTTATTTATCCATTTGCATTTTATTGAACCAATCAAATTAAAATTCAGTAATTTATAAACAATATTTATTTATTTAAATTATAATTAATTTATTATAATAAAAATGGTTAAATCAGCAGCTAACTCCGCAACTAAGAAATCCGCGTCCAAAGGAAGAAGCAGATCAAGAACACCTCTTAAAGATACTACCAAGACTGCCGAAAAAAAAAGCGAAAAGAAAGTAACACCACTTAAAGTATAGACCCCTGCCAAAGCTCCTAATACACCAGTTGCCAAGCCAGCAAAGAGCGCCACAAAAAGTACTAAGAAGCCCACTTCAGCTGCAAAATCCGGAAAGAAGTTAAATTCAGCTGCCAAATCAGGAAAAAAGTCTTAAACCAAAGCTGAATGAATGATTTTATTTTAATATATGTATAAAAAATATAAAGTCATTAATTTTCCTTTAATTGGTAGAACAGCACATATGCCGCCTCTGTCACAATGTCCTTCTGAGATGCGTATGTCACATGTTAGTCGTTGTAGTCGTACCATTTCTAATTGAAGTGATTCTTTGCAAATGCCGTGTAATGTCCTCCTCCCATCCCTCCGAAGTGATTGGACACTCCAATCAACTGGTAGAGTATCTTGCTTTTGGAGAAATTCCCAGTGCAGTAGTGTGTCATGTCAAGCTCTTCATCGGGTCCTGGAAACTGCACGAAAGTGTTAATCTTTGAACTTCCGCCTGAGAAATATGTCTGGCCGATATTGAAAACCTTATTGGTTTTGAACCTCTTCAGATGCAGGATTAGGATCTTAGGAAGTCGGTAGAGTTCCATCTTCTTGGTGGCTTTCTTGTGTTGTTTACATCTACTGCAGTACCACTCATTGCCCTTAGATTAATTATTGAGAAACTAATACCTCTTCCAATGTTTCCTCTGTTGTGAAGAGATCTAAACAGTCTTAGATTTTTAAGCCTTTAGAGCTTGTGGTATCCACTTAATCGGCGAACTCTGTGCATCTATTGAGTCTCATGTGATCAGTGTTAATATACTCTGGAAAAGAGACAGATAACTCCGCGGAGGTCTCTTCCTCGTTGATATCATACCTCTTCTAAAAACTATCTTCCTCACTATAAGGCATAGTGATCCTTTTATCATTTTCAAAGTATGAGATCATGAAGGGCTATTTACTCTTGGAGAGGAAAGACTCGTATTCAATCTCAAGATCTTGAAGCTTATCAGATTAATTGAAGTCAAAAGGCACCGATTCATTCTCTCCTTTCATTTTCTGAGTGAAATTAAGAAGAAATGGTCTAAACATTTAATATGTTTTTAAATGAATCTCCTTGAAAGTACAACTAGGAGTGAAGAGAAGTAAGCGCTAAAATGTGAAACCCTTACGATTCCTCATATAATTCTCTTTGTCCACTGTAATCATAGCCTTTATAACTTTTTAGTTTTTTGTCAATCCCCCATCATACAAATGGTTCGTTAGCTCGTAGCCAAAGATTAAACCCTCGTGATCTCGAAGATATTTAGCCTATGTACGGTAGTTGGCTGTTTCAATTATCTTGTGATCTTTTAGTATATTGATTTCTATGTTTTTAGAGTCTATTTTTAGTAGCTTACTTAGCTTCTCTATAATATCTTTGGTCGTGCTTTGCATTTGGAGATTGAGGGTTATCTTGTAAACTAAGGTATTGACGTCTCTACTCACGAAGTATAGCTGCAGCTGAAGGGTCTGAGTGTTTGGAGTAAGAGGGATTGAGACTGACATGAATGGGTCAAAGGTTATAGAAACCCTCCTACAACTTGGACAGATTATCGTGGATTTGAACTACCCTACCATTAAGTCGGAGATAATAGAGGAGTTTCTTTTAAGATAGTTAGCCCAACTCTTCCCAGCTATCAATTCGATGTCTGAGCCGTCACTCTCTACAGGTTCAACATTCGGCTTATTCTTGACTCTATTGAGATCTTCATGGATTCCATCAAGGATGTAAGAAAGAAGCTCTTAACTGTCTTGCTAACTCTACCCATTGAATTAAGGAGCGATTTATCCAAGAATTTTTTTAAGATCCCAAGCAGAAACATAATTATGACTACCTACCCAGATCTCTTTCATCAGTTCCGCATAGGATGAAGCTAGGAGTCCTCCTGAGCCTAAAGGGTTCTTAACATTAAGATCTTTGACAAACTCGTTGCTAGTCATATAGTCAGTGAGCAGGAGAATGTTGCTTAAACACTGCAGTGAGCTGTTCATAAAACAAGTGTTACCTAAGTTTTACAATCCTGTAAGACCTTTCCTACTATTATTATTAAATTTCCTCATCTCAGTGACTCCGCAACGCTTCATGATTGAGTTAAATTGATTCTTCTCGTTGACAATCCGCTCGCATTCTCCTCGGTGCTTGTTGCGGTGCTGTCTCTGGCACTCCCTAGAGCAATACTTAATTGACTGGCATTGACAGAACATGAGATTCTCTACTTTATTGCAGTTCGCGCAAGTCTCCATATTTCTCTTCTATATATTTTCCTTGATCTGGAAAACCCACTCCGATTGAAAGAATTCCATGATAATTAGATCAGATTCACACAGTTCCGAGTCTTCTAGATTAGTCGTAGAGTCTAATAGCTTCGCTTTGATGATAATCGGAGAGTTATCTTTTCTATTGTTGTATTGGTCGACAATCTCCTAAATCAGTTCTGGCTGCTCAAGTTTCCACAACTTAACCCTAGCCTGCCTCTGGACTACCTGTTGATTGTATTGCTTGAGACTTCTGATGCATCTGATTATTTTTTCCTTTAAATCATTAACGGTTTCCTTCCTTGAGATAAACACTGAATGGGTATCGGGGCTTGTAACAACAGGAAAGCATTTAAATGAGATGGATTTAAGGAAGTACTCGACTTAAGTCACCTGATTTTCATCGTTAATGCTCACTATTATCCTTTTAAGTTCTTGCCCGCCATACTTCTCTAATAGGTATTTGCTTGTGCTCTTCTAGAGAATGAAGTAGTCCTTGTTCAGTTCCAGTGAAGGTTTGAGTGCTAGGTTAGTGTACTCCTTCACTGGATCAGGGTCGTACAACTGATTAAGAGAGATCTCTAAAAGGGAGCTGATATCGATTTTCCCTGGAAAAAAATCATCTTATTAATCAAATTCCTCATCAATAATCATTCCTTCCTCTTCATCTTAAGTCAATTCGTAGAAGAAACAATGTTTCTTCCATTGGTTGAACCAACTCATAAGAATGATGAAAACAGGGCATCCATCGTTCTTCATATAATCCTCTTTGTCTGATTTATTCATTAGCGCTAGAACGTCCTTACCTTCCTCTTTTCTTTCATGTATGGATTTTTTAGACTTTTGTAAATATTAAAGAAAATTATTTTTACTTGTTGTCCTTGAATTTTAGTTAATTCTTTGTCTAACTCCACGGCTTTAGAGATTTCATTTTTTTTTAAGAACACGTCTTTTTATCGCTTAAGGTCTTTTATTTATGCGGTATAGCGGTTGAGATACATCAAGCATTGGATTTATATACTCCTGATTTTATTCTTACACTCATCGTCACAAAGATTACTAGCATAGACTTTTATATGTTCTATACATCTTTAAAAATATTATTCCTAAACACAACTATTTAGAAGAGTTATGAGGATATCCTGATCAAATGATTTCTTAAGATAATTCTCTGCGTAGTAGATAGTCTTCAAGATTTCATTATTCTTATAACATTCATAAATTATTTGTTCCTCTTATTTGTGAGGGATTTATTGACGAGAGTCCATGGATTAAATTATAAATTTAATTTTAATTTAAAAAAAAATTATAGAAAAAAGAACAATTACACACTATAAACAAACCATGGTATAACTGGGTAATTCATTTAATAAACCTATTATGGTTGTTACATTTAGGACATTAAAATTGCCTTTTACCGGCTTTCTCTTAACACTAGGTGTGGACTCTGTGGCAGCAAGGCAGTGTATGAGTCTTCTCATCCTTCTATATAACCTAATCACATTAAACGCAGAATTTAGCGATGTTAGAAGGCTTGTATCGGACATCATTGCACTTCAAAATCTTTTCTTCAAAGAGTGCTTTATGTGGGACTTCTGACGTCATAAATGGTTACTTGAATGTCACAGCAGTATGATATTTCTTATTTGGCTGTTTGAACATCTAAATCGCTTAATTGAGGGTGTTCCGCGCGTTTTACGGGTTGATCGGGATGGGTGCATAATTGAGGGTGTTACGATCTAAACCTGTTGACTTAAAAACTTTCTCTGTTTTGGTGTAAGGGGTAGGCTGCCTATTCATGATTTTATTTTTCTCTTCTTCAGTGATTAAATTTCTTGGCGGGGAAATTTCAAATTTTATGGAATTTTGTCTTTAAAGGCTATGTTAAGATTGAGACCTTTTTGTCTTCAAAATGGAGTCTTACACTAAACCAACACTGTTATCATTAATTAATATAAAATTTGAGTTCTCGTAAACGTCCGGTTTAATATCTCCAATCTCTTACTAAATCTTGCATTTTTACTCGCTTTGATCAGAATTTTCCGATTTTAATGCGAATAATTTATTCTCTTATATCTATATATTGATGTTGATATTCTCTTTATCTTCTTAGACCTCTTAGGGCAGGTACTCTTCTTAGCTGTATACTGTAGAAGGGTTATTTAATTTATTTATGAATGATAATAATGAATTATTAGTTTCGGCTCTTTATACATCTTCAAACTATCTAGTGAGGTCATCTAGGAGGTTTTCCTCCAATTTCTAATGGATTTACTCTTGCATAATTTATTTAAATATTTTTTTAAATTATATTTAAATTAGTTTAAAAATTTAAATAAAAGTTCCAAATTATTCGAACTAGAATTCATTTAATGTTATATTGTTAATATTTAATTTATTTAATTCCTAAATGGTAGATTTCGGTTTAATTAGCGCACAATCCCCCCTTGAGTCAAAGAATTTTTATTTTTTTTTGAATTCTTGACACCATTATTTCGAATTTTTTTATTTATTTGAGCCAAATTATAGATCGTCATTTATTTATTAGCCTGATCCGTTATTTTAATTATACCTAATCCCCCAACAACGCAACGCCCAGCCTGCTGATCTGATCACTATGAAACCCTTTAAAACCATTTTTCATTTTTAATGTAAAATAAAGCGCGATCAACTTATTAAATTCATAAAAATATATATTTTTTTATTAATTATTAATGTCCCTTACTAAGTTATCAAAAACTTCTCATAAGCATAATAAGGAACCAAAAGAAATCCAGACCTTATTCACAGAAATCCAAAAACATCCTTATTGGAGCCATATAGTGAAATTTTAAGAAAAAGTGTAACCAAAAATGTCGAAATTGACAGTGAATAACACATCCCCCAATAAGAAACTAATTGCTCTCAAAAGTGAGGAAAAAGAACCTTTAAAAAAAGCAAAAAAATGGATTGTGCTTGACACTCAAGTTCAAAAGTTGCTTGAAAAAAAGCTTCAAAATTTAGATACAATAAATCTATTTTAAAAAGACAATGAGGAATATATAGCTAAAAAAGAGGGATAATAGAACGACCTCAATAAATAGCTACAAAGCATCTAACTGTAGTAGTAAAAGGAAGAACAACGGCAGAAATACGAAAACCTTTAGACATAGTTCAAGGATTTTAACTACAACTATGAGTACATGAGGGAATAGTTTAAGACGAAGATCAAAAGCTAACACTTTGTTGGGTACAAGGCCTGCGAGAGTTTGTTCCCAAAGATCTATGTGAACGATGAAGTTCTCAATTTTTTTAATCAGTTTATCCTTGATAACTATGTGCTTCCAGATAAGCGGGAGAAGCTTTATTTATTCAACACCTATTTCATGACCAACCTCTGTCCTCATGAGTAGATGGAGATGTTGGATCAAGATTACGATGGTAAGGAAAATCAAAATTCTGCGGTCTTTAATTTATTCGAAAACAGATATTTTGGCAACGACAAAATGCTAACAAAGACAAAAAGAGTAATTATAGTGATTTAACTTATAGTACATTAAATCAGATATTTTTGAGAAAGACTATCTGATCTTTCCGCTTTTCCTTCCTGAGCATTGGTCCTTGTTTATTGTCTGCTTTCCGGGCAAGCTTATCACCTAAACCACTCCTCACAGCTAGATGGAGATAGAAGATGATATTGCTCACTTCAATACACCATGTATCCTTTATTTTGATTCTTTCGGAATAAAGGACGAAAAATACATTATTATGCTAAGATTATTAATAGAATATGAATATAAAACGAGGAAAGCTGCAGATAGCAGTTAAGAAGATAAGGATAACTTTGAAGTCAATGAATACAATATGCCGTGCTACTAACCTTTGGTAAGCTTAATTGATTAACATGTAAGGTACCTAAGCAGACTAATTATTGTGATTGTGGGGTTTATATGATGGAATATATAGAATAGTTTTTATAGGATCCTTTCAAGATTTTGGATGGAATTGAGGTATATATTTATGCACTAACAATGCCCCCCCGATGCACTAACAATGCCCCCCCTTAAACCCCTTTTTAGCATGAAGAAAACTGGAACAAACTTGATTGGTTCCCCAGATAATTAACAGTCGAAAAAAGAGACCACATTCTTTAGATTCTAATGAGCTTAAGAAATGAATACCCTGATACCAAGATAGCTGTGGACAACTACAGATAAAGTAGAGAGTCAATTATAAGAGATATTAACAAAAATCCTAGTCAATCACATGCCTAGTACGATTCCATCAACATGGAGAATTTCTCTAAATTCCTCCTGTCAGAGAAGAACGAAGACATTAATACGATCGACCCTAAGGAGAAGCACAAAAGAATGTTAGATTATTACATGAACCCGAATTATGAACATAATTATTATGAATAATGACTTTTTTTACATTTTATTTTGCAAAAAGTTTTGCTACAAAATCTAACTTTTCACACCAATTTTTTACAAAGATACAAATAAATCATTTTTTTTTGTCAAAAATTAAGTAGATCTTTGAAATAGCTTTATAAATTCTTTCGATTTCCGTGTATTTGGCCTTTTTGGAACTAATACACATGCTCCTTAATTTATCCTTCAATCTGCCTAGAGGCTCGACATCCTGCACGAGGAACAATTTGTTCATGCCTGGTGCCTAGAGGAAGATCACATCAGAGGACTCTAACTCTTTGAAATTATCTGTTAGGATCTATTTGACGTTGTCTTAGTGATGAATCTCTTGATCTCTTCTGATCTAACTACCAATTGATGAACCCTAACCAGTTCCTTTATCCTATTTCATTTGACGTCCTCCTGCCTTTTTTCTGCATACATACTTATGATCTGATTAGTGAATCGTACATTTTCCGTTCAAATATACTGCCATGCTGAAGTACCCCCCACAGCATAGAATCATTGTAATCTTCTTAATTTATGTAAGCTAGTCCAAGCAGTTTTCAGGGAGTGTGTCTTGTGATTTTTTGAAGTCTCTATCTTAAAATTTTTGCATTATATCTTTTTATCGTTATAGCATACTTTTCATGTTCGAAAAATCGTAATGGTTGGCGTCTTCCTCGTATAGAATATCGTATTTATGCTCCTCGTCAGTTTCCCCCTCTTTCCAGTATGTGTAATTAAGTTTGGGGTCAATGAGACTCCTGTTCATGAACATTATTTCATCCGACTAAAGGTTCTTGAAAAAAACATTTTCGGTTGCTTTAAGGAACTTATCTTCTTTCAATTTTTGTTATAAAGCTTTGTCAGATGGGTCTATCATTTTCCAATTTCTTTTATCAAGGTATTT
>Ga0209107_10001347_pt1 | contig 13738 bp, 14 predicted proteins | sample LakErihyJuly2011_2_FD_187460 | JGI IMG/M metagenome (GOLD analysis project Ga0209107, IMG submission 187460) | Freshwater microbial communities from dead zone in Lake Erie, Canada - CCB hypolimnion July 2011 (SPAdes) (version 2) | ecosystem: Environmental > Aquatic > Freshwater > Lentic >... | reverse complement strand
AGCACCTATAGCGTGGTGATTAAGATTTCTTAGAAAGAAAAAGGCCCCCGGTTTCCCGAGGGCCCTTCCGATTAAATGTTTCTAGCCAATCCAAGAATTTATTGGAGATGACAAGAAATAGACCATGAATAGACCTGAAACGAGTAGAAGAAGTGGATGTACTTCCTTTCCACGTCCTTGGACTAGGCGAATCACTACGTGAGTGATAAAGCCTGCACCAATACCTACTGAGATGTTGTATGTAAATGGCATCAAGATAATTGTTAAAAATGCTGGAATACCTATTCCCAGGTCATTCCAATCAATGTTCTTGATCTGTGACATCATCAGGAAGCCAACGATAATTAGCGCTGGTGTTGCGGCTTCGTAAGGAATAATTGCAACAAGAGGAGCTAAGAATGAAGTTAACAGGAATGCAATTCCGGTAACGATAGAGGCAAGGCCTGTGCGAGCACCTTCACCAACGCCTGCAGCAGATTCAATGTAGCTAGTATTCGAAGAAATACCAGCAGCACCACCTGCAGCAGCGGCCACAGAGTCAACTAAAAGAATCTTCTGGATGTTGTCTACGTTGCCATCTTTATCAGCTAGTCCAGACTCGTGACCAATCGCTGTAACGGTACCGACAGTGTCGAAGAAATCTGATAGCAGCAACGTAAAGAGAAGAAGAATCGCTGCAACTAATGAGACATTATCCAGAGTAAATGCTCCGAATAGGTCGAACTGTCCTGTGAAATCAAACTCTGGAACGGCAAGAACCTCTTTTGGAACTGCAGGAATACCTAGCTGCCAACCGCCGTCAACGATGGTTGGTGGATTTCCTGGAGTGAAATTAGGTTTGATGTTAAACGCCTGCTGGATACCGATTGCTAATGCAGTTGCTGAAGCGATTCCAATAAGAATCGCTCCCTTAACCTTGCGGACCATCAATGCGATGATGAGAAGAGTTCCGAATACGAAGACAACTGTTGGCCAACCAACTAGATTTCCATTAACACCCAGACCCACTGGAACTGGTCCAGCTGCAGTGCGGCGAACGAAACCAGCATCAACAAGTCCGATAAGGGCAATGAAAAGACCGATACCAACCGAGATCGCGATCTTGATTTGTGCTGGTACTGCCTTGAATACGGCAACACGGAAACCAGTTAGAACCAGAACTAAAATGATTAGGCCTTCTAGAACAACAAGGCCCATTGCTGCAGCCCATGTCATCTGGGATGCGATACCAACTGCAACGAAAGTGTTAAGTCCCAACCCTGTTGCAAGCGCAAGTGGATAGTTTGCAACTGAGCCCATCAGAATGGTTAATACACCTGCAACTAGTGCAGTTGTTGCAGCTACCATCGCTGGTGCAGGAGCAGCTCCTCCAAAAAGGAACTGGCCATCTTTATCAGGCGAGTAGGCCAAGATGATTGGATTGAGGGCCACGATGTATGCCATCGTGAAGAAGGTAACCAGCCCACCTCTTACCTCTTGGGCGAGAGATGAACCTCGTTCTGAGATTTTAAAATACGAATCCAGCATAAGTTGTGCCTTTCTAATTTTGTTAACGGGGGTGTTTGCGACCCCGTGTACGAGAAGGGCGCACAGCCCTGGGAAGATGCAACGATCCTATGTGCTACCTCGAGGTAACTCTTGAAACGACTCCCAGAGAAATAGCGATTGATTGTCCAATTAGTGTCGCGAACATGAGCGTGCCCAAGCCCACTGTGCCCCCTAGAAGCCAACCAGCAACCAATACGGTGCCTTCAATGCCCAACCGCACTCTGCCAATACGAACCCCAGTTTTGTGATGGATCGCAGTCATCAAACCATCGCGAGGACCAGGGCCTAGTCCACATGTTATGTATAACGCAGAACCAATTCCAACCATTGCGATACCAACTAAGCAATACACAATGCCGACGAGATATGAATCTTGCGGCGGAAAGATTGTTACACCAACTTGAATTGCAATAGCAACGAGAGCGATGTTGGATAAGGTTCCAAATCCAGGTTTTTCTTTGAGTGGTATCCATAGTAAAAGTACCAGAGTGCTAATTCCAAATGTCGACCACCCCATAGTGATATCTAAACTATTAGAAATCCCTTGAGCTAAAACAGACCAAGGAGCATTTCCAATCTGACTTTGAATCAGTAAGGAATCACCAAGTCCGAAAATGAATAATCCGAAAAAGAGAACTCCAGTGCGAAGAGGGGACAGCTCCCATCTTGATTGTGCTGTCCAAGGTGTGTGAGGAACCGTCTTATGCGGACGAAGGAACTCTAGAAATGGGTTGGACATTGCATGAGTATAATCAGCATATGTTTCCAGGTGTAGGCACAATCATAAATATTGTCACCATTATTTCAGGTGCTTCACTCGGGGTCCTCGTCGGCAATCGAATGAATACACGTACTAGGACTTTATTAACCGATGTATTGGGATTAGTCACCCTTCTTGGTGCGGGATCAGCGTTGATTCCCCTTTGGTCTGATCGCTACATCAATGCATTACCTCAAGGCTGGACACTGCTAGTTGTACTTGGATCACTGTTGATTGGTGGTTTGATTGGTTCTGCGCTCAAGTTAGAGGATCGTTTAGATTCTTTAGGCGAGAGTTTGCGAATTAAGTTCAAGGCCTCTAGTGACTCACCATTTGTTGAAGGATTCGTTGCCGCATCTCTTCTCTTTGCGATTGGCCCTCTTGCCATTTTGGGAAGTATCAGCGATGGCATGGGAACCGGAATAGATCAGCTAGTTTTAAAAAGTACGCTCGACTTTTTCGCTGCTATGGCATTTGCAACATCACTTGGCTGGGGAGTAGCTGTTTCAGCAATCCCAGTTGGCATCTATCAAGCCTCTTGGACCATCATAGGTTTTGGCTTAGGGGAAATATTGGATGGGTACCAAGTCGATGCGATGACGATCGTGGGAGGAATAATGCTTATCTGTATTTCTTTCAGATTGCTCAACATAAAAAATGTAGCGGTAGGAAATCTTCTTCCCGCTCTTGCTATCGCTCCATTGTTTGCGTTGCTAGTTCATTCTCTCTAAGAAGAAAATCAAAAGGTTGCCGCGTCAATAACAAAGCGGTATTTCACATCGCTGGCAACTGTGCGCTTGTATGCCTTATTAATGTAGGAAGCTTGAATAACTTCCACATCACTTACGATTGATTTCTCCCCGCAGAAATTGAGCATCTCCTGCATTTCTTCAATTCCGCCGATCATTGAGCCTGCAATGCGGCGTCGACCGTTGAGCAACGCACCTGCATGCACCTGATACGGCTTACCCGGTAGGCCTATAACCACCAAGGTGCCGTCCAGTCTCAGCAAATTGAGATAGTCGCCAATTTCTAATTCAGCACTCACGGTGTTGAGAATCAAATCAAATGATTTTACAAGCGGAACTAGCGCGCTTGCGTCCTTAGTTGAAACAAAGTGGTGAGCACCCATGGCTAAAGCATCTGCTTTCTTAGATGGGGAGTGCGACAAGACGGTTACTTCAGCACCCATGGCTACTGCGAACTTAACTCCCATGTGTCCCAATCCACCAAGGCCCATTACAGCCACTTTCATTCCAGGACCGACATTCCAGTGCTTAATGGGTGAGTACAAAGTGATTCCAGCGCACAACAATGGGGCAACTCCTTCGAGTGGAAGATTGTTGGGAATATGCACGGCGTAATCTTGATTGATGACAAAGTTATTTGCATAACCACCCATTGCAACAGTTTTCCCGTCGCGCTCTAATCCGTTATAAGTACCCGTCATACCTTCGACGCAGTACTGCTGCAAACCTTGTACACAGCTAGTGCATGTGCGACATGAATCTACGAAAACGCCTATGCCAATTTTGTCCCCGATTGAAAACTTGGTTACTGAAGCACCAACTGAGGTAACAATTCCTGCAATCTCATGTCCCGGAACCATGGGAAAGATTGCTGGACCCCACTCTTCAGCAACCTGGTGAATGTCGCTGTGACAAATTCCAGAGTAGGAAATACTAAGCGCAACATCGTTGGCCGCAAGATCGCGACGATCAAATTCATAACTTACGAGTGATGAACCAGCAGCAAGAGCGGCATAACCACGAGATTTCATTACTACTCCTTGAACGGTAGGGGGTTTGAAGATGTGTGGGCTTCACCTGATACGCGCGCAGTAACCTGACGCATATGGTGTCTGCGACACAATACTTCATACGCTATATCAGCACCTGTTGAAACATCTCCAACAACTACCTGTTCCCCTTCGACAACCATAACGCCACCGACTGTTCGTGCATTGTGTGTTGCGCGCGATCCACACCAACATAGAGCCTCTACTTGGAGAGTGTTGACTCGATCTGCCAGTTCAACGAGTCGCGCAGAACCAGGGAAGAGTTTGGTACGAAAATCCGCCAAGATGCCAAAAGCAAAGACGTCAATACTGAGTCCATCGACAATGCGTGCAAGCTGATCAATTTGGAGGCTTTCATAGAACTGGGCTTCATCACAAATAATGTAATCAATACGTTCACCCATAGATAGTTGATCTACGACTAGTTTGTGCAAATCCATTGAGGGGGTGACCTCTATCGCTGGACTAGATAAACCCAAACGACTTGAGATCACTCCGCTACCGGCGCGGTCATTGTTTGTAAAAATCAATCCTGTTCGGCCACGACTTTGATGGTTATGCGCCGTCTGCAACGCGAGAGTGGATTTTCCACTGTCCATCGTTCCACAGTAATAAATTAGCTCGGCCATAGTCTGCATCCTGCCATAGCTCTAAGAAAATAGCCCCTTAGCCATCAAAGCAGCTTCAAGTTGTGACTTCAAAGCCAAAGCGGCGGCAACGGAAATATGTGATGCGTCACGGTAAACGACATATCCATCTTGAATTGCTGGACAGTAATCCGTGCATAACCATGGTGTTGGATCAATCTTTTCGAAACCATTGATGATTCTTACCGGGGTTTTTTCAGTTGTATCGCATGACTCAGAATACCTGGAGGCTAAGCAATTGGGGATGTCTCTCAATGGTCGTGGTGTGTCACCAATGTAGATCAGATGTTTTGATGAGCCTTGCAGTGAATCGAGTAAACGTAATTGTCCCTCCTTCCACCATGTGTACTCATCTGGATAACCACTCGGGGGAGAGAAGTACTGGAAATTACTCATGATCACAGCCTCGGGGCGCAGCTTTTTAATTCTACTAATCGAGTCATCCCGCCACTTATCACAATGCATATTCTTAAACGCTCCTTGATCTGCGCGTGGGACATCGACGGAAGGACATGCTGACTTTGTGAGTGAAAGCAACTTGAAACCACGCTCATTAGCAAGCTCCTCCAAGGCTGGAAACCACTGTGCTGCATGAGAGTCACCATAAAGAACCACTGTTGTTTTTGAATTGATGTCGCCGTAGAGGCATTCCCCAGATTCTGTTTCACCGTAATTTGAATGGCAAGCATCACCATAGATAGACGGTTTTTTCATGACATCCACCAAATTGAACTTGTAGTTAGTGCCTTTTACATTAATTATTGAGGATGCGACCGATGTAATGAATATGCCGGCAACAAGTGAAGCCACTGTTGTGGCGGCGAAGAAGAGATAGATCTTTTTACCAGAAATTTTTTTGTACCTTATGGGCTGTTCGATATATTTACTAGTCAAATGCGCTAAGAGTATGGTTAAGAGGACGCAAAATATTCGCTCACGAATTCGAAGTGGCCTTCCAAGTGCGCTGCTTGGTAGAACTAACGCTGGCCAATGCCATAGGTATAGTGGATAGGAAATCGCCCCTAGCCATTGTGACAGACGGTTATTGCTCAAATCATTGAAGAATCGTGGCCATAATGCAATCGATCCAATTAATAACGCTGTTGCACCTACTGGCAACATCGCGTTGATACCAGGAAAGGCTGTGTTCTCATCGAATCTGAGCGCAGCTATGGCGATGCCAATCATGCCTACCCAGGGTATAAATCTATTTCTCCAAAAGTTATCTGGAATGAACAGCAGTAGTGCACCAACACCTAGCTCCCAAGCTCTGGTCGGTAGTGAATAGAAAGCCCAGATAGGTGAGGTTTGAGTTTGATATATGGAGAGCAGTAATGAGAGAGCACTTGAGATGGCTACCCCATAGAGAATTGCTCGCTTGCCGTATCGAGAGAGGATCAGAATAAATATTGGCCAAATAACGTAAAATTGTTCTTCTACGGCAAGTGACCAATAGTGGATGAAGGGTGAGGGAGTGGCATTGAGATTCTGGTAATCATTTTGCCACCACGCGAAAAGGTAGTTCGAGATATAGGTAGCTGCGGCAAATAGATCTCGTCCAAGTGCATCCCTTGTTATTGCAGGAAGCACAAACATTCCAACAATTGCCGTTACAAATAGAACAAAAACCGAAGTTGGAAGTAATCGCTTGATGCGCCTCTGATAAAAATTCGGCAGATTTAATGTGCCGGTACTCTCGATCTCGCGAAGGATCAGCCCGGTTATTAAGTAGCCAGAAATGACATAGAAAATATCTACACCGATGAAACCGCCAGGAACAAATCTGGCATGGAAAACAACTACAAGGAGAGCGGCTAAGGCTCGCAAACCTTGAATTTGAAGTATGCGCACCTCTAGGAAACTACCAGCGAAGTAATAGGAATATTTGGATATTTAGCAGCAAGTGTCGCCCTTCCTGGCAAACCATCAATCTCCAGTAAGGCCACAACATGGATAACTTCTGCGCTTAAGCGATGCATTAACTCGATCGCTGCTCCAATTGTTCCGCCAGTCGCCAATACATCGTCAATCAGTAAGACTCGTGCGCCTTTTGTGACGGCATCAACATGAACCTCTAAAGTATCGCTCCCGTATTCGAGGCCGTAGCTCTCTGAAATCGTAAGGTGTGGGAGTTTTCCCGCCTTGCGAATGGGAATAAATCCGGTGCGCAGTTGATTTGCGACCGCTGAAGCAAATATAAATCCTCGTGCTTCGATACCTGCTATCAGAGTTGAAGAATCGGCATAACTTGAAAACTTTTCAGTTATTGCGATGAATGCTTCTCCGTGTGCCAGGAGTGGGGTGATGTCCTGAAATCTGATGCCCGGTTTTGGGTAATCCGGGATTTCGCGGATCAGCGACAAGGCCTCTTCGATTGTCATGTGTCCGAGAGGGGACTTGAACCCCTAATCCCTTGCGGGAACTAACACCTCAAGCTAGCGCGTCTGCCAATTCCGCCACCCGGACTAAGTGTTCGGAAAGAATAGCAATTGGGTGCGAGAATAGCGAAATGACCCCTACGACACACTCAGAACTTGAACTTGAAACCATCCGCATATGCCAAGAGTTAATCAGAATTCCTAGCGTTAATTTTGGCGATGGAAAAGGTGATGAGAAAGATGTCGCTGCTCATGTCGTTAAGTTGCTCAGTGAAGTCGGCATTGAGTCAAAAACCTACGAGTCAGCACCTGGTCGTTGCAATGTAATAGCTCGTATAAAAGGTTCGAATCAAGATCGACCTGGATTAGTTGTTCATGGTCATTTAGATGTTGTGCCAGCAAATGCAGCTGATTGGTCGGTAGATCCATTTTCGGGAGAACTCAAGGATGGTTTTATTTGGGGTCGAGGCGCGGTCGACATGAAGAATATGGATGCAATGATACTTGCGACCGTTCGGGATTGGGCACGAACCGGTTATGTTCCAGAGCGCGATATAGTTCTGGCATTTTTTGCAGATGAAGAGGCTGGAAGTACTTTCGGTTCACATTACATGGTGAAAAATCATCCAGAAGTATTTGTGGGTTGTACAGAGGCGGTGTCTGAAGTCGGTGGATTTTCAGTAACCGTTTCGGGTGGCAAACGACTGTATCTCATCGAAACTGCGGAAAAGGGTATTCATTGGATGCGATTAACAGCGCATGGTCGTGCCGGACATGGTTCGATGATGAACGGAGAGAATGCGGTATCGCGCTTGGCAGAAGCTGTGTCTAAAATCGGTCAGTTCCAGTGGCCACAGCGTTATAGCAAGACTGTGAAAGCCTTTTTTAAAGGAATCGCTGATGAGACAGGAAAGCCATACAACGAGGCAGATCTTCGACCTCTTCTTAAGGAAATTGGATTTGCATCAAGCATGATCGGTGCAACACTTCAAAACACCGCTAATCCAACAATGTTGGATGCAGGCTATAAAGCAAATGTAATCCCTGGGTCGGCAAGTGCTGTTATTGATGGTCGCTTTATCCCAGGTTTTGAAGATGAACTTAATGAAACTATCAAAACTTTGATTGGCGAACATGTGACGATGGAAACCATCACTCGCGATAAAGCATTGGAAGTACCTTTTGAAGGCGATTTAGTTGAAGCGATGTGTAATGCTCTGATCAAGGAAGATGCGGTGGCCATCCCAGTTCCTTATGTGATGAGCGGTGGAACAGATAACAAGGCTTTAGCCGATCTCGGAATTATCGGTTATGGCTTCTCACCATTGAAACTAGATGCCGACTTTGATTTTACGGCTATGTTTCATGGTGTTGATGAACGAGTACCGGTTGAGGGTCTAACTTTCGGTGCTCGTGTTCTGAAAGACTTTCTAGAAAACGCTTAAGCGCTCACATCATTGAGTGCGCTGCGCACGATATCTGGCAGCGAAATCTCTTCACTTTTTAATACCCCGCGCAGTTGTGCACCAGTCCTAGCTCCAATAAGAGATGTTGTTACGCCAGGTGCATCGCGCACCCATGCAAGGGCCACTTCTAAGGGTGAGTAACCCAAACCTTCAGCTGCAACTGCAACCGCCTCGACTATTCGGGCAGACCGACTATCTAAATAGGGATCGATATGTTTTGCAAAATGAGGCGCAGCCCCTCGGGAATCGCTAGGTACACCCTTTCGATACTTGCCGGTCAATACTCCTCTAGCCAATGGCGCCCATGCTAGAAATCCAACGCCGCACTCTTGAGCAGCATCAAGAACTTCTATTTCAACATCTCGATTTAAGAGTGAGTATTCACTTTGGACCGTTGTCAGTGGTGCCTTCATAGAATTCGATTGCTGCTTTGTGGCAGCTCGCGCAATCTGCCAGCCTGCATAGTTACTTATGCCAACGTAGCGAGCTCTTCCAGTTGTATAGGCATAGTCCAACGCTGACAAAGTGTCATCGAGCGGTGTTGCATCATCCCAAGCATGTATCTGCCAAATATCAACAAAGTCTGTGCCAAGGCGGGCAAGTGAGCGATCAAGTTCTGCAATGAGTGAATGTCTGGAAGCATCAATTCTTCGAACTCCATCAGAAAACCTAATTCCAGCTTTGGTCGCAATGATTACATCTTCTCGATTAAATAAGGGTCCTATCAAGCCACCTATTACTCGTTCGCTATCACCATCTCCATATGTGGAGGCGGTATCAATAAAGTTGCCGCCAGCATCCAAAAAAGCTCTACATTGATCGGCAGCTTCGATTTCATCGGTATCGCGACCCCACGTCATCGTGCCAAGGCCCAAGCGAGAAAGGGCTAGTCCGCTCGTTCCTGCTCTGCGCTTTTCCATGGCCCGACCCTAGCAATAGCAACACTGAAAAGCTGCGATAGCCTTTGATTTATGCGATTGGTTTTGATCAGACATGCACACTCCCAAGCCAATGCTGCCGGGATACTTTCAGGACGTTTACCTAATGTGCATCTCTCCGAAAAAGGATTGGAACAGTCCGATCATTTAGCGCTTCGACTGGGCAATTTTCCAGTCGCCAGTCTTCGGGTTAGTCCCATGGAAAGATGTTTTGAAACAATTTCACCGTGGATCAACTCAATTGTCCTGCCCAATAACCCCAAGTTCAAACCAATTATTGATCCGGAACTTACCGAAGTTGATTACGGAAGTTGGAGTGGAAAGAAATTGGCCATTCTGAGCAAGAACAAGTTATGGAAGACGGTGCAAGATTCTCCAAGTCGAATGTATTTTCCTAAAGGTGAAGGGATTGCACAAATGCAATCCCGAGCCATGCGCTCTGTCCACGAAGCAGTGGAGAGCAAATCTAAAGGCGCAGCGGTAATCGTCAGCCATGGAGATGTTATCAAGTCAATAGTTGCATCAGCTCTTGGAATGCATCTAGATGAATTTCAAAGAATTGTGATAGATCCAGCCTCTATATCGATCTTGGATTATTCAACAACAAAGCCTCGAGTTTTGCTTCTCAATGATTCACGCTCGGTAGTAACAGATTTACTCGCTGCTCCGAAAAGATCGAAGAATTTACTGGGTGGCGGATCGGGGCGATGAAGTATGAATTCACACGACCAGAACGTTTCATTGCTGGGACCGTAGGAGAACCAGGGGAGCGCGCATTCTATCTGCAGATCCGTGCCTCTACTCGTTTGTTATCTGTCGCAGTTGAAAAAGCACAGGTTCAGGCGATCTCTGAGCGACTAGTGGTAATGATTGCCGAAATACGTAAATCTTCCCCTCTGTTAAGAATTGAAAAATTGGCTAAGGATGAGCAACCTTTAGAGTCTCCAATAGAGGCTGAATTTCAAATTGGTGCCATGTCTTTGGCGTGGGATGAATCAACTCAATTGATTTGTATACAACTTTTCGAGCTTGAAGATGATGAAGAGGAGGCCGAGGGAGATGTTGTTGAAGTTAACATCACACCTGCAATGGCGGCAGCCTTTTCCTTGAGATCAAAAGCAGTTGTCAATGCCGGTCGCTTGCCTTGTCCCTTCTGCGGTATTCCAATAGATCCACGTGGTCATTTATGTCCGAGGGCAAATGGTTACCGACGATAGTTTGCTAACTTTAAGCAAGGGCGAACTTCATGTAACAGGTCGTCTCGTTGATGCATCCAATGCCACGCTCTATGCGACAGCATCTTTTGAGAATCAATCAATAGTTTGTATCTATAAACCGATAGCTGGCGAGCGTCCCTTATGGGATTTTTCAGATGGCTGTTTAGCTCACCGGGAGTATGCGGCATACCTAGTAAGTCATCATTTGGGTTTTGATCTAGTTCCTTTAACAATATTGCGAGATGGACCGTATGGTTTCGGAATGGTTCAACAGTGGATAGACATCGATGAGGGAATCGAGTTAGCAAAATTCTTTGCTACAGATCATCCAAGATTAAGAGCCATGGCTCTGTTTGATGCGATTATCAATAACACCGATCGCAAGATTGGGCATCTTTTGCCCGTAGATGATAAAAAATTATTTGGATGCGATCATGGTGTCACTTTTCATGCTGAGGATAAATTGCGCACAGTTCTTTGGCAGTGGGCTGGTGAGCCATTCACCGCTCAAGAAATCCAAATACTCACAACGGCGCAAGAAGAGATTTCGGGTGATTTAGGAGAATTACTTGCTCCACTGTTGACGCCTTTAGAGATTCAACAAACTCAACGGAGAATCCTCGATCTTCTTACCTCTACTACTTTTCCTTTACCTAATCCCGACTGGCCTGCAGTCCCGTGGCCGGCCTTTTGATATGGGATTACGATAGAGACATGAAATCGTGGACTGGTGTCGAAATCTCATCGATAGATCCTTCGATTAGTATTCCCGCATTGAATCTAAGTAACTCTGCTTCAGGCAAGAGAGAAACAGTAGATCGCAAGTCAATTTATCGAATGTATGTCTGTGGAATTACGCCATACGATGCCACTCATCTGGGTCACGCCGCTACCTACCTAACATTTGATCTGATTAATCGATATCTTCGAGCAAGTGGTGCGCAAGTTCGTTACGTCCAAAACATAACCGATATCGATGATCCATTGTTGGAGCGAGCAAAGCGTGACGGAATTGATTGGACAGAGTTAGCCCACAAACAAATCGATCTTTTCCGCGGTGATATGGTCAATCTTCGGGTGATTCCGCCTGCTGATTACATCGGAGCAGTCGATGCAATCCCTCTTGTTACCGCCGCTATTGAAGAGCTTGCTAACAAAGGGAGCATCTATCAAGTAAACCACGATCTGTATTTCAAAGTGCGCGATGATAGAAATTTTGGTCAACGCTCTCATCTTTCCCAAAAACAGATGCGCCAGATCTTTTCAGAACGTGGGGGAGATCCAGATCGTGTAGGAAAGATTGATCCATTGGACTGTTTAGTGTGGATGTCACAACGTCCAAATGAACCTGGTTGGCCATCACCTTTTGGAGTAGGTCGACCCGGGTGGCACATCGAGTGCACCGCGATTGCACTTAAGTACCTTGAGCCATCACCAGATGATGAATCACTTATTGATATTCAGGGAGGTGGATCGGATCTGATATTTCCACATCATGAGATGTGTGCCTCACAAGCACAGGTTCTATCCGGGAAACCGTTAGCCAGTACATATGTTCACGCTGGCATGATCGGACTTGATGGCGAAAAAATGAGTAAGAGCAAGGGAAATTTAGTTTTCGTATCTACCTTAGTTGCAGAGGGTCGAGATCCCATGGCAATACGGTGGGCACTTATGAAGGACCACTACCGAACAGATCGAATGTGGACAGATGAACTCTTGGTTGCGGCCGAAAGTGAATTAGCAGCTCTGCGCGCTGCTGTGAAACAGGTGAATGTTGCACCAACACAAGAGCTCATCAAAAAAATAATCACAGCCTTAGCCGATGACTTAGATACTGCCGCTGTTACATCAACGATCAATGAATGGGTCAAAAAAACACAATCGGGAGATACTGGTGGCGATGCAAATTCTTTGATCGCAGCTTTAGATGCGTTACTAGGAGTTGCTCTCTAATTCTCGCTTTGACGACGCAAGTATCTCTCAAACTCTTTAGCAATCAGATCACCTGATACATCTGGAAGCTCAGCAGCATCTTTACTTTCTTCTAAAGCTTTGACGTAATCAGCAACATCTGTGTCTTCTGCCGCTAACTCATCAACAGACTTTTCCCAATCATCAGAATCGACTTGTAATGAACCTAAGGGGATTGAGACATCCAGGAAGTCTTCTAGCGAATTTATGAGTGCCAATGAAGCTTTTGGAGAGGGGGAGTTCGATGCGTAATGAGGCACAGCGGCCCATAGTGAAATTGCATCGATGCCGCGACGCATGCATCCATCTTGGATGATGCCCAGTATTCCTGTTGGTCCCTCATACTTCGAAACTGATACACCAAGTCGATCTGCGATGTTTGGATGTGCTCCAGTTCCCGTGACTGTGATGGGACGTGTGTGAGGAGAGTCTGCAAGAAGTGAACCGAGAGTTACAACGAGTGAGACCTCTAGATCATCCGCCAAGTCCAGCAGATCTGATGTGAATCTTTTCCAGCGCATCGATGGTTCAACACCGGTAACTACTACAAGGTCACGCTTCATCGAAGGGATGACCAATCCGAAGACTTGAGTGCCGGGCCATGTGATGCTTCGTATGGATGAATCATCGATAGAAACTTGTGGCCTGTTTACTTGAAAGTCATAGAACTCTTCGGCTTCAACATCGGCAATCAATTGAGGAACTACATCATCATCTTTTTCTCGCCAAGCCGATAACAAGTGTTCTACAGCACCCGAAGCACCTTCGGCGGCATCATTCCAGCCAGTAAAGGCAACGATCATTACGGGGTCGCGTAGTAGCGGTATGTTATGAATCTCCACGAAAGCAACCTTACGGTAACCTTGCACAGATGAACACGCCGAAAAAAGCTGATGGATTGCTGCGGCGTACCCTTTCTGAGCGGGTGGTGATTGCCGATGGGGCTATGGGAACCATGCTTCAAGCCGCCAATCCCTCCCTCGCAGACTTTGAAAACCACGAAGGCTGCAAC
>Ga0209107_10001346_pt1 | contig 13751 bp, 14 predicted proteins | sample LakErihyJuly2011_2_FD_187460 | JGI IMG/M metagenome (GOLD analysis project Ga0209107, IMG submission 187460) | Freshwater microbial communities from dead zone in Lake Erie, Canada - CCB hypolimnion July 2011 (SPAdes) (version 2) | ecosystem: Environmental > Aquatic > Freshwater > Lentic >... | reverse complement strand
AGTGGAATGATGTGATTCAAAATGACATCATGACTTTTAAACGCGAATTAATTGAATTGATGCAAGATGAAGGCATCGATAAGTTTATTCTAATTGGTGACAATGTGCTCAATTTCCATGCCTCTGATGACAGTTATTACCAAGAATGGTACGATGATATTGAGGATGGTTGGATTGCCTTAGTCAATTTTAGAAACCATGTGCTTGATGAATTTAAACAGCACCGCATCGATTACTTCTTAAATTTTGGCGGCGAATTGGATGTTTTATTGTGGCGAAAATATACACCATTGCAAATGTTTAAAAAAGTCGAAGAAATAATCCAACACCGATTGTCTTGAACCTTTATTGGTTGCTTTAGATAGATAATTTGTTTTTTCGATCTGAACTTTTTCGCGTTTTTTTTGTAGTAATAGCAGCGGTATTCATTTGTGTTGTTGTCAATTTATTGTCATTTTGATGCACCTTGCAACTTGTATTCATGAATCTCAGCTATTTTTGCATTTGATATACTTATGAGAAACATATACTTAAGGAATTTGATTTTTGGCTTCGCTTTTATTATTGTGCTTTGCAGTGCAATTATGAATACTTCTGGTCCGGGGCCATCCTATACCAATGCTCCAAATGAATCAAATTGTACCTCTTGCCACGGTGGTTCAATTGTGACATCTGGAAATAGTAATTTGAACAATATCCGATTGAATTCTAATTTTACTGGAAACGGTTACATTCCTGATTCAACTTATACCATGGAATTAACCTTTAAACAAACAGGAAAAGTGAAATTCGGTTTTGAAGTAACTTGTTTAGACAAAAGCAATAGTCCGGCGGGTACTTTAACCAGCACAACGTTTAGAACCAGTAGAGTTACAGGAACGGTTAATGGGCAAACAAGAGAATATATACAACATACCTCAACTGGTACGGCCAATGTTGGTACCGATAGCACAAGATGGGTTTTTACATGGAAAGCACCATCTGCAAACATTGGTCCAGTGAAATTTCACATGGTTGTAATGGCTACCAATAACAATGGTAGTAACGATGCAGGAGATATTGTTTATGGTAAGTCATTTCAAATCAATCCTTCTAATTTATTGCCTGTTGCAAGGGCAAAAAGCAACGATACCATTACCTGTACCGGATACAATGCGCAACTTTTAGGGACGGGTACAAATTCGCCTACATCGTATTTATGGAAAATGAATGGCGGCACCCCTACGACAAGCACTGCGCAAAATCCAACGGTTTCCTATTCCACAACTGGTGTAAAGCAAGTAATTCTTACAGTAAGAAACAACAAGGGGCTTAGCTTTCCAGATACAATGGACATACTCGTAAATGCTTCTCCTGCAGCTGTCATTTTAAATGGTTCAGCCAGCACCATTTGCCAAGGCGACTCTTTGTTGTTAAGCGCTAACACGGGAGTTGGGTTGACCTATTTATGGATTAACAACAATAAAACGCTCAGAAGTATTTATGTCAAAGACAGTGCGTCATATACAGTAAAAGTAAGCAGCACCAGCAACCAATGCGCCAAGACCAGCGCTCCATTTAAACTCAATTGGTATGGAAAGCCTAGTGTTTCATTGTCTAAGACCCTAAGCAAAGACACCGTTTGTGGGGCTTACAACGAAACCTTCACCGCCAGCGGCAATTTAATAGACAGTGTGCTTTGGTATGTAAATGGTGTTTTAAGTAGAAGAACCAAAACTTTAACAACTGTATTTACGGGAACAAACAACATCAGTGTGACCGCGGTTGCAAAGAGTGTAAATTCCTGTAAAAGTGCTTTTTCAAATGTTGTTAAATTGGTTTCAATCCCTAAGCTTTACCCAAGCAATTTTCAATCGAGTAAATCTACTTCAACCATTGGTTTGAATTGGACAAAAAAAAGTGGAATAACGGCGTTTAAGTATGCAATAAATGGAGGCAGCTTTTCCAATACAAATACAGATACAACCTTAATTATATCAGGTCTTCAACCAAATACGACCTATCTTCTCACACTCAGAAGCATTCAAGCAACACCCTGCGGATCTTCTGATACCAGCTTTTCAATTCAAACCAATTTCTGTTCCAATCTATTATACAGCATCAACCTTGATTCAAGAACATGCAAAGGCGGTCAGATTAATGCAGTGGTCAACAAATTGTTTGCAGCCAAATACAGTCTATCTTTTAACCAGCAAGCTTTTGGCAAAGACACCACCTTCACATTTATGCCTGCTAAGTCAGATAGTTTGAGCATAAGAATCATTGATAGTTTAAGTCCAACTTGTCCTGCCATCGTTGAAAAACGCGCCTATATTGTAGATACTCTGTTTGATAATACAATTGCTCAAGCCAGTCAAGTAAGTAGCTGTTTAAACCAATATAAAATGACAATTGTTTCAGGCTACAGCAATTACGAATTCTATAAAAATGGTGTTTTGCAAAATGCAGGAATAAGCAATACATACTTATTTTCAGGTTTAAGTTCAGGCGATAAACTGTCGGCAATTGGCAAAATAAATTCGTGCGCCAAATCATACGGACAAGTAACATTCACTTTTAATCCAGCGCCGGTGTCTGCGTTTACGTATACAAGATCTTTTAAAAATTATACGTTTACAGCCGATGCCCAATCAAATGCATCTTATGCCTGGAAAATAGGCGAAACTGTTATTGGAAATACAGCAAGCTTTACCAAGGATATGGGTGGCTATGACAATTCTAACATTACCCTTCGTTTAATCAGTACTACATCAAATGCTTGTATCGATTCAAGTGCTCAAAACATCGCCGTACCTAATTTCTCTTCGATTGAGCGTATTGGCAACAAAATCTTCAAAGTTTATCCAAATCCATTCAGCGACCAATTAACCATTGAAGGTAAAATGGGTGGATTCACTGTAAAATTACTGGACCATTCAGGTAAAGTAGTTTGTGAACAAACAACCATTGGAAATACGTTGCTTGTTTCAAGTGTTGAATTTGCTGAGGGGGTATACCAACTATTGATTCAAGACATTAACGGCGCAATAAACAGCTTCACATTTGTGAAAGCCCAATAAATATTCTCTTACATTATGAAGGAAGAAATCCCTGGCCTCAAAAGGCTAGGGATTTTTGCTATTGGCTCAATTATGAGAGGAATTCCAACAAATTTACATTGTCGGCATAATCAGATAAACCGGGTTTTTGGGTTTGGCCCAAACCAACTGCTTGCTTGAGCTCTGACATATCAGAGGCAATGCATTGCCATTGTTCCTTGTGCTGTTCAATGTATGTGTGAACCTCATCAATATGCTCGTAATAGTGGTAATTTAAAGTGGCAATAGGTGCATGAGGTTCTTGTTTTTCTTGAAACAACATAAAACCATTGTCGTAATGTTTATCGAGGTTCATTAATAAAATCGATTTATGGTACATATAGTTGTTGTAGTACTTATGGTGGTTCACATGGTCCATGTACACATCGTAGGCTTCATACAAAGGGCGCAATTCAAAGCCTTTTGGTAAAATTAAATGCGAAACATTTCGACAACCCAATCCATAATACATATAGATGTCATCTGCCAAACGCTTAAGTGCGGCCTCGTCTTCATTGCCACTTAGAACGGCTATTGAAGTTCTGTTTTTTCTAATAACAGCTGCTACATCTTTGAAGTAGTATTCAAAGTACCTCGCGGAGTTGTTGCTGCCAGTTGCAATTAAATATTGTATGCCTTTTAATTTGCCTTCTGTATTGATTCTTGTTTTTAGTTCGGGGCAAAATTCAATCAATTTTTCTATGGCATATAGCATTAAAACTTCATCGGAAGATGAGCATTTTATTGAAACTTTAAGGCCCTTTGCGATACCCGAAAGCAAGTCGTGTAAACCAACCAATGGGATGTTCCCAGCCATAATAATTCCAAGTGTTTGCTCTCTCAATTCAAAGTTTTCATCCTTGAGCCACTCTTCTATGTTTTCTTTACTCAATGCATCTGACCAATTGTTGGCGGATAATTGAATGAAGGATTGGCTAAACCAAGGATTCATGATTTGGGCTTTTTCTTTAATTGCCTCTGGAATCTCAAGTAAGGCCTGGCCTAATTGGTAAAAACTATCGATGATGTTTGATTTGTACACGGGATAAAATGAAGGAACAAAATTAAAGATAATCCGTTACATATTGGAAATGATTCTAAATTCTAAAAAAAATGTGTTTCTAAACAAAAAAAATGATAGGTTTGTACTAATGATTTCAAAACCCATTTTAGCACTTTTTTTAATGATTTTAAGCACTGTTTGCCTAGCGCAAGAGGGTTTTAAATTTGGACCTCAAGTGGCTTTCATCACCTCAAGAACGCATGTTTTGGACAAATTGCCTGATAACTATAATTTCAGATTTAAATCTGGTTTTAAACTTGGTTTTAGTGCTCAATATGGGTTCACTCCGAGGTTTGTATTGGGAACCGGTTTGTCATACGTCAATAAAGGCTACCGTGTATTTAACGATACCAACAGCAAGGGCAATGTTTTGAAGAGCAATTCAAGTCATATTGAGCTACCTGTTAACATGATTTTTAAATTCAAAATGGGAGCCTCCTCAAGGATGCGTTTTTTGTTGGGTGGCACCTTGAATTATCAACTACAAACAGATCAAAAAATCTTGGCAAACGAAGGCAACACTTTTGCCATCAAAGAAAGCAAGCAACAGCAGCTTTATCCAATGTTAAATACAGGGGTAGAAATAGCCAGTGAAAACAAAGCCGGAAATGTTTTTGTATTTGGTGTTTATTACAGCCAAGCCTTCAGCAATCAAAGTATCTTACATATATCGGGTTCGAAAGCTTCTAATACGGATGTTTTTTCATTGGGCTACAGAGGATCATACATAGGAATAGGCCTATCGTATTTGTTTGATCTCAAGAATTTCAAGAAGGAAGAAGTTTTCTTTTATTGATTTTTTGGGTTTCTATTGAAACAAAAGGACAAATAATTGCCTTAAGTTCGTATTTAAAATACATGTTATTTTTTTGTTAATGTCATAATATTTCTCATCTAAGTTTGTTACATTTGCAAGAATTATACAATCTAAGTAACTTACATTTTAAATATGAAAGACAAATATGTTGATTTGATCAACCAAACTTTTGATTTTCCAGTTGATGAATTTGGCCTTAATGAAGACAAAGAATTGACATTTCATGACATTCCTTTGATGGATTTGGTTGAGCAATACGGCACTCCGCTTAAGTTTACCTATTTGCCGAGAATTTCAGAAAATATTAAAAAGGCACGTACATGGTTCAATGTTGCCATGGCCAAAGTAGATTACAAAGCCAAATACCATTACTGTTATTGTACTAAAAGTTCACACTTTGCGCACGTTCTAGAAGAGGTACTTCGCAACGATGTTCATCTAGAAACATCTTCGGCTTTTGATATCAACTTGATTTTATCGCTTTTTGAACAAGGTTTAATCAGTAAAGAAAAATACATTGTATGCAATGGATTTAAACTGCAACCTTATGTTGACAATATTGCATTGATCATAAATGAGGGGTTTAGCAATGTTATTCCGGTAATTGACAATATTAGAGAGATTGATTTATTGGCCAAGGCAGTTCAGGGAGATTTTAAAGTTGGTTTACGCATCGCTGCAGAGGAAGAACCTAAGTTTCCTTTTTATACTTCACGATTAGGCATTGGGTACAAGGATATCGTTCCATTGTATAAGGAGAAGATTCAAAAGAACAAACACATGAGCCTAAAGATGCTCCATTTCTTTATCAATACTGGAATTGAGGATGATGCGTACTATTGGAATGAATTGCACAAATGTCTAAATGTGTATTGCGAATTGAAGAAAATGTGTCCAGAATTGGATAGTTTAAATATTGGCGGCGGATTTCCAATCAAAAATTCATTAAAGTTCGATTTTGATTATGAGTACATGGCCTCGGAAATTGTTGCTCAAGTTAAACAAGTATGCGACAGCAATGGCGTTCCTGAGCCCGATATTTTTACTGAGTTTGGTTCATTTACTGTTGGAGAAAGTGGTGGAGCCATCTTCAAAATTGAATATCAAAAAGTTCAGAATGATAGAGAAAAATGGAATATGATTGATAGTAGTTTTATGACTACGCTTCCAGATTCATGGGCCATCAATAAAAAGTTCATTATGTTTCCATTAAACAATTGGGAAAAGAACTACGAACGTGTATTGTTAGGCGGTATTACCTGTGACAGTGATGATTATTATAACAGTGAGCAACACGCCAATGCAATTTATCTCCCAGTTTTTGATGAAAATGATCCGTTGTATATTGGATACTTTCACTGCGGTGCATACCAAGAAAGCATTGGTGGATTCGGCGGTATTCAACATTGCTTAACACCTTCGCCAAAACATATTATTATATCACTTGATGAAAATGGCGATTACAACACCAAGTTGTTTTCAAAAGAACAGACTTATAAGAGTATGTTAAAAACTTTAGGGTACTAGAATATTTATCCCATAAAAAAACCCGCTTTAAGCGGGTTTTTTTATGGGTGTTAATGTCTTATGCTTGTCCAGTCATGCCGCCGAAATTAATTGGAAAGCCATTGTTTCCGCCATTGCCTTCAATGTCAACCTCGCCAAAGTTTGTTTCAAATTTTTGCATATTATCTCCTAAAGCAAATAACAAACGCTTCGCATGTTGCGGGGTCATAATTATGCGGCTTTTTACTTTGCCTTTAGGTATGCCTGGTAAAATGCGAACAAAATCTATAATGAATTCAGCTTGGCTATGCGTTATGATAGCCAAATTGCTGTACGTGCCTTCCGCTACTTCTTCAGACAATTCAATGTCAATGGGTTGGTCGATTATTTCGTTTTTATTGCTCATGGTAAATTGAAGTTCAAATATAAATCCTAAATTTGATAAATAAATCTTAATTCCAATTAAATTTGTAAAATCATTTAAATATCCATGAATAAAATATTTGCTCTAACACTTGTGCTTGCTTTTGCCGCTTGCCAATCAAATTCTAAGACCAACACTTTTGGTGAAAAATTCGAGAACAAAGGTTCCGTTGACTTTAAATCAGCTATGGCATCTTATGCTTCTGGCAAAGACTCTACTTATATTATCACTGGCACGATAGAAAATATTTGCCAAGGGGAGGGTTGTTGGTTGTCTTTCAAAAATGATTCAACTGAATTTGTGGTTAACACCCATGAGAAATTTAATATGCCAAAAGACAGCAAAGGTAAAAAAGCGACCGCAAAAGGCCGTTTTACTAAAACAGAAGATGGAGAATTAGAATTTTCTCCAACGGGTGTAACTATTGAGTAGTTTTTAGATAACCTTCTTAAGTGAAAAGGTAAATGTAGTGCCTTTTCCAATGTTGCTGCTTACTTCAATGGTTTGGTTATGGGCTTCAATAATGTGCTTAACAATTGATAAGCCTAAGCCACTTCCTCCACTGTTTCTAGACCTACTTTTGTCTGTTCTATAAAAGCGTTCAAATAAACGGGGTAAGTGTTCTGCTTCAATCCCTTCGCCATTGTCGGTTACTTCAATTAAGATGTTTTGGTGTAGGTCGTACAATCCAATGGAGGTAATTCCTTTTTCTTTACCATAAGCAATGCTGTTGCCTATCAAATTGTTTAACACTTGGCGTATTCTATCTTTATCTGCAAGGATTTTGTATGGATGGTCACAATCTTCTTTAAATTGAAGTGTACAAGAACGCTCTTTGGCTTGTTTTTGGTAGCTTTCAAATACTTCCTTACACAATTCAGTGATGTCGAATTCATTTACCCTCAGTTTCATTGCATTGCTTTCCATTTTGCTGATATCTAGCAAATCATTAACCAAGGTATTTAACCTTTCTGCACTTGCAGCTGCCTTTTTCAAAAACAAGACCTTCACTTCTTCATCATCCATTGCTCCGTCTAAAAGAGTTTCTATGTAACCTTGAATATTAAATATGGGTGTTTTTAATTCATGCGATACATTGCCCAAAAACTCTTTTCTATATTGCTCGGTGGCTCGCAGTTGAGAAATCTCTTGCTTTTGGTCGTTTGCCCATTCTATTACTTCTTCATTTACCTGTTTAATAGGATCTAAGTTGTACTCATCAATGTAGCTGGTTTTTTTTAAGCTACTGGTCTTGAAATGGTGTATGGTTTTATAGATTAATTTTATTTTTCGGTAAATAAATGCCTCTAAACCAAATAAAATAATGATGTAAGTTAGCGTAGCAAAGGTAAATAAGGCAATTAAGAATTGAAGAAAAGGGATTTTGAAATAGATCAGGAAACCTGTAAAAATAGCACTTAACAACAAAGTTGTTAGCAATGTAATTCTCTCAGGGGTTGGGTTCTTTATCACACTTCGAATTTATAGCCTACGCCTTTAATTGTTTGAATAAAGTTATCATCCAATTTTTCACGAATTTTTCTGATGTGAACATCAATGGTTCTGTCAACCACCAAAACATCATCACCCCAAATAGCTTCTAATATTTGTTCTCTGGTAAACACTTTTCCTGGTTTGCTGGCCAATAATGAAAGCAATTCAAATTCTTTCTTAGGAAACTGAAGCACTTTGCCCAAGTAGGTAACCGAAAAACTTTCTCTATCAATTTTAAGATCCGGGAATTCCATTTTTTCATTTGCAGTATTGTCTGCAATATTGCGTCTTAAAATGGCTTTTAACCTTGAAATTAAGACCCTTGGCTTGATAGGTTTAATGATGTAATCATCAGCCCCAGCTTCGAATCCAGCCAATTCGCTAAACTCTTCACCTCTAGCAGTTAAGAAAATTAATGGGATGTTTTTTAATTGAGGAATTGCTTTAATTTGACGGCATGCTTCAATTCCATCCATTTCTGGCATCATCACATCCATCAAAATAATGTCAGGCTTTATTTTAGATGCAATGTTAATCGCCTCTTTTCCATTCATGGCGGCAACTACGGTAAAGTTTTCCTTTTTTAAATTGTAACTAAGTAATTCTATAATGTCAATTTCATCATCAACAATCAGAATCTTATAAGAAGTGTGTGAGCTCATAATTTTTATGGTTCAAAATAAGATATAATAACTGAACAAATAGTTAATTGTAGATTAAATAATCATTACGGGAACAATTCTTCCAGCTTTTTTTCTAGGTCTTCACCTCTCAAATTCTTAGCAATTATTTTACCTTCCTTGTCTATAAGAACAGTAAATGGTATGCCCGAAACCTTATACGTTTTGGCTGGGGCACACGCCCAAAATTTTAAATCACTTACTTGTTTCCATGTAAGGCCCAAGCTGTTAATTGAGGACACCCACGACGGTCTGTCTTTATCCAAAGAAACACCATAAATTTCAAAGCCTTTTGATTTAAACCTTGCGTATAGGTTTTTCACATTTGGAAACTCCGCTCTGCATGGGCCGCACCAACTGGCCCAAAAATCAATTAACACAACTTTACCTCTCAAGTCAGACAACTTTAAAATACTGCCATCTACTTGTGGAAGTTCAATCTCAGGCGCCATTTCGCCAATTTCTAAGAGTTTATTGTTGTCGTATATGGTTTTTAAGTCGCTGTAGTAATTGCTTTTAATGTCTTTAGGCTCCATGCGCATTTTTAGCGCTTTTATTTTCTGAAAGTCTTGCTCCTCCATAAAATTAAACAATACAAAATACGACTCCAGTGGGTCATGAAATTTCAACATAGAATCAATGCTGCTTCTAAATTCTTCTTGTTTGCCTCCAAAGATCATTTGCAACTCGTACATCTTTGTTCCATCAGGTTCTTCTGCAATTGCTTTGTCGAGCGCAGCCAATTCATTGTTTGAGCGGGTGTACTGACGAATAAAATTGTATAAATTTTTTGATTTCTCAGACTTTAATCCAGATACGTCATAATTTAATCCGCTGGGTGTTGGAGATATTTTAACATTTAATTTCGCTCCATTTTCCACAACCAATGGCACTGCCGATTGGGTGTTGTATTGAATGTATAAAATACTGGCTTCTGAAATCGGTTTTTTAAAGGTAAAATAACCACTGTCATTGGTCATGGTTGAATCGACCAATTCAAGTGAATTGATTCTGAATTTATTAAGGATTACCAAATGGTTGGGATATCCCTCAACTTTTCCGTTGATGGTGTATACGACCTTGCCGGTAGTTGCTTTAGCGCCTGGCTTAGTCGTTGTTTTTTTGCTGCTGACCGCTTTGGCTGCTGCTTTGTTTTTTGAAGCTCCAAGTGGTTTTTGCGCTTGAACTATGAGCAAACCAGCAAGAATAAATGCTGTGAAAGTCGTTTTAAACATATTGCAAATTTACTTTTTTTTTATTGATTGATTCTAACTATTTCTTCTTCCAGTCGACGGAATTTATTTACATTTGCTTGTATCAATAATCCGTGTACCCCAGCTTTTTCAGCGGCTTCTACGTCTCTAGCGGTGTCGCCAATCATCAAACTTTTCTTTTTGTCTATATTGTATTTCGCCATTGCTTTTTCCAACATCAATGATTCAGGTTTGCGGCATAAGCACTTGCCTGAAATAGGGTGGTGTGGGCAATAAAAAAAGTCATCGATTTCTGTGCCATTTTCAAGACATGCATTTTGCAGCTTCTGATGAAAGGATTTTAATTCCTCGTGTGAGTATAGCTTTTTACCAATGCCACCTTGGTTGGTTACAACGATGGCCAAAAATCCTAATGATTTTACAAGTTTAATGCATTGAACCGCATCCGGCAAAATTTCAAAATCATCGATTTGACATACGTAGTCTCCTATTTCTTTGTTTAATACACCATCTCTATCGAAAAAAATTGCCTTTTGCATCAAATCCTGTTTTTAAAGCTACGAAATAAGTACTATTTTGCACCGTTTTTATATAAATTTTATTGATTTGTCCACGAACATAGTTATTATACCCACCTACAACGAGAAAGAGAACGTTGAAGCCATAATCAGAAAGGTTATGTCGCTGCCAATTTCCTTTGATGTTTTAATTGTCGACGACAATTCACCCGACGGAACTGCAAATATTGTTAAACAACTGCAGCTAGAATTTCCAAACCAGGTTAATCTTCTGCAAAGAATGGAAAAAAATGGATTGGGAACGGCTTACATTGCTGGATTTAAATGGTGTTTAGAGCGCAAGTATAATTTTATTTTTGAAATGGATGCTGACTTTTCTCACAATCCTGAAGATTTAATGAAGCTTCTTGACGCTTGTGAAAATAAGAAAGCAGGATTAGCTGTTGGCTCTAGATATATTACAGGTGTAAATGTTGTTAACTGGCCTATGAGCCGTGTTATTATGAGTTATTATGCGAGTGTTTATGTAAGGTTTATTACAGGTATGACCATTCGAGATGCTACTGCTGGATTTGTTTGTTACACTAAAGAAACTTTGGAAAGAATCAATTTGGATAAAATTAAATTCAAGGGCTATGCCTTCCAAATTGAAATGAAATTTAAAGTTTGGTTGCAAAATATTAATATTATCGAAGTTCCTATCATTTTTACCGACAGAACTCTAGGAACATCCAAAATGAGCAACAAGATTTTTAGAGAAGCATTTTTTGGTGTCATCGAGCTGAAAATAAACAGTTGGTTTAATAAAAAATGACACACAACGAGCAAATAGCGGCCTTAAGAAAAGATTACAGACATTCTGAATTGCTGGAATCAGAGGTGGATGCTGATCCAATCATGCTTTTTCATCTATGGTTTAAACAAGCCATTGAATCTGAAATTACAGAACCTAATGCCATGTGCTTGTCGACCATTGCAGATGGAAAACCAGAAAGCAGAATCGTGCTTTTAAAAGGCATAGAACACCATGGCTTCGTTTTTTACACCAACTACAATAGCCATAAAGGGCAGCAAATTGAGCAAAATGCGAATGTGCATTTAAATTTTGCATGGTTAGAATTGGAAAGACAAATAAGAATTAAGGGCTTTGCACAAAAGATAAGCCGGGCTGAAAGTGATTTGTATTTTGCCTCAAGACCATTTGAAAGCAGAGTAGGGGCTATTGTTAGTGCTCAAAGTGAAACCGTTGAATCACGAAAAGCATTAGAAGATTCTATGTCTGAGGCATTGACAAAATACCAAGGGACAAATCCACCTCGACCAGAACATTGGGGTGGTTATGTGGTCATTCCTGAGGCAATTGAATTTTGGCAGGGTAGGACTGGCCGTTTACACGACAGACTTTTATACACCAAAGAAGATCAAGCTTGGAAAATTGATAGGCTGTGCCCTTGAGCAAGAAGAATTATATTTCATGTCCCATTTTATCACGCTTGGTATTTAAATACCCCGCGTTGTGGGCGTTCGGTGATGTGACCATTGGAATGTTTTCGATAATCTCCAAACCATAGCCAATTAGGCCTGTTCGTTTTTTAGGGTTGTTGCTAATGAGTTTCATTTTTGAAACACCTAAATCGCGCAAAATCTGAGCACCAATTCCATAATCGCGTTCGTCCATTTTAAATCCAAGTTCTAAATTGGCATCAACGGTGTCCATTCCTTGTTCTTGGAGCTTGTATGCTTTAAGCTTATTCAACAATCCAATTCCTCGGCCTTCTTGGTTCATGTACAAAACCACACCTTTTCCAGTTTCTTGAATAAGGTTCATCGATTGGTGTAATTGTTCACCGCAATCGCAACGGCAACTGCCAAAAATATCTCCCGTCATGCAACTGCTGTGAACGCGCACCAATATTGGTTCGTCTTTTTCCCATTCACCTTTTTTGATTACCAAGTGCTGAGTTCCATCGCTTACTTGCGAATAGGCAATCATTTCAAAATCCCCAAATGAAGTTGGCATGTTAACTGTTATTTCGCGTTTTACATGGCTTTCATTCTTAATTCTGTATTTAATCAAGTCTTCAATCGAAACAATTTTCAAATCGAATTTTTTAGCAATTTCAATCAATTCAGGTAGGCGGGCCATTTCGCCATCTTCTTTTAATATCTCCACGATGCAACCTGCCGGTTCAAATCCTGCCAATCGGGCAAAATCAATTGCTGCTTCGGTATGCCCTGCCCTTTTTAAAACACCTTCTTTTTGTGCTTTTAATGGGAAAATATGTCCTGGTCTAGCCAAATCGGTTGAAATAGTGTCAGCATGCACCAATGCTTGGATGGTTTTGCTCCTATCAGATGCAGAAATACCTGTTGTTGTGCCGTGTCCTTTCAAATCAACAGAAATTGTAAAGGGTGTTTCATACACTGAATCGTTGCTGCTCACCATCATGCCTAAGCCTAGTTCAAGACAGCGCTCTGGCAATAAAGGAACACAGATAAGTCCTCTTCCTTCTCTGGCCATAAAATTAACCATTTCTGGCGTCACATTTGCGGCGGCTGTTAAGAAATCACCTTCATTTTCACGGTCTTCATCGTCAACAACAATAATTACTTTGCCGTTTTTTATATCTTCAATCGCAGATTCTATGGTGTTTAATTGATAAGGGTTTGACATCACTCAGATTTTGCTGCAAAATTAAGCAAAACCATAAACTTATCTCATATCTTCTTAAACAATATCGATGGATTGTTATTGTAATTTTCAAACGGGATTATTTTGCCTTTTTTTTCATTGCTGTTATGGCTTTTCGAAGGGGTGTTTTTTACAATAACATTTTCAATTTCATGAAAACAATCATCCGAGAGGCCGTTTTCACGGTGAAGTATTGTTCCGCTTTTTTTCATGACGATAAAACTTGGAAATGTATTGATGTGGTAAAACAATGCTGTGCGTTTTTC
>Ga0209107_10001344_pt1 | contig 13757 bp, 14 predicted proteins | sample LakErihyJuly2011_2_FD_187460 | JGI IMG/M metagenome (GOLD analysis project Ga0209107, IMG submission 187460) | Freshwater microbial communities from dead zone in Lake Erie, Canada - CCB hypolimnion July 2011 (SPAdes) (version 2) | ecosystem: Environmental > Aquatic > Freshwater > Lentic >... | reverse complement strand
AAACCGGAAGCATTTTCGCGGCTAGGCGAATCGTTCACTGGCCAGAAAATCACTGGAATCGGTTTTGATCGTGAAGTGCTCATTGAGGCTGGAATTGAAAGGGCAGGCGCGCTCGCGTCAGTGACCAACGGCGACAACTCAAACATTTTGATTGCCCGTGTTGCTCGTGAAGAGTTTGGGATTGAGCGAGTGGTGGCACGTATCTATGATCCGAAGCGCGCCGAAATTTATGAACGACTTGGAATCGCCACTGTTGCGACTGTTAAGTGGACATCAGAGCGCATCTTGCGACGCATCCTGCCAGAGTTACCAGCCGTCGAATGGACAGATCCGAGTGCATCTGTGGTGCTCGTTGAGCGCGAGATGCCAAAACATTTGATTGGGAAGCAAGTTACGAGTATTGAGACAGCGTCAGCTCGTGTTGTGTCTGTTCGTCGACTTGGGGCTGCAATGATTCCAAATTCCGACACGATCATTCAAGAAGGTGACGTTGTGTATATCGCTGCAGAGATCGCTGCGCTGAGCCAATTTGATGCAGGACTCGCACCGACCCAAAACGGAAAGGGTCACTGAACATGAAAGTAGTCATTGCGGGTGGTGGAAGTGTTGGAAGATTTACGGCGCAACAACTTTTTGAATCTGGACATGAAGTAACAATCATTGAAAGCGATCGCGCAGTCGTGCGCGAGTATGGGCAGTCGAGCACGACAACTGGAGTCAAATGGCATCAAGGCGATGCATGCGATGTGACAGTGCTTGCAGCGGCCGGAGTAACACTTGCTGATGTTGTTGCTTCGGTAACTGGTGACGACGAAGACAACCTTGTGGTATCGCTTTTGGCAAAGCAAGAGTTTGGCGTGCCACGCGTGGTTGCTCGCGTCAATAACCCAAACAACTACTGGATGTTTAATGACATGTGGGGCGTAGACGTATCTGTGTCGACACCTCACCTCATCACGAGCTTGGTGCAAGAAGCAGTGACTGTCGGAGCATTTGTGCGCTTGATGCAACTTAAGGGTGGCAAAGCAGAACTCGTTGAGGTCACGTTGGCAGAGTCATCGCCCGCCAAAGACAAAGCACTTTCAGAATTACAGTTTCCACGCAGCGCAACTGTTGTTGCCATCGTGCGAGATGAGAGAGTACTGGTGCCCGACAAGGCAACCGTATTACGTGTTGGCGACGAAGTTATGGCGCTGATCTCCGAAGATGCCGAAGCCGCAGTGCAAAAAATATTGGTTGGCTAGTTAGCCAACAGAACCTGAGTTCTATTCTGCTCCGTGAGGTAGCAGTGTGTAGGCAGGGTTTAGAAATACGGTGTTATGTCGTTCGCGATAGGCGACACCTTCAACTGCGAGACATCCACCGTGTTCGATCCCTGCAATATGTCGACGGCCACTAAAAATGACAGTGACCTGACCTGTCCCATCGTTGATCACAATTTCCATTGATGGGATTCCGGATCTTGGTTTCATTGTCATGCGTTTTACTTCACCGCAGACCTTGACCTTGGTGCGTACAACAACTTCTCCGAGCGGTGTCAAATTGAGACCAGTAAATTTGTCAACTAAACGCTCGGCATCCAACTCTCTGATGCCTTTGTTGGCCGACTTCATCATATTTTTCAGACCCATCAGGATCCCCCCAACTTTTCGAGCATCGCGGTCAAGGTTACTTCGTCCATTGCACCCAAATTTGTTTCGAAAGTTCCGTCCTGTTGGATAAACACCCAAGCAGGTTGATTGGCGACATCAAACTGAGCAAAAACTAAACCGTCATTGTCTTTGATGTTTGCAAATGTGAGTTGATGCTTGGCGACGAACTCCTGCATTGATTGTTCTGATCCATTCCATGCCACGCCGAAGATGCGTACTTTGCCTGCAAGTTGTTTGTTTGCCGCCTCGACCGAGGGTGCTTCATAGTTGCATGTGGTTCAACCAGGTGCCCAGAACCACAGTGCAACAGGAGACTTCTGTAATTCGGATTGCAAATTGATTTCGCCACCGCCAACGAGGGTTGCATTGAAATCAGTGGTTGATGATGATTGCGTTTGACTGACCGAATCGGTTGTCTGGGTAGTTACATCGGCTCCGCATGAAACGGCGGTGAGCGCAAGAATGCCGATCAACAGTGCCTTACTCGCAGCTCGCATGTGACTGATAGTACTCAAACAAACAAAGGTGCGCTGATCTAGGCTTGTTGGAGTATGAGTACTCGTAAATTGATTTTGTGGGCGCTGATATGTGGCGTAGTGATTCTGTTCGCGGGCACTGCCAAGTTGTTTCAAACGTCGCAAAAACCAGTTGAAGTGCAGTTGCTTGCATTGGGTGATTCGGTAACTCTTGGTGACATGACGGTAAGCGTTACGGCGCTTCGCGACATCGCCGATCGGACATTGGTGGACGTGACGATGGTTGGGGTTGCTGAGGCTCAAGCAATGGACGGATGGAAGATTCTTGCATCGGGCGAAGTGTCTGACCCGGTGATGCTGCCAGTTGGCGCGGGCACCGAATGCACACTTACCAAACTCACTGAAACGCTTACGTGTACCGTTGCATTCCCTGTGTCTGAAGGCACGCGCACCATTGCCTATATACGTGCAGGTGAGCAACGACAATGGGCGACAGCGCCCTAATGCTCAAGCGTTATCGTTGACAATGACGATTCGTTGGAGGTGGTGAGTACGGCCGAGCAATTTGATCTCGTGGTTATTGGTGGTGGCCCAGGTGGCTATGCCGCCGCTTTTTATGGCGCGTCGGCAGGTCTCAATGTTGCGTTGATCGAACGCGACACGATTGGTGGTACATGTTTGAACCGCGGTTGTATTCCGGCCAAAGCCTTTTTGGAAACTGCTGCAGTCAACAGACACGTGATGCACGCTGCGGATTTTGGCATCAATGCCACCGCAACTGGAGTTGACTTCGGTGTTGCGCAAAAGCGCAAACAAACAATTGTCAACAATTTAGTAAAAGGTCTGACTGGGCTTACAAAATCAAAAAAAGTTACGTACATTCTTGGCACTGGTTCACTTGGTGCAAACCGCACGGTGAGTGTGCAATTGTCGGCAGGCGGTACTCAAGAGTTGCAAGGTCGCAACATTGTGTTGGCTGCAGGTTCGGTACCGCGCACGATCCCTGGTTTTAGTGCCGGCGGGCCAATTATGACGTCGGATGAAGTGCTAATGCTCGACAAAATTCCTGCACGCATTGCGGTGATTGGCGGCGGTGCAATTGGGTGTGAATTTGCATCCACATTTGCTGACCTCGGTGCAACGGTGACGATCCTTGAGGGTCTGCCAAAGATCCTTCCTGGCCTCGACCCAGATGTTGCTGCAGTTGTTGTCAAGAGTTTCAAGAAGAAGAACATCGATATTCGTACTGGTGTCAAAGTCAATGGTCACGAACCAACGACTAGTGGCGGCACCACGGTGTTGTTTGGTGAAGGGGAGCGACTCGATGTTGACGCAGTCATCGTGTCGGTTGGCCGCAAACCGTTCACTGATCACCTTGGGTTAACTGGCACAGCAGTAAAAGTTACGGATCGTGGGTTCGTTGATGCCGATGGGTTTTGTTTGACGGGGGAACCAGGTGTGTATGCAGTTGGAGACCTCATCAATACTCCGCAACTGGCGCACGTTGCTTACGCTGAAGCGATTGTGGCAATCAAGCACATGCGCGGTGAAAAGGTGTATCCCGTGATGTATGACAGAGTGCCGTGGGCAATTTATTGTCACCCTGAAGTTGCATGGTCTGGGCCGTCCGAAGAAGAGGCGCGGGCAAAGGGGCACGATGTTGTGGTTGCCAAGCACCAATTTCGAGCAAATAGCCGCGCGATGATTATCGGTGAAGCTGAGGGACTCGTGAAAATCATTGCCAAGAAAAACGCAGATGGTACGGCAGGACAGGTCCTTGGCGTGCACATGGTTGGTCCGTGGGTAACCGAACAGTTATCGGGTGGTTACTTGGCGGTCAACTGGGAAGCAACAGTGGAAGAAATCTCTGAATTCATCATGCCGCACCCTTCATTGTCGGAGTTGTTTGGTGAAACTGTGATGTCCTTGACTGGTCGCAGTATCAATGCCTAAGAAAACTCACGCGCTACTACAGGAGAACCATGGCTGACATCACACTTCCACAACTTGGAGAAACGGTCACCGAGGGAACTATTACTAAATGGTTTAAAAAAGTTGGCGACACAGTCGCTGCTGATGAGCCACTGTTTGAAGTATCAACCGACAAGGTAGATACCGAAGTGCCATCGCCAATTTCTGGAACTCTGACTGAGATTCGGGTTGCTGAAGGCGACACCGTGCCAGTTGGAACAGTAATTGCTGTTGTTGGAGTCGCTGGTGCTGCACCCGCGCCAACTCCAGCGCCTGTTGTTGCTGCTCCCGCACCGACTCCTGCTCCCGCTCCTGCGCCTGTTGTTGCTGCTCCCGCACCAACTCCAGCACCGACTCCTGCTCAAGCGCCAGCTGCAACTTCCAACAAGTTGCTCTCACCGGTTGTGCGCAGGTTGGTTGCCGAACACGGCATCGATGTAAACGCATTGGTTGGCAGCGGACCTGGCTCACGAATCACGCGCGAAGATGTGCTTGATCACATCGATCGCAATGGTCTCAAAGCAACGCCTGCTGCTGCGCCGACACCAGTTGCTGCACCAGTTGTTGCAGCACCTGCTCCTGCTGCTGCACCAACTCCTGCGCCCGCACCCGCACCAGTGTCGCGTCCGGTTGTGGTGTCAAGCGAGCGCGAGCAAGTAATTGCGCTGACAAAGATTCGCAAGCTCACTGGCTCACACATGATCATGTCGAAGAGCACGAGCCCACACGCATTCAGTGTTGTTGAAGTCGATTACGCCAATGTCGATCGTGCGCGCACTGCAATCAAAGAATCGTGGAAAGCCGGAGAGGGATTTAGTCTCACGTATCTTCCATTTATTTCGCGCGCGATCGTGGATGCACTGCGTGAATTTCCGCATCTCAACGCGTCTATAGACGGAGACAACTTGATCGTGCACAGCTATGTTGACTTGGGAATTGCTGTCGATCTGGATTACACAGGTCTCCTCGTGCCAGTGGTACGTAATGCGGATGGCAAGCGAATTCGGGCCATCGCGCGCGAGATCAATGACCTCGCCTCACGTGCGCGCAATCGCAAATTGTCGCCAGACGAAATTCAGGGTGGCACATTTACGATCTCAAATAATGGTTCTGCTGGGTCAGTACTGACCATGCCGATCATTAATCAACCTCAAGTCGCGATCATGTCAACCGATGCGATTGTACGAAAACCTGTTGTGGTTACATCTTCGGATGGCAGCGAGAGCATCGCAATTCACCCTGTAGGCAACTTGTCAATGTCTTGGGATCATCGCGCATTCGACGGTGCATACGCAGGCCGGTTCTTGGCACGCGTCAAACAGATTCTTGAAACACAAGATTGGTCAGCCGAACTCTAAGAGCGGAATAATTCATGAGTAACTCATCGACAGCACTTCATGTCAGGTGGCTTGGTCGTGTGCCATATCGCGAAGCCCTCGCATTGCAATCTGGATTGTTTGAACACGGGGTGGATCAACACTTGTTGTTGCTCGAGCATCCACATGTTTTTACCTACGGGCACACAGCAGACCTGACAAATAATCTGCGCTGCGAGCCAGTGGCGGTGGGTGTCGAGTTGGTGCAGGTGCAACGCGGCGGCGACATCACCTATCACGGGCCTGGCCAGTTGGTTGGCTACCCGATATTGAGTTTGCCGGCAAAGCATGGCACTGATGGCCCCGCTGACACTCGCTCCTATATATATGACGTTGAGCAATTGATCATAGACACGCTGACTCAACTGGGCGTGCGCGATGCAGGGCGAATGGGCGAGTTTCCTGGCGTTTGGCTAGATCCAAATACAGACAGCGCTCGAAAGATTTGTGCGATCGGTGTGCGGGTGGGCAGTGGTTCCACCGATCGTCGAACAATGCACGGATTTGCACTCAATGTCTCAACCGACATGACATTTATGCGCGAGCACATCGTGCCGTGCGGCATTGCCGACTATGCGGTCACGTCATTGTTGGAGGAGGGCATTGATGTGTCAATGAACGATGTTGTTGACATCGTTGCGCAATTGGCTCAATCGAGATGGGGTTCGCAACACAACACGCGAGCCGATGTGGCATGGAAGCACAGCCCGCAAGATCTCTCTGCATTTTCGAGAGGCGAAGGCGCAGGTGAACCAGTGCGCATGATCAAGCGACTTGAACAAGCAGGCGTCACAGACGGATTAAGTATTTCGGTGCGTAAACCAGAGTGGATTCGTCCACATGTGCAACACACTGACGAGGTGTTGAAAACAAAGCGCACACTGCGCGATCTCAATTTAGTGACCGTGTGCGAACAAGCAGGGTGCCCAAACTTGAGTGAGTGTTGGAACGATGGCACCGCAACATTTATGGTGCTGGGTGAAAGATGCACGAGGGCCTGTGGATTTTGTTTAATAGACACGCAAAAACCGCTACAACCCGATGCCGACGAGCCGCGCCGAGTGGCCGAAGCAGTGCAGCGAATGGGTCTTGAGTTTGCCGTGCTCACCATGGTGGCTCGAGATGATTTGATGGATGGCGGAATGCAACATGTGGTTGACACTGTTCGCGCTATTCGAATGATGAATGTTTCTGCAAAAGTTGAGACATTGATTTCTGACGTCAAAGGCACTGATGCGCTGGATATTTTGATCGCCGAGCGACCCGACGTCTTCAACCACAACATCGAGACAGTTGCCAGACTGCAACGCGCAGTGCGACCATCGGCTGGATATGCGCGCAGCCTTTCGGTGCTGGCACGAGGTCGTGCTGCTGGTCTCACAACAAAGTCAGGAATGATTGTGGGCATGGGTGAGACGCGCCAAGAAGTAGAGGAAACCCTGATTGATTTGGCCAGTGTTGGCGTGCAAATTGTCACCATTGGGCAGTATCTGCGACCTACAACCAATCATCTTCCTGTTGCTCGATTTGTAGAGCCCCAAGAGTTTGATCATTACAAGGCTTTTGGCGAGAGTCTTGGTATGCAACATGTGCAGTCAAGCCCGCTCACTCGCTCCAGTTATCACGCCAAACACGCACATGGGCAATCGCAACTCGTACTCCATGCATAGTTATGTCTAGTTTGGCAATAAAGTAGAAACGAACATGACGAAGACCATCGCATCCACATCTGATTACTCTGCACGCATTGCAAAAGTGCGCGCCGCAATGGTGTCCAAGCAAGTTGATGCTGCATTGCTGTCTGTCGGTCATGATCTTCCGTACTTGTCGGGTTATTTTGCAATGCCACTCGAACGTCTCACCATGTTGGTGATTCCTCAAAGTGGCGAAGTGACGATGGTGGTGCCACGACTTGAGGTCGCACGCGTAACACCGCAACCCGGAGTTTTTTCGATCACTGCGTGGGGGGAAACAGAAAACCCAGTGGCAATTGTTGCCAAGTTGCTTGGTGGTGCAAAGTCAATTGCGGTTGGCGACCAAATGTGGGCCAGATTTTTGGTTGAGCTGTTACCACTTGTGCCCGGTGCAAGCTTTGTTCGTGCGGTGGATGTTGTTGGTGCACTTCGGATGAGTAAAGATGCGAGCGAGATCGCGGCACTTGTTGCCGCAGGCGCAGCAGCAGATCGGGTCGCTCTACAACTCCATTCGGGACAGATACCTCTTATTGGTCGCACCGAAGCCCAGGTGTCAGCCGACATCTCGGCACGGTTGATTGCAGAAGGTCATGACGTCGTTAACTTTGCAATTGTGGCCGCCGGAGAAAATGCCGCGAGCCCACACCATCACGCAGGCTCGCGTGTCATTACAAAAAACGAGATTGTGTTGTGCGACTTTGGTGGCACAATGAACGGCTATTGCAGTGATATCACGCGTTGCGTGTATACGGGCAAGCCAGCAGCCGATGTGGCAGCAGCGTATGAAGTGTTGTTTGCATCACAAGCAGCCGGTGTTGCCGCGGGTGTCGTTGGTGCAGCGTGCCAAGACGTCGACAGTGCGTCACGACGCGTCATTGAAGCAGCAGGATTTGGCGAATACTTTGTGCATCGCACCGGACACGGCATTGGCATGGAGGCACACGAAGAGCCCTACATGGTCAGCGGAAATACTTTGCCTATCGCCGCTGGTCATGCGTTTAGCGTCGAGCCCGGCATTTACATTGCGGGCAAGTGGGGCATGCGCCTAGAAGACATTGTTGTAGCAACGCATACGGGGCCAGTGTCGATGAATACTGTCAACCATGCGCTCGTTACGGTCGAAGCCTAAGTACATCGTTTCACAATGATTCATCTCGACGCCGCAACAGTGCTATTGCAATGGGCTGTTGGCGGTCTTGCATTTTTGTGGTTCACCACTCGGCGTCACGAAATCGGACTTGGGTATGCAATGTTGCTACGCATTACATACGGCGTGTTTGCCGCTGGCGCCTGTGGGCTTGGGTTGCGCTACGGCGTCGAGCCAGTGCGAGAAGTATCGGCAGTTGCTGTTGCGGTCGCAGCATTTGCGCTCATTCGCAACAAGCGCTCAAAGTTTGATCTCATCGCGCCGTTGTTGGGAATTCCTGGCATCATCGTTGCTGGTTTTGCTGCTGTTGCGGATGGTGGCGCAGGGGACTATGCGGTATCACTCATCAGAGTCGTCGTGGGCACATTATTTCTTGGTGCGGTGAGCGACACGATGCTGCTTGGTCACTGGTATCTCGTGCAGCCAGGAATGCCACGCAAACTCATCAACGAAATTGTTGATGCTGTGATTTATCTGTGGCCGCTCGAAGTCATTGCGCTGTTATTGCCAACGGGCATGATCAGCGTGCTCAATGGAACGATTGACGATGGTTGGGACGGTGTGTTGGGGTGGTTTTGGCTGGCATCGGCAATCGTGACTGGTGTACTAGCTCTTGTTACCCGTGCAGCGCTCAAGGAGCGCAGTTATTCAGCAGTGATGGCTGCAACTGGTTTGATGTACTTGGCGATCCTCACTGCGTTCTGCACAGACATTGTTGCTCGAGCACTGCTCGCTAGTTAACGCCACCTAACCAACTCTTTTTGTATTCACGCGCTCTCAATGGTTATTGATTTAGTACCAAGCGGGGTCTATAGTGGGCACTTGGAGGAATACATGAAACCACAAACAATTTTGAAGACGACAACACTGTTGGCAGCAGCAGGAAGTTTGGCCATGAGCGTATTTTTGTATTTCAAGGGCACTGGTGAATTTCATCGACTTGATGGTATTTATGTCGGTGTGTGGGTTCCATCTATTTTGTCGCTTGGCGCATTTTTGGTTGCCGGACAAGAAAAGGCGTAACCGCGATGTCGACAGGTGCACTGTTTGGTTTCGGATGCGTCATATTTTTTACTGTAATGACCGGAGTATTTTTGTGGGGTCTCGAGACTGTTAAGGCAATCGCAGAGCGCGACAAATAATTCTGTTGTCAATCAAGTAGGTATTTAGCACGGCGAGTTTGGTGCAACAAGAGCCCACGGGCGTGTGCGTTCTAATGCCAGTCCAAGATCAAGCAACAGTTGTTCGCTGAAGTGACGGCCGTTGATCTGCAACGACACCGGCAAGCCATCGATTAATCCAGCGGGCAGCGAAATTGCTGGGTTGCCATACATGTTTGCGGGAAATGTGAGTTTGCCGTTGTTTCCTGCGCCGGCTTTGACGCCACCAAATGCTGAAGGCAGCGGCCCCTCGGCATTAAACGCAACATCGGGGTTGCTCGCTGTGATCACAAAGTCAACTGCATCAAATATCTCTGCCATTCGCTGATTCAATATTGCACGTCGTGCCTCGATCTTGGCGCGTGCCTCTGTTCCGTATTTTCCAAATGTGGCTTCAATACCGAAACGCATTTCGGGTGTGAGTACATCGGCACATGCAGGCCAGTGGTCGGCGAGTTGGGTGTGAATCTCGACCATTCCGCTGATTGACCAAGCAGCACCAATGCGGGGCAGTGACGTATCGACAGTAATAATGCGAAGTCCGGTTGTGGTGCATAAGTGCCGCGCGTATTCCTCAAGTTGTGTCCACATGGCTGGCGATACAACTGCGCCGCCCCAGTCGGGAGCAAGCACTGCGGTTTTGCCACGCAATGCATCGGTTTGAGTGCCAAGTTGTGCTTCCCAATTTTCTACACGTTGCAAACTCAGCGGGTCGCGAGAGTCATGGCCGTTACACACATCAAACCAACGTGCTGTGTCGCGGATGCTTCGCGCCATTACGCCGGTATTGACCGTGAGGTTTCCGAGTTCAGTATGTGGAGCGCGCGGAATGCGACCAAAAGTTCCTTTGAGTCCGACAAGACCAGTGAAACCAGCAGGAATTCGAATTGATCCACCGCCGTCGCCACCGGTTGCGATGGTGACGAGACCACCGGCAACTGCAGCAGCACTGCCGCCAGATGATCCACCAGGTGTGCGCCCATGCATCCATGGGTTATGTGTTGCGCCGTTGAGCACAGTGCGCGTGATGTTGACGCCACCAAATTCGCTCGCGGTGCACAAACCCATATGGTTCGCTCCACCAACTTCTGTTGCACGCTGCACCATCACCGATGTGTAGTTTGCTTTGCGATCTGCAAAAACCACACACGCTTCGGTATACGGCCAACCATTCACCGCGTCTAGTTCCTTTACTCCGAGAGGCACGCCACCAAATGGTTTGGATACGTCGGCCGACTTTGCTCTCTCGAGCGCACCCTCTGGGTCAAGAAATGAAAATGCGTTTAAGTCGCTGCGCTCGATCGCTGCTAGCGAGGCCTGTAACTCTTCGACAGGTGAACGATCCTTTGACCGAAACGCGTCAACAAGCGAAACCGCATCGCCGAGCCATGGAGAATCTGTTGTTGCCATGTATTCAAAGTAGTAGATCAAAACGTGCTTTCTATTAGTGTGTTTTTGCACATGAATTCGTCAACATTTCTCGGTCTGAAGCCAGTCAGCAACCACACCGAAACTTCTGGATCGTGGTCGATGATTGTGCAGCCTGGGTTGTGTACTGGCAGTGGATTTTTGTGGGGTGGCGCAGGCCTTGCATCGGCTGTATCGGCGATGGAGCAATTCAGTGGTCGGCACTGCATTTGGTCGACCGCGCAATATTTGTCGTATGCCCGACCAGGCGAGGTGATGCATATCGATGTCACGCTTGCGGTTGTCGGGCATCAGATCACTCAGGCGCGCGCAATTTGCCATGTCGGTGAGCGCGAGATTCTCACGGTCAATGCCGCTCTTGGCGAACGCACATTTGAGCATGCACATTTGTTTATACCTATGCCAGACGTGCCAGGCCCGAATGAACTCAAGACCCGCAAGCATCGTCACCCCGTCGACGGCACGATTCATGATCGTCTCGAAGAACGACTCGTAATCGGCCGCGAACTCGAACAACTGGATGGCAAACCAAACAACGGTCGCACAGTGATGTGGGCACACATTCCGGATGTTCTGACTGATGTGGACGCCGCAACTCTTGCTGTGCTTGGTGACTTTGTGCCGATGGGCATTGGTCAGGCACTAGGCGTTCGTGGCGGTGGAAACAGCCTGGATAACACGCTTCGCGTGGTTCGCCTCGTGCCCACCAAGTGGGTCTTGTTAGACATACAGATACAAGGTGTCGAGCGGGGGTTCGGTCATGGATCGGCAAATATGTTTGCCGAAGACGGAACGCTGCTTGCTACCGCAAGCCAAAGTTGCATAGCCCGAATGTGGAGAGAGTAACAACATGATTCGTCGTAATGGAATGACTGTCCCGCTGCCAGGACACCTGCATGCGCAGCGTGACAAACTTGCGCAACTTGCCGACTGGGGCTATAGCGATATCTGGTCTGCCGAGACCGATGGTGCCGATGCTTTTACGCCACTCGCGCTTGCCGCAGCATGGGAACCACGACTTCGTTTGGGCACTGCAATCGTGCCGGCCTACACGCGCACTGCACCGGTCATTGCACAAAGCGTTGCAGCATTGGCCGACGCGGCACCTGGGCGATTTGCGATCGGCATTGGTTCGTCGAGCAATGTGATTGTTGAAAAGTGGAATGGCGTGCCATTTGTTGATCCATATAAGAAGGTGCGCGATGTTGTGCGCTTTATGCACGACGCATTCAGTGGCGAAAAGATCACGAAAGAATATGACACGTTTTCTGTCAACGGCTTTCGTCTCAGCATCAAACCAGAACAAAAGCCAACCATCTTGGTGGCCGCACTACGCGAAGGCATGCTCAAGTTGGGTGCGCGCGAAGCAGATGGCGTGATCATCAACTGGCTGTCAGCACAAGACGTGAGCAAGGTTGCAGCAGTTGTAAACGGCGCGGCCAACGGTGTTGAAAAAGAAATCACCGCACGAATTTTTGTGTGTCCGAGCGAAAACACCGAAACGGTGATGGCTGGCGCTAAGTTTGCCATTGCTGCATATATGAACGTGCCTGTGTATGCCGACTTTCATCGCTGGATGGGTCGTGCGCCGTTGTTGCAAGGTATGTGGGACGCGTGGGCAGCGGGCGACCGCAAGGCTGCACTCGCCGCAATTCCTGATCAGGCAGTGGATGAACTTGTTGTGCACGGAAGCCCAGCACACTGTCGCGACGTCATTAACGAGTATTTCAAAAACGGAGTGACTACCTCGTCGCTTGCAATCTTGCCACTCGACCCTGAACTTGATTATTGGAAGGCTGTTGAAAGCCTTTCGCCAAGTGCTTCGTAAGTAGTACTACAAAACATGTCAACGATCGAGACCGATGCTGAAGTAGCAACGCGACTCGAGTTTGAACAAACGCAACGTAGCGAAGGTTGGAAACTGCTGCGAGGAATGTTGCGTGAGCAGCGACGCAATTTGTTGCTTGGCGCAGTGATTGGCATTTCGTGGGCAGGTTTTAAAACCGCCGTGCCACAGATGACCAAAAATGCAATCAACCAGGGCATCGAAAAAGATGGTCCGTTGCTCAAGTGGGTTTTGATCATCGCCGGGCTTGGCGTGCTGACTGGATTGCTCTCGGGCATGCGCCGCTATGTGGCATTTCGAGAAAGCCGTTGGGCCGAAACACTGTTGCGCGAACGTCTCTTTGCTCACCTGATCAGCCTCAATGTTGGCTATCACGACAAAGCCCAGACGGGGCAGTTGATGAGTCGTGCGTCGAGCGACCTGATGCAGATTCAAGGCTTCATCGTGATGATCCCCATCACGTTGTCCAACGTGATTCAAATAATTGCTGTTACAGCCATTTTGTTTTATACCGACCCAGTATTGGCGCTCGTCGCACTTGTGCCATTGCCATTTGTCAATATCTCTGCTCGCAGATTTAGCAATCGCATTCACCCAGCATCGATTGCAGTGCAAGCTGAGCAAGCACAATTGGCAAGCGTGGTTGAAGAGAGCGTGTCGGGCGTTCGAGTGATCAAGGGCTTTGGTGCCGAGCAAGTGCAGTTTGACAAACTGCGCAAAGAAGCCGACGATATTTTTGGCGAAACAATGAAGGCTGCCAAAATTCGCAGCAGTTTTTTGCCGGCAATCGATGTGTTGCCAGCGCTTGGTCTTGTGGGTGTGCTGGGCGTGGGCGGTCACCGAGTATTGAATGGGCAGATAACTATTGGTGACCTCGTTGCGTTCAACGTGTATCTCACCTTGTTGATCTGGCCGCTTCGCAATATCGGCATGATCGTCGCACTTGGTCAGCGAGCTGCGGCAGCACTTGTGCGCATTCACGAAGTGCTGAGCACCGAGTCGACCAT
>Ga0209107_10001341_pt1 | contig 13775 bp, 15 predicted proteins | sample LakErihyJuly2011_2_FD_187460 | JGI IMG/M metagenome (GOLD analysis project Ga0209107, IMG submission 187460) | Freshwater microbial communities from dead zone in Lake Erie, Canada - CCB hypolimnion July 2011 (SPAdes) (version 2) | ecosystem: Environmental > Aquatic > Freshwater > Lentic >... | reverse complement strand
TGGGAGATCTATAATTGTATAACTTGTAATCGTAATACCATACTTTGATGCGAAATGATGAATGGCGAAACAGAGCCCCCCATAGCCCCCTCCCAGTTCCACACAATCAACGGATGTACGCTTAAGAGATTGTATATGCGATAGAAACAAATGTGCGTGTAAAATATATCGTAAATTGGTCGGGGATGTCGTCACAAATCCAAAATTAACCTTGACTGGATCTCCCTGGGCGTCATTTAGACGAGAGAATTCTGCTATTTCATCCTGGGTTATTTGAGTCTTTGTATTAATATGTCGTAGATATTCATAGCCTTGCGCGGGAGATACATGTTCAAGCATCCATGTATAATCGGGATGTGACTTGAACCCGGCTATATTACCAGTGTCAAGAATTCGCTGTACATAATTTGTATATCGACTATACGCATTCACATCCATATTTTCTATAGTGGGATACTCAGACATGACTTTAAGTCTTTAGAATGAACATGTAGATTGTTAATCTTCATCCATTCATTTGTTATCGTATTCAGAATATAGGGAATTTTTCGTTCTCTATCATCCTTTTCCCACTTAAATTTATACTGTGTATAATCAACAAGACTCCATGCTGCCTTAAATCCCACTGTTAATTTCCCACGTGTATGATAGGGGTCTACCCCCGCAAGAAATACACCTATCGCCAAGGCATCAAATACAGACGTATAGTCTTCCACATGTGTATATGTTTGTGGCGGAAGGCTATCTGTTTTCCAATGAATTGGGAGAAGTTGTACCGCATCCTTATTTGCCTCCCAAAATTGATAGAGGGTTGTCATTTCTGTCATGAATTCATTCGCATCTTCAATAAAGGCAGAACAGTGATGAAGGAATTTTTGTAGTATATCTACATGTTTAATGTACGCAATTCCAGATGACGCGCGATTGTAGTGATCAAACATATAGGCCATATCTTTCTTGCTGAATAATTCCAGCCACTCTCTTGGATCATTATAGAGAAGATTATCCAGTTCTAAAAACATGATGTCCTTCAAGGAATAACGATTCATAAGATTTAATAGGAGATAGAAACGTTCAAACGCATGAATAAATAATTTCTCTCGTCCCTTTAATCCTGGTACTAATTCAAACTTGTTGAATTTACGAGCGACTAACGCATTAAAGTCATTATGAACGACAAGAGTATAATCAATTACATTGACATTATATTTCTGCTTCAATGTATCAAGGTATTCACTCTTCAGATCATTCACAATAAAATAGACATCTCCATTGAAAAATAATCGTAACTGATGAACTGTTTCAATACAATAGGACGGTAATGGTCCTACAAATGTGTATGCTACTATCATGTATGTATATACTGTATCAATATCTTTAGGTTAATATATACTGTAGAACTTAGATACTATTATTAGTAAATGCCCTTTGTCGGCTCTGTGGAAGCAAAAATGGCCTTCGGCCGTCCGACAGCAACTTCTTCTAATGTTGTTACATCTAATCTCCAGATATGGCTGGATTCTGGAAATAACTCTTCCTATACGGGATCAGGAACTACCTGGACAAATCTGGTATCAGGCAATGCCCCCACCTATAACTTTACCCTCCAGAACTTCGCAGGTGCCACTACCAGTAATATTATCTATAATGGAACCACAAATAGAGCCATCAACTTTGATGGAATAAATGACTATACCATTAACAATACCTCTTTGCTCACCCTATTAGCCTCCAACTCCTATAAGGAAGCCCGAGAGTTCTGGCTATACTGGCCCGGAACCGCGGGCAATCTGATATCAGAACTCGGCCAAAGTACTGTAAATTCAGGTTGGCACGATAGCCAGGCATCATTATCATCCACAACCTTTGCAATAGGCGTATGGGCATCTCCCTATCAGACCTATGAGGCAACTACTTCCTTTGTTGCCAATCAATGGAATCATATTGTCTGGCAACATAACTATGGCACAAATACACTCAGTGCCTATATCAATGGTGGTCTTGTATATAATAATGGGTCCGTGGCTCGTTTAATATCAACACCCGGATTCTTTCTGGCCCTCTGTCAATTAGATAGCACCAATAACGGATACGGAGGTGGTTCTCAATTAGCCGCCTCAATCGCCATCTTTCGTTGGTATAATACAATTTTAACTAGCAACCAAATAAGTAGCAATTTTCAGTCAGAAAGGGCGCGATTTGGAGTTTAAAACAGCCCTAAGAACTTTGTCCGTCTCAATTCCTCTGGCGGTACTACATGTCCCTTTGGTATAACATACGTCAGGTCCTCCCCTGTCATCGCAGTTGTGACAATTTCCAGTTTCACATTGTGTTCATCCAGAATGAAGGTCATATGCTTGTATACATCCAATTTGTTGGACCCCATCTTGTTGAGATGGTCTATTAATGCAATAGCAAAGGGTGGAAGTGTCTGATTTGAAAAGAGGTCGTATATCTCTTTAATAATTCCATTGCGCACATTGCGACTTGGAACCTTGAGGGGGTCTCGGAAAGCAATTGCTGGATTGACAGTGGTCATGATACTGTATTCCTACACCAATAGGGATTTTTCAAATTTTGTAACTATATCACAAAATTTGAAAAATCAAAATACTATAATGAAACGGCTAATAATCCATATGAATAGCATAAGTAGCACAAATAGTACAAATAGTACAAATAGTACAAATAGTACAACCTGGATAATTGGTGAACGGTATGAACTCATGGAAAAAGGGGGGATGGTCCATGAACTGGGAACGCTTAACGCTATTCTGGAAGATGGGTCCCTCAACTTCAAGAAGGCAGATGGTGAAACCCATACCTATCATGTAGAATCGGATGTTAGTTATAGGATCATTATCCGTATACTACCTCAAACTCCACATATTCAGAATACGGAACTGCCTTAGAGGTCGGCCGATCCAATTCCATTAGTTCCCGCAACGCCTCCAAGCGCCGTTGAACCGGTTCCATTCCAGAATACACTTTTTTCCGACTCAAACTCTTCCAGCGCCACTCAAATTGGAGTGCCGCATGATTGTCAGGAAAGCCCTTCACATAGCACATACGCCGCCAGGTTCCCGGTTTCCTGGCCGTCGCCCTCGCACCCCCTTTAATGAGTCCATTGTGCTGTCGCAGCCTCCTGTCCGGATCCACCGTGGCTCCCACATAGGTGGAACCATCGTTTGATACGAGCAAATAACAGAACCATTTGGACCCCCTATTGGAACCTTCTTCAGAAGGATCTATCACTAGATTCTCAGGTAGTTTATTTTCTTCTATTTCATTTATCATACTAAATAAAATTGAAGAATTTTTTTGGTATAAAGAATACTATCAACTATCCTTTAAGAGTTCAATATGACAACGGAATATCTTATACAACCAGATCTAACCAAACCGGCTACAGATCTTCCAGCCAGCCCCTTCTCCTTCCCCCTGGACCCCTTCCAGCAATACGCGCTCAAAGCCATTCACCAGAACCACAATGTTCTAATTTGTGCCAAGACAGGAAGTGGTAAGACTTTAGTGGGCGAAGCGGCCATTTATAAGGTATTGGCGAGCGGCGGGCGCATCTTCTATACGGCTCCCATCAAGGCCCTGTCCAATCAGAAGTTCTCCGATTTCACCAAACAGTTCCCTGCTGCCACGGTGGGACTCATGACAGGGGATATCCGCTTCCAGCCCGATGCCCAGATCGTGATCATGACCACGGAGGTCTTCCTGAACCTCCTGCTCAAAAAGGGTTCCAAGACGGAATCTCTCGGCCTCACTGCCTCCTTGTCCATTACAGGGGTCCAGGCGGTCATCTTTGACGAGTGCCACTACATCAATGACCGGGGACGCGGAAAAGTCTGGGAGCAGGCCTTCATGAATGTTCCGAAGAGCATTCAACTTGTTCTCTTGTCAGCCACGCTCGCCAATCCCGAGATCTTTGCCTCCTGGCTCGGCAACTTGAAAGAAGTCCCCTGTCACCTCATTCAGACCCAGTATCGCATCGTACCTCTGACCCATGCTGTCCTGGATCCTGTTACAGATGCCCTCATTGTTACACAGACACCAGGCGTAGAGGTGTATCAGGAGAAGGCGTACAGGGATTGGCTCCAGACCAGGAAGGACATTCTGGACGGGCACCGCAAGTTCCAGGACAAGGTCCATAACAAGGTTATTAGTGGTGAAAAGGGGCCTGTGGAAGGTAAAATCAGACCTAAATCATTTCCGCATCAACTCAATCACACCCTTGGCCTTCTCAAGACTCGCAACCAGTTGCCCGCTCTCTTCTTCGTCTTCAGTCGGAAGGGATGTGAAGTCCTCGCCAATCAGGTGACCCTGGACTTTCTGGACTCATCGGAAACAGCTGCCGCCAATCACATCATTGACTTCCATCTTCACAAGTTCAAGTCCTTGGAGTCTCTTCCTCAGTTCCACATGCTCAAATCCCTCCTTCTCAAGGGCATCGCCTTTCACCATTCCGGCCTGTTGCCCCTGCTCAAGGAGATCGTGGAGATTCTGTTCTTGAAGGGGCTCATCAAGGTCCTCTTCGCCACCGAGACCTTTGCGGTCGGCCTGAACATGCCGACCAAGACGGTGGTGTTTACCGGCCTGTCCAAGTTTGACGACGAAAACAATGGCATGCGTCTTCTCAGAACGGACGAGTACATCCAGATGGCGGGGCGCGCCGGCCGCCGAGGCAAGGACACGGAGGGCCTGGTAATCTATCTGCCGGAACGAGACCCTGTCTCCGTTCTGGAACTCCAGCAGATCATGAAGGGCTTAAAGGAACCGGTGAATAGCCGGATGGACTTCCACTATGACTTCCTCTTGAAGACACTCAATGCGAATGGACCCACCTGGCTCCAGCAGATGGAGAAATCCTATTGGTTCCATCAGCGCTCCCGAATTAAGGTCCAGAATGCCAAGGAAGTGTTGGCGCTCAAGGTGAAGATAGAGGCCTTGGAGCCTTTGCTGACAGAAGAGGTCAAAGCGCTTCTTCTGAAGAAGACTGATCTGGAGACGCAACTCAAAACCACCAAGCAAAAACAAAAGCAACAGGGGAAAATTCGTGCCGAGATTGATGCTCTGCCACTTAGATCCATAGACCTAGCCAACCATCAGGCACTCTATGATGCGCGGCGAATACTGACGGAACTGGAGGCGTATCAGATGTCATTAGAGAACCATTCGGCGACCATCAGGGGCCCTGTAAAGTTCCTGAGAGCCGCAGGGTACTTAAAGGAAAGTGAGGCAGCCCCTGAATTGCTGACACAGGAAGACCTAACAATCAAGGGTCTCTTGGCCACCGAGATCAATGAGGGCAACCCCATTCTCATGACAGAACTCTTCATGAGCAAGAAGGCCCATGACTTATCCGGTCCCGAACTCGCCACGCTCCTCTCCTTCTTTATGGAGGACTTTGACAAGAACGAATCGTATGTCTTGGACACCCTTGGCATTCCAGCAAAGGTCAAGGATGTGGCTCTCTTCCTCAATGATGAGTCCTATCGTCTCGGGGAACTAGAAGGCAAGTGTGGTGCCACAAAGTCGGAGACAGCCTGGTTCCTCAGTCTTCAGTGGTCGGAACTCGTGTATCGGTGGATTACGGAGGAAACGCACATTGCCACCCTATGCTCCGAGTACAATACCTTTGAAGGCAATGTAGTCCGAGGGATTCTGAAGTTGGTCAATTTGCTAGATGAGTGGCTCAGCATGGCCACTTACTGTAATGAGGCGAGCCAGATTGAGACCATTACGGCACTGAAGCCCCTGCTCATGAGGGATATCGTCATGCCGAACTCGTTGTATTTGACGAAGGTATAAAATGAAAGGATAAGATAGAAGTATGTCACTGGCCTTTGATTTGCTTAGTGCTACTACAACAGGGATTACTATAGATATAACGGCAATTGATGCGGGTGCTGGTCTTGATGATGTATATAAATTTATATTTTGGAAAAATGGTATAGCATCTGATATATCATATAATTTACTATATAGTTCTGCAATAGGTTCTGGCCTATTTCCATATAGTATTTTAAACCCGCCAACATTTACAGTTGTCCCTGGTGACCATCTTAATGTACAAATACAGGATCTTAGTGCTGGAGGTGTTCTCACAAATCCTACTAATTTACCGAATGTAGCCACTGAATTTGTAACTGTTACAGGGGCGGGGCCCATCCCTTGTTTTGTCCGAGGTGTTCCCATTCTCACCTATCAAGGCTACCGACCTGTGGAAACCTTGACAAATGATGATACGGTCAGAACAGCCGATGGCCGAGATGTCCATATTAAACTTCTCAACTTCACAGTTAAAAAAGCCGACCAAACAACGGCCCCCTATCGCATTCAGGCTGGCTCTCTTGGCCATTACTATCCTCCCGAAGATCTCTGCCTCTCTGCCATTCATGCGATTCAGGACAGCCGTGGCGTCTGGCAGATGCCCAAGTATTTGGCCCGACACAACCCTATGGTTCAGCAATATGGACTGGGGGAATCAGTGGAGTATTTTCACATTGAATGCCCCAATTTTTTCACGGACAATCTCGTTGTTGGAGGGGCTACAGTGGAGTCCTTTAAGAACAGACAGGGCGCCCATGGCGCTGTCTATGTCTGGAACAAGGATCTCAATGGGTTTGTGCGCAATGAGAAGGACCAGATTAAGCCCGTTCCGAAGAACCCTGGCACAATTGTTGTCTATGGTTAAATAGTCATCTAAAGAATAAATAAATACCTGTATAGTCATATGAAGGTATTTGTAATCCATTACAAAAAATTAACGGAGAGGAAAGCAGCGATTCTACAACAATTTCAAAAACACAAGATTACGGATTTTGAATTTGTTGAAATTGATCGGAATGAACTACATACACAGCCATCACAAGACCTCCGTTTATTTGAATCTGGGTATTCCAAACAGCAAATTGCGATTACTCTATCCCATATGTATGCCTATAAGCAAATCGCAGCCAAATATGACAGGGCCTTGATTTTAGAAGACGATGCCATTCTTAGCGACGGGTTTACAGACTCATTGAATCTCTACTGTAGTCAATTACCCACCTCCTATGATATGCTGTTCATTGGAGATGGATGTGGCTTTCACATTCCAAAGACCGATCAAGTTCCTGCGAAGCATGTGTATGAAAAGAGTTTGTTTCCCACCAGTTGGGGTGGAAACGGGGCCACACGCTGTACGGATAGTTATGTAATCAGTAAGAAATGTGCTGTGAAATTATGTATTTATCTACAAATGCTTCCGTATAAGATACAATTACCGATTGACTGGTGGTTAAATACCGCGGCAAGAGATACCCGGTTGAATGTGTACTGGGCAGAACCAACTATTGTTACACAGGGAACTGAAACGGGTGTCTATAGTGTATCTCATACGCCTGTGGTTGTTAGTTCAGCACCCGAGTGAGATTCCTAAGGCTTTGCCTTAGGAATCAGACTGGCTGCTAAACTTTAGTTCAGCACCCGAGTGAAAAACAACATATACCCATAATTGAATCCCGTAAATTGTAAGTCCATGAACTTATCATAATGGAATCCCTGTTCCACTGCCGTATGGACAATCTTATCAATGGAGGGCATATAGAGCGTATGTTTCTGTTGTCGTACCTTTCCATCTTTTTTGAATTTGAAGGTCTCTTTGAACTCGGCGACCGGATCATACAATTGGAATTCCGTCTCATAGTCAAAGGTGTCAAAGGTGGCCTTGGAATTCACGATGCGGTCCTTGGAATACTTCTGGGGACTCACGGCGAGCCAGGGATTGGCCACATCAGGAATGGGCTCAAACTTGAACTTATTGACCACCTCAATGGCCAGGCCCCCGCCCGGTTTAATCCACATGGCCAGATTCTTGAAGAGCGTATTCAAGTCTTGGAACTGATAGATGCTAAAGAAGAGGAGGCAGGCATGTGTGAATTCACTCACAGACGCCGCCATAGGGGCATAGGCATCTCCAATGCGCCATTCCACTCTTTGTTTCTGGTCCTCCTTCAAGGTCGTGGCCGGTACGATCACATCTTTGGCATAGTTCAGCATGGCCACGGACTTGTCCAGGCCGACCGCCTTATCTACCCCCTGATTTACGAAGGCACAGGTGGCAACCCCCGTGCCACAACAGACATCCAGAACACGCATTTCGCTCTCCTTCTTTCCCTTTCGCCATTCGGTGAGTAAGATTCCTGTTTCTGCCTGAACCAGATTATCATGTTGAAAGATCTTGCTATAGACCGTGGCATAGAACTTGTCGTAGATGTCTTCGTGGATTCCGTCTGCGAAGCCTTCCTCTAGTATTACATCCCGAAGGGCAGTACGAATGGGAGCCGTAGACGACAGACGATCCGTGATGACCACAAAGCAATAATAGGCAATTAAACATACAAGGATGGTCATCAGTGCGACTTGCCAGGTATCCAGCATTCCCTATTAGTGACTGGGTCTTCTTTTACGGGTCCTTCGGCACGTTATCTTGGTTCCCTTTCGTCCCTTTCCGCAATCACTAGAATATCCTGTCAGATGCCGGCAGACAGAGGTATAGGGATCATGAAAGTCTGTGTCCATGGCACACCGCTGTCGCCATAGCCAGGCAATAACGGAACGGCGGCAGGTCAAATCGCGACGGGTTGTTGCCTCTATAGAGCGCCACTCAGGGCCCAGAACAGGTCCTAGAACGGCCGGGAGTGTGTCCCAGAACTGATTGTACCAGCGTATTCGCTTGTCTGAGGGCAAGATATTCCAGCGATTTTGTTTACAGGGATCCGAACAGTGTATCGCCTCTTTCGGACAGTCCTTCATCGGTTCCGAATTCCGACTGGCCTCTTTCGGATGATTGTAGGCCACCGAAAAAAGGAAATCCCAGAAGAGCGCCATTCGTTCTCGTTCCTGAGTACACTTCATCCAGTCCCTATAGTGTTTTTGAACGGCTTGAAAGGTCGGATTTTGACCTACATGGAGACCCTGGCTCCTCAATTTATCGTTGACCTTGTTATGGATCTTATACTGCCATTTCACAAGATGATCCAAATCCAAGGGCAGTTCCTCATAATAATCTGTCAAGGAGGTGCGACAGTATTTACAGGGGAGAATGTAGGGGATTGATTCAAAGAACTCCCGATAGGCCTTTTTATTGGTTCCATCATACACATAGGTGGCGTGATGGAGTAGTTTCCATCCCGATGGCCCCCAGAAGCGCGTGTCCATGTTCCCTAGTGTATTGTGGGTTTTTTCTAATTTGAACCGAGATTGTATGGCTGTTTTCGTGGGTTAATCTTATTCATTACATCAATAAAAATTGTATATAATTTTAATTTTTGAGCATCAGTTAATAGTATATTATTTACTTTTAGTTGTTCTATAGTATTTGATAGGGGTTCAGATCCCGCATAGGTTGGTGAAATTATCTTCGCAAATTCTCTAGAGTTTGCTGTATTTTTAGTTAGAGGTGTATTACGGAAGGGACTTTCTTCATTATTTATAATGATATTATAGAGTCTTGTACGTGACTCTTTAGGAAACACTTTATATAATTCATCTGCCATCGCTTTTGCTTCATCCAATGTCATAGACTTATTCATAGATGTAAGAAGACTACGAAGATCGGAAAGGGAAATACTGATGGTTATTTCATATTCCTTATCATCTTCTCCCTTGTCTTCGTCCTTGCCTTCCTTGCTGCGTATTAACCGTTTCTTCTTCTTTCCACTCGTCCCATTTTCTTTGGTTTCCTCCGCGCCCTCGTACAAAATCGGCTTGTCTTCATCAAATACTTTTTGTGCGAGTTCTACTAAATAAGCATGGAGGGTATGACATTTAGGATTAATTGTAGTTGTAAAATCAGTAGTACATCCTTCAATGACCTCTTTCAGAACAGTACGTCTCCACTCATCATCCTTGCCTTCAAACTCAAATAGATAGAGATGATTTGCCAAACGTGTCTGTTCCTCTGTTAAAGGATCTTCCACCTTTGTTTCTACAAGAAAGGTCTTGTTGTAGATTGTGATGGACTTTATTTCAGGCTCCTCTGTATTTTCATTGGATTCATTGGACTGATTTGACTGATTTGACTGATTGGACTGATTGGACTGATTTGAACCTGTAGAATCATTAGAAGTAGTGGAAGAATTCCTCTTAGTAGACCCTGTCCCTACAACCGTTTTCGCAGTAGTGACGGTTTCTTGAGCACTGGCTATAATAGGCTTTATAGAAGGCTTAGGCGATGTTGGAGGGGGGACAGGTTTTTGATTCGCGATACTGCTAGACGGTTTTGTTTGATTAAATACAGTAACGTTTGGTGTTGGATTAAATGTTACACCAGGTGTAGTAACCTGTTTCGCAGCCTCTACTGTTTGTGTAGCCCCCATAATGGCAGATTGTATATTACTTGGATTGAATACAGATGATCTTTGTATTCCTAAGGGAACTAAAGGTCTAGATGGTTCTGGTGTTGACATATACCCTATCATATCTTGATAAAATCTACACACAAATAATATCACGACTCTTCAGGGAATGCGCATCTTGGATGTGTTTCAGCCAGGGCTTATAAGAGGGTCGGAGCATCTTGCCTATGACCCTGAGAAGGCCTATGCCTATATAGAACATCCAATAGAGGGTTGGCGCGTCTATTTGCGGTCGGCGGTGTTCATTCATGAGGATAAGCAGCCGTTCCAAGAAGACCGCTTTCTCGTCTTTCGGAATGTGAAGAAGGGCCATAAACGAGATACCTGGGAACCCCCCAAGGGCCAAATGGAGGGCAAGGATTTCTATCGGAAGGGCAACGTGCCGTTACTACAACTTCTGGCCAAGTCGGCGCTCCGTGAAACCCAAGAGGAGGGCCATCTGGATGTTCGGGGCTTCGTGGACTTGAAGTATACGGGTCTCGTGTTCCAAAGCCAAGAAAAGGACTATCCCAAGAACCACTTCTTCCAGTACCATATCTTCCATGGCTTTATGAAATCGGCAACCATTGAAGCCTCCTTTGACAAGTTTGACTGGTTCCAGGACCATCCAAAGGCGTTTGCCCGTCAGAGTCGGGACAAAAAGGAAACGGATGCCGTGGCCTGGTTTAGCCCAAAGAACACTCCCCTGAATCCTCGGTGGTGTCCGACCATTGTCTTCAGTTATATGAAAGACATGGAAAGATACACCAAATAAGACTCATAGTTTATCAATCTTACTGGTCAGCCCGGAGTTGTCCAGTTGAACGGATAGGACCTTGTTCGCATGCCCCTTATAATTAAAGGTACATGCGTGCTCTACAGCCGGTAGATGGGTGATACAGTATTGTTTCTCGCATCGGCAGGTATAGGCCATCACAATGAGTTTTGCCTTACACACCTCGCATTTCACAGTCTTTTTCTTATCAGATTTTGAGTGTATTGATTGAGGTACTTGATTCTCATCACTCATTTTGTATCCTATACAAGGCTGTTATTTCCCATCAAATTTTATTAGCCTAAAAAAAGCCTACTAAAATATTCTATGTCCTTCTGGGAATCCTACAGAGGATGTCCAACCGATAAACGCTTTCAGCCGATTAAGAGAGGTCTCCTTCCTCCGATCACCATTCATTCGGAGGTGGCAAGAGCAGCCGATATTCCAGAACTCACCACCTTTTTGACCACCTATTTTGGCGACAAGGATCATCCTGTTCTGAAACCAGTTCTCAAGGTGGGAGACCAGGAACTGATGTTATATACAAGAACAGCACAAGGCATTGATTCCACGATTCGTTATAAATATGCCGGCACCTTTGAGGGCCAGCCCATCTATCTCATTGACTGTTTCTGTGCCAAAGAACGCAAAACAGGTGTGGCGAGTCAACTCTTGGCCGCGCTCCACGTGAAAACAGACCAGACTCCTTGCGCCCTGTTCTTGAAAGAGGGCCGCCCTATCCATGGCCAACCCCCCCTCTATACCTCCTGTTATATGTATCGTAGGCGTCAGCCAACTACAGAACCCTGTTTGTCTTTGAATTCGGAGAAAGCCTATGCCCTTGTAAATGCGTACAGACGCGTTTATAAGGATTTCTTTTGGCTCGCCAATGTGGACAATCCGAATCAACATTGGCGTTTGTGGAAGCGAGGCTCTCTTTGGAGCCTCGCATGTTTCCAGGATTCCTTTCAAGAACGAGAGGGACAGAGAATTGGTTGGATGACGGCCTTTGTCGGGAACACGGCCGATGGCGTAGAGGCCTTGGCAGATGCCTGTCCCTTTCCTTGGATATGGGCGGATCATCAATGGATTAGAGAGTCAGAACGATGGTCCTTGGATGGCCCCTTTCACTGGTATACGTATCGCTGGACAACCTCCTTACGACCCGCCGCAGGTTTGGCACTCCGATGCTACGGAATTGTTGTCTAGGATGTCCAGAAAGTCTTCTCGTACAATCACAATAATACTGAGAACAAGGATAATGAGAACAATTATGGAAATATGGAGATTCTTAAAGAGTGATTCATACATTCTCCCCTAATCATTATAAACAAGTTCCCCACATAGAACAACTTCTGCCAGCAGGACAGTCCAAGTCCATGGCACAAGGCTGCTGTGTTTCTTCAGGAGCAGCATAATTTCTGAGACGTAAGTCTCGGGAAGGAACATGATTTGTCAAAGGTTCGGAGATGACACGTCTAGGTTCTGCTGGAAATAATGTACTCGGCAAATCCTCGCCGTAGTCAGACCCGTCAGATAGTCCACCTCTTCCGCCATATCCGCCTACTCTCCCTCCTCCGCCACCTCCCCGAAACATCTCCTTTATCCGTACATAGCGATTGGAATAATACATCAATCCTATGCCCAGGACAACTAGTAATAATAGAATTGTTGCGATAGACCGCATCCCTATAATGTAGGACGATTCTTTCTGGTTGCTGTAGTTGCCATATATCCTCCTGTATGAATCTGTAACCGTTGTGTTCCTCCCTTTCGTCGTCCTTGTTGCTGTCCTTGTTTCTGTCCTTGTTGCTGCCCTTGTTGCTGTCCTTGTTGCTGTCCTTGTTGCTGTCCTTGTCCTTGTTTCTGTTCTTGTTTCTGTTCTTGTTGTTTTAATGCCTGTTGTCCCTCTAATGCTTGGAGACCCGTCTTATAGAGTCCTTCACACTTACTATAGTAGTCTATCAAGATGACCCGAGCATTCCGATTGATGCGGTCCAGTTCCGGGAATCCTTTCAGCATCACCGTGGGATTGATACGAATCATAAGTTCCTGGTCGCCCTTTTTAATGAGAAAGAGTTGTTTCAAAAGTTGGCCGCAGCGCGCGGCATGCTGAATCTGTGTGCCAAAGAGTCGGCGCACAACCTTGATGACATAGTTTCCACCGGATGTCCCCTTTTTGAAATCAGTATCCTCTTTGATTGCGCCACAGGCTTTTTGAGACGCCACATCTTTGACGGAGGAGAGATTCATTTTGAGGAGGTCCTCCATGGACCCCTTATAATCCGTTCCATCAAAGACCGTAATCATCTTTCGCATAAAGTCCGCATAACTGGCAATGTCCTTCGGATCCTTTGATCGCAGAATAGAGGTGGTCTTGATCTGAACAAAATCATAGAAGAGTTGGGCGAGAACGGCCAGTCCTGGAATCTTATCAATTCCCTCTCCTGGCTTTGGCAAAGCGTCTCTCGTAACTTCCGAATCATGGCCTCTAGAATCGGTCATATCGGAGATGAGATGAAACTTGGAATCACAGGCGGCGGAGTGAAAGGTCCCCTTGTCGCCGGATACCTGTGTTCCAAGAAGTTGGAGTCCACGGGCCACACAGT
>Ga0209107_10001340_pt1 | contig 13777 bp, 10 predicted proteins | sample LakErihyJuly2011_2_FD_187460 | JGI IMG/M metagenome (GOLD analysis project Ga0209107, IMG submission 187460) | Freshwater microbial communities from dead zone in Lake Erie, Canada - CCB hypolimnion July 2011 (SPAdes) (version 2) | ecosystem: Environmental > Aquatic > Freshwater > Lentic >... | reverse complement strand
TTGCGTCGCTGTGTCACTGTTGTTCATAATAGCAGGAACTACAATCGGCTTTTTAATAAAAGCAGGTTGTTGTGTAGCTAACCACGCATCAACCTCCGCTTGTGATTCAACTACAACCTTAATTTTCATGTTGTAGTGAGATACGCCACAAATTTTGTTGCAGTAAAGGTAGTATTCAAAAGTTTCACCGAATTCTTTCTTTGCTTCTACAGATGTTTTAGTAGGGCGGAAAGTGAATTTGGTTGGCATACCAGGAACCACATTCATTTGCGCTCTCATGTGAGGCAACCAAGCACTATGGATAATATCTTTTGATCTAAAATTAAAAGTAACTAAAGTGTCTATAGCAATATGAATTTCTTGCGTTATCACATCGTCATTTGCCGCACCATTGAATGTGGACGCGAATTGTTTGCTGTTATTTTGAATTGCTAATATACGCTCAATTTGTTTGGTTTTTCTTTTGATTGAAGCTTCTGCTTCATCCAATTTTTCACCGTTATTTAAGGACTCAATTTCTTTTTGAATAGACTCCATGTTTTTGTAGTCTCTCAAATTTTCAACTTCAGCAAAACTGCTTTTTAAAGCTGCCAATGCTGCTCCACTTTTAATGTCATTTATAACGATTTTTTCTCCCTCAATCTGGGCTTTTAACTCAACAATTAAAGAATCAACTTCTGGCTTGAATGCCAAACCCAATTCGTTTTTACCTGAGATAAACTTGTAGTCAGCTATACCCATGATGCCATCATCACCAGCATATCTGGCTTTCCATCCGAATTGATATGCAAATATCTCTATGTTGTGAATTTTACCATTGTGGTTCTCCTCAGCATAAACTACAGTTCGCCAAGTTTGGTGTCCTCTTAAAACCAATAAGGTTAAAACAATAGCAGGGATGATGGTCCAAAACACCTCTAATCGGTTGTTGTGGGCTAAATACAAAGCCTTTTGACCATCTTTGTGTGCATACTTAAATGAAAACCAAAACAACAAAAATTGAGTAGCAAAAAACACAATAGATGTTACAATTAAGGTCATCGTAAACATGCTATCATAATCAACACCATGGGCACTCGCTGAGTCGTTCAATAAAATAAGCTTTCCATGAGCGCTGTATTCCCAAATTGTAGCAATTAATCCAACGACCATAAAAATCAACATTGTCCATTTGTTTACGTTGTTTTGGTTGACCGTTTCGCGACCCGTAATTTTAGCTGTGTATTTGCTGATATCAAACACATTGGCTAAAACCAATACCATTAAAATTGTAAATCCAAGAATTGCCCAGTTTACTTTTGAAGATATGGCTGAATCTGCAGTATCGGCTTTTGGCGCTTCGTATGCGTATTCGTCTGCTCCAAAAAACGGCTTAGCAGCACTGAGTTGTTCGGTTGATATCCCTTTGATATCAATTGATTTGCTCATGAAAAAGGCTGCTCCTGTTAGGATAACTAGCGCCAGTGTCAATTTGAAAGTGAATTTTAAAAATGGTTTCATTCTAACTTGTACTTGCTTTGTTGGTCTATGTTTAGGTTGCCGCAAATTTATTGTTATTTTCAAAATAATCTAAAAAAATTATTGCCTTTTTTTGATTAATTATATTATTTAGAATCAGTATAAAATTAAAATTATCGTAAACGGTCTGCAGATGCCAATAAATCAAGGTCTTTCCTTATTCCTCTTACAGCTAAAAAATTCAAAATTAATATGGCTAATAACAAAAATAATGGCCAGTTTATTCCCAAATCTTGAAATGTGATTCCATTTGTTCCGCTAATTCTCTCCCTCACTAGGTAAACATTAATTAATACAATGACAATTGCCCCAAAATTAGCTGTAACCAAGGTCAATTGCCTATTTAAATTGCCATAAAAAAATATTGTAGCCATTGACAATAAGGCCACTAAGGTCATTGAAACCGGGATTTCAAATCTGCTTATTTTCTGAGAATTCTCGGAGCCCAGCGTGCTGCTTATTGCATTTATCTTGTAATCGATTGACACACCATCCTTTTGAAGTGCCTTACCCTTGTACAAAGTGATATCTGTCAAGGTCATTATCAAACAAATTATAGAAATCAAAAACAAATAGATGGATTGCTGACGTTGTATCATTTGGCAAATTTATAGAATAAAAAAAATATTTTTTACTAAAAAATATGTAGGTTTGCACATCAATTTTTAAACATCAATGTCTGAAAAAAAATCGAAAACCGCTTATTGGATGCTTTTCTTAGTATCTCTAATCACCATCACCGTTTTGATGATTTTCCTTCCTGAAGCTTTCTGGCTAGCGCTTCCTACAACTGTCGGTGGTTTGGCTATGGCTATGGATTGGATTTAATAGGATAAGAAATCACATTTTACACAGCAATAATTCTTGCTGTGTGCTAGCTTATAATGCATTCTGATCTATCTAAATCTATTTTTTCATACCATTCTAAGCCCACTCAAATACAATTAAACAAAAAATTCAGGTCTTTCAACATGAGTTTTTTATTGTTATCTTATATCTCAACGAATGTATTTGAATGTTTTGCCAAAGAATTGTGCATTTGCTCCCAACTCTTCTTCGATTCTCAGCAACTGATTGTACTTAGCCATCCTGTCGCTTCTGCTTGCGCTTCCTGTTTTAATTTGACCACTATTCATTGCAACTGCAATATCTGCAATTGTGGCATCTTCAGTTTCTCCACTTCTATGGCTAATAATATTGGTATATGAATTTCGTGTTGCCAAATTAATGGCATCGATTGTCTCAGTTAATGTGCCTATTTGATTGACTTTAATCAAAATACTGTTCGCAATATTTTCACTTATCCCTCTTTGTAAACGCTTAACATTGGTAACAAACAAATCGTCGCCAACCAACTGAACTTTATTGCCTATGGCTTGGGTTAATTTTGCCCAACCGGCCCAATCATCCTCTGCACAACCATCTTCAATTGAAATGATTGGGTACTTAGAAGTCCAGGTTTTCCAGTAATCGACCATTTCTTCTGAACTCAATTGTCTCTTGTCAGATTTTTTGAATACATACAATCCCTTTTCAGCGTCATAAAATTCACTAACTGCAGCGTCCATAGCAATAAAAACATCTTCACCCGGTCTGTACCCTGCTTTTTCAATCGCCATTAAGACGGTTTCAATCGCTTCTTCGTTTGATTGTATATTCGGAGCAAAACCACCCTCATCTCCAACATTGGTGCTATAGCCTTTGCTTTTTAAAACAGATTTTAAATTGTGAAAAATCTGAACACCCATTTGCAGTGATTCAGCAAAAGTATCTGCCTTTGTGGGCATAACCATGAACTCTTGAAAGTCAATAGCATTGTCTGCATGCGCTCCGCCATTCAAAATATTCATCATCGGCAACGGCAAGGTATTGGCATTTACACCACCTAGGTATCTGTATAATGACTGATTACTTTCTTGGGCTGCAGCTTTCGCCACCGCTAAAGAAACAGCCAAAATAGCATTAGCACCTAAATTTGATTTGTTTGGCGTACCATCTAAATCAATCATCATTTGGTCTATGCTGTTTTGTTCAAACACATAAGAACCTAAAAGTTCGTTGGCAATAATATCGTTCACATTGCTTACGGCTTTTAACACCCCTTTACCAAGGTAAACATTTTTATCTTCATCCCTTAATTCAGCGGCTTCGTGAATACCAGTGCTGGCTCCACTTGGAACAGCTGCTCTACCCATCAAACCGTTTTCGGTAATTACATCAACCTCTACGGTTGGATTCCCTCTTGAATCAAGAATTTGTCTTGCTTTAATATCTGCGATTAGTGACATAGTAGAATAAATTAATGTAGTGTTGTATGAATTTTTGTTTTGGGCTAAAATTAATTCTGCATCATTTGAACGAAGTCATCAAATAAGTACCTTGAATCGTGTGGTCCTGGGGATGCCTCTGGATGGTACTGAACACTAAACGCTTTTCTACCTTTCAAACGAATTCCTTCAATGGTGTTATCGTTCAAATTGATATGTGTTACTTCAACCTCAGGGTTGTTAATCTCTCTTAACGCAAAACCGTGATTTTGTGTGGTAATTTCACAATGACCTGTTATAATATTTTTAACCGGGTGGTTTAAACCTCTATGCCCATTGTGCATTTTAAATGTCTCAATACCCATTGATCTACCTAACAATTGATTGCCCAAACAAATTCCAAACATTGGCAATTGTTCACCCAATATTGCTTGTATTGTTTTTACTGCATAATCCATAGAAGCTGGATCTCCAGGTCCATTAGAAATCATTAGACCATCTGGTTTCCAAGCTAAGATATCTGCTGCGCTTGTGTATGCATTAAAAACGCCGCAAAACACATCGCGTTCGTTTAAACAATTTAAAATATTTTTCTTGATTCCAAAGTCTAAAACGGCAACTCTATGTGCAGCAGAATCTGCTCCCGTGGTGAAAAAGTTTGGTGTACTAACTTTACTCGACAATTCCAAGCCTTCCATATCTGGAACAGCGGCAAGCATCGCTTTTAGTTGTTCGATATCTGTAATCTCGCTGCTGATTATGGCATTCATTGCGCCCTTATCGCGCACATGTCTTACGATGGCTCGGGTGTCAAGGTCTTGAATACCGACAACTTGGTTATTGATAAAATAATCATCAATGCTATTGACAGCCATCTTACGAGAATGGTGGTGGGCAAACGTACTGCAAACCAATCCAGCAATTTTAATATTGTCAGATTCAATGTCATTGTTGCTTACGCCATAATTGCCAATGTGCACATTGGTTTCCACTAGAATTTGGCCGAAGTAAGAAGGGTCAGTAAAGACTTCTTGATAACCGGTCATCCCGGTATTAAAACAAATTTCGCCAGTGGTGGTTCCAATTTTTCCTACTGCTGTGCCTTGATAGTAGGTTCCGTCTTTTAGTAGCAGAACTGCTTGTGTTGAACTCATCAAAGGGCGAAATTAAGTTAATTCAAAGAATTACAAAAAACAATTTAATAACAGAAAAGAAAATCCTTGATACCAAAGGTCAAAAAAGTGTTTTTTAAAAAAAATCTCGCCCATTTTCTTGCCTAAAATCCTAATTTCAACTTAAGGATGTGTCAAAAAAACTAAAGCAATTTGAAGCATTTCATGCAAACATTAAAATACGTTCCTTTTGAACTATCTTTGCAGCAGATTTTGAGCATTACTAAAAAAGACATCCGATCATTTAACTTTGAAGCTTTGCAAGCAGAATTTGTAAGCGCTGGACACCCTGCTTTTAGAGGAAAACAAGCTTATGAATGGCTTTGGAAAAAAGGCGCGCGCTCTTTTGATGAAATGAGCAACCTTTCAATAGAAACCAGAAATTGGCTACACGAAAATTACAGCATTCTTTCTGTAACTATTTTAACCCAGCAGGTGAGTAATGACGGAACCATCAAATTGGCCTTCAAATTGCACGATGATGCCATTATTGAAGGGGTACTCATCCCAACAGAAACAAGAATGACCGCCTGTGTGAGCAGTCAAGTTGGTTGTAGCCTCAGTTGTTCTTTTTGTGCCACTGGTTTTCTTAAACGCCAACGCAACCTTGATGCTGCTGAAATTTACGACCAAGTTTGGTTGATAGACAAATTGGCCAAAGAAACCTATAACATCCCTCTCAGTAATATTGTTTTCATGGGCATGGGTGAGCCTTTGCTGAATTACAACAATGTAATGTCTGGCATAGAAAAAATTACAAAACCAGAAGGTTTGGGTATGTCTCCTCAACGCATTACTGTTTCTACTGCAGGCATTGCAAAAATGATTAAAAAGCTAGGTGATGATGGCGTTAAATTTAACCTTGCTCTGTCACTTCACGCAGCAAACAATGCCAAACGAAGCGCCATTATGCCAATCAATGACAGCAATCCTTTAGAAGAATTGCAAGAAGCATTGAATTATTTTTACCAAAAAACAAAACGAAAAATCACTTTGGAGTACGCTGTTATGAATGACACCAACGACGGCAAAGAAGAAGCAGATGAATTGATAAAATTTGCGAAGAAAGTTCCTTGCAAAGTCAATCTCATAGAATACAATCCAATCGAATTGGCCAATTTCAAAGGAAGCAGTGTCGACAAAATTGCAGAATTCGGTCGCCGTGTCGAAGCCGCTGGTATTATTGTCAATGTTCGCCGCAGCCGAGGAAAAGACATTGATGCTGCATGTGGCCAATTGGCAAACAAAATTTAAACCCATTAACATGCATAAAGCAGGATTTGTAAATATTATCGGAAAACCGAACGCTGGTAAAAGTACCCTTAGCAACGCCTTGGTTGGCGAGCAATTAAGTATAATTACCCCTAAGGCAAGTACCACACGCCATCGAATTTTAGGAATTATAAATACAGACGAATACCAAATGGTCTTGTCTGACACCCCAGGCATTATTGAACCGGCCTATAAATTGCACGAGAGCATGATGCACGCTGTTAAAGACAGTATTGACGATGCGGATGTTTTAATTGTTCTTGTCGATGTTAGCAATCCCAATTTAAAGGAAGAACATTTGGCTATGATTGTCGCAGCTAAATCTCCCATATTGTTAATCGTCAACAAAATTGACTTGTCTACGCCAGCTGAAGTAAGCAAAGTCATTAACGAGCTATCAGCTGTTATAAATCCTAAAGAAGTTTTCGCTATCTCTGCCTTGCACGGTTTGGATCCCCAAACACTCATAAACAGAATTGCTTCTTACTTACCAGAACACGAAGCTTTTTATCCGAAAGACCAGTTAACTGACCGCAACACCCGTTTTTTCGCCAGTGAAATCATCCGTGAGAAAATCTTTAATCTTTACGAGCAAGAGATTCCATATAGCACTGAAGTAATTGTTCACGATTATAAAGAAGAACAAAACATCGACAAAATATACGCTTATATCATTGTTGAACGTGATTCGCAAAAGGGAATTATAGTCGGCAAAAATGGTGAGGGCATAAAACGCATAGGCACCGAAGCGCGGAAAGACATTGAAAAGTTTGTCGGCAAAAAAGTGTTTTTAGATTTGCGCGTAAAGGTTGAAGAAAACTGGCGCAAAAATGAATTGAAACTCAAACACTGGGGCTACCTAGAATAATTTTTTGTTTAATGCACCACTTTGTTGGCGCAATAACTGCTGGCAAAAGCGTCAGGCTTTGCTTTGAATGTAAAGCCCATTCCTATTATATAACCCATGGCCTCCTTTAAAGAATCGTGGCTTTTAAAATTTGGATCGGTATTGATATCCGCATGAACTTCCATTTCAACATGATAGGCATCCAATACGGAACACAAATCATGAGCGATTTCTATCGATTTACTCACCTCCAACAACATTCTTTCCTTTAACGAAAAATGATTTTTAGTAACGAAAGAATTAAAATACATAAATCCGCCACTGTGTTCACGAATGAAAACCACCGCAGTGGCAAACTCAACAATGTTTCTCTTCACTTGAGAATCTGTGCCAATACAAACTTTCAAATGTGTGCCTTTTGCTTGTTCACGCAAAATGGCTTGTTCTACTTCTTGCTTAATCGGCAGCACGATTTGATCGCCGCCTAATTTTCTCCAAATCATCGGTCATTATTTATTTACAAATCTTATATTTCAGTGTGACGGTATCATTAATTTAGCATCAAACTATAGCACAATATACAAAATAAAATTAATTTAAGCAAATATCCAGCACAAGTTTCTAAAAACGAGAGAATTATACCTTAAGATAAGTTTATTCTATTCCCAGCAACAACCCTACCTATTAGAAACAAAGGTTCTAGTTCTAAAGCTTCACTGCTGCATACCAATAAGCCTCCACTGGTTTGGGGATCACAAAGCCATAAGAACTCCAAACCATTCAGTCCGTCACAATGTTCTTTTACATAATTGTAATTACTGGTTGTAATATTTGGGTAAATCATTTTTTCTGCTAAACTTCTAGCTTCTTCAATCACCGGAATAGATTCTAGCTTCAAATCTGCACCAAATTTACCCCCTAGCATTTCTGTTAAATGCCCCAGCAATCCAAATCCAGTCACATCGGTCATGGCATTAACTGAAGAATTTCTTCCCAATTCAATTCCAACAGTATTTAATCTACAGGCTGTTTCAATTAATATTAGATAGCCTTCTTCACTTAATAAATTGTGCTTAATGGCATTCGACAGCAAGCCCAAACCCAAGGGTTTGGTAACATACAAATAATCGCCAAGCTGACAGGTGTTCTTTCTTTTAATGTTTTGCCTCTCAATTATTCCGCTCACACTTAACCCAAATAAAGGCTCCTTGGTCTCAATAGAATGGCCTCCCGATATGCTAATGCCAGCTTCTTTACAAATACTTTCAGCACCTTTTAAAACTTCTTTTGCCAACTCTAAAGGCAAAACCTCCTGCGGCCAGCCCAGCATCGAGAGCGCCATTATTGGTTTCCCTCCCATGGCGTAAACATCACTTAAGGCATTCGCTGCAGCAATGCGACCGAAGTCATAGGCATTGTTAACCAATGGCAGAAAAAAATCAACCGTCTGGATTAAACACGTATCTTTATTTATTTCAATGATTGCAGCATCGTCTTTATCAATAAAATCGACCAACAAAGATTGAACATCATTGCTTTTATGGTCTGATAAAATGGCGTGAAGTTTAATGGGATCAATTTTACATCCACAGCCACCACCGCGCGAAAACTCTAATAAATTATAGGACATTGCGCATAACAACATTGGTTTTTGTCCCATCTTTCATAGTAACGGTGGCATAATAATAACCCTTCATTTTATGAGGCTTTGACAAAATCATAATCTGAGACACAATTTCATCTACATTGTTGTTTTTTAATTTAATTTTTATGGTCTTTTTCTCAGCTGCTGTTAAAACACTGCTCTTGAAAAACATTTGCATATTGACCGCTTTTGGCAAATCATCTAGGGTTACCACATACTCTCCATTTTGCATATCCCCAAAAGTATTGCCTCTAGATACCACTGCTGGTTTGTTGATGTCTGCAATTAATGAATCCAATTTTTTTTCAGGACGGCAATGCATAATCATTCTGTTTTCACATACAATAAACAACATATTGTTGCGCACATAATAAGCTGCCTTGCCTTTTAGCCCTTCCATTATTCTTTGCTCTATTGCATCATTCGAACAAGCAAGCAAAGTGTTCTGGGCTAATCCAAATTGCAAAACCCCATTTTCAATTAAGGTATTGGCAAAAAATGAATTGCAACCGGCAAAGCCACTCACAGTATTACTGTCTGTATTAAACAAAACATAAGCACCGGCTTTTTTTGCGGGTGTTACCACACGGTCCATTTCCAAATTGATGATTTTCCATTTATTGGCTGCCAACAATGCCTTATTGTCTAATACGGTTGAGCGGGTGTCAATTACACGGATCTGTTTGTAAGTGAATTTGGGACCATTGTCTTCAGGAAATAAAATTGGTGTTTTTCCCATTTCAATATGAACCTCCACACCCGGTTCAAAGATAAACCCTTCAATATCATATGGAAATTCTCTCCAATTGCTGTCCAAATGCGATTTGATTTTCAAACAGCTGGTAATGGTGTTGTTGTATTGACAAGCAACTTTTGAGTCGCCGATATAAATATTGATTGTCGTACTTCCTTGAGAAAAAGCCCAAGTGCAGGTGAAAAATAAAACGAAGGTGAAAATTACTTTTTTCATGTGGCCACAAATTTAATTGAATTCAGGTGAATATTTATTTTGGTGCTCATACAAAAATTCTGCAATTTTAACGGGATCCAAGTTTTCAAATGGAATTTTGACATAATGATGACAATTTCTTTTGCTTCTACCCATTTCATAAGCCTTGTCGTAATATTTAAATAGTCCATAGATTGCCGACGACAAATCGCCTTCTTGAACCAAGGCACAAATTTTTCTGCATGCCTCATCACCTAATCGTTTATTTAGCTTCTGAATACAATACACCAACTCATCTGCAGTGTAGCGACCATAATCTGCCTGGATAAATTTAACTCTATCTTCCAAAGGCACTGAAATTTCAACACCTGCAGCTTCTTTCATGTGGCTCCACAACTCAATAGGCAAGTGCACCTTCCCAATAGTAAAACTTTCGTTTTCTACCCAAATTACTTCATTAGGATCGTATTGTTTCAGCTCTTCAAAAATCAAATTATGAAAAGCCGCACTACTCGGCTGCGCCTCATTTCCTAAAGCACCAAACGCACTGCCCTTGTGTTTTGCAAGACCTTCTAAATCGAGCACCTGGGCACCTTTTGCCTTTAAAGCATGTAAGACTTCTGTTTTTCCACTGCCAGTATTGGCACTTAACACCAAGATGTGTTTAAACTTTGCGATTAAGCTCAGCAGGTGGTTTCGAAATGCTTTGTAACCTCCATTCAAAACATAAACTGTATATCCATTTTCCGCGAAAAATGACGCCATATGGTTGCTGCGCAAACCACCCCTTGCACAATACAAGGCAATGGTTTTCCCAGGTATATTTTGATTGATGCTTTCGAGTAATTGCGGTTTGAGCGGATTTACCAATTCATAACCCAACTTAATTGCAGCATCCCTACCTTTCTGCTTAAATGTTTTACCAATATGAATGCGGTTCTGATTGTTTAAAATTGGAATATTAACAGCCAAATCTATATGACCAGCTTCAAATTCTAAAGGCGACCTAACATCTACAATGGGCAATTGTAAATTTAAAAATTCTATGATAGTCTGACGGACAATCATGCGTCCAAAGCATCCAAGGTATCGGTGCCTAATTCCAAGCCTTTAATTTCTGAAACAGCCGAACCAGCAATGCCCTTCACGCTGCCAAACATACCAGCCGCATTGGTCAATACTTTATCAATTTGTTTTTCACGTTCTTTCCAAATCTTTTCCATAGAAACCCGTTCGCTAATTATAGCCCTTTTCATGCTAAAGAAACCTTCGGTTATGGCTTCCATTTGGTTTTTAAATTCATTACCCGTTAAATAAGAATAGAGCATTTGCATTTTCTCGCCCTTGTTCTCATTAGCCGAATTTGCTTCATTGATCCGGATAATACTTCCCCTAAGCACCATGGCCAAACTTTTAGCATCGTGGTAATGGCAAATGTAAATGCCTTCTTTTAAACCAAATCCATTCATATCTTTCGGCATGGCCTGGGTTACTATTACACCAATATCGCCACCACTTTGTCTAAAATCGGTTTTAAATTTATCGATCCACAAAGGTTGAAAATCTTTTGTACGTTTACTTTCCCAAACGATTCTGCCGCATTCTTGACCAAGCTGATTCACCACCACTTGAATAAAATCTGCACCCTTTACCCCTTTGGCTACCTCTTGAATCTTATCCAAAGGGAAAGTATGTCTCAACATATCCTCCAAAGCCAATTCTTGCACCTCACCCTGCATTTGCATACTCCCTTGCTCTGATTTTCGCTTCATCTCTTCGATTAATTTGCGTTGATCTTCCATCTGCTTTTCCATCTCCTTTATTTTAAGCTCGCTTTTTTGATCTGCCTCTTTTCCGAGTTTCTCTTTCAGCTCAATCTCTTTTTCCAACAAAAGTTTTTTGGTTTCCAATTCTGTCGACTCGGTCAAATCTTTTAAGCGGTTTTCAAGCTCCATCTTGTCAACTTCCAATTGCCTCATGGATTTTATTTTTGCTTCTTGCTCCCCGTTGGTTTTTTTCAATGACAGCAACATGGCCTCATTTTCTTGGGTCAACTGCAATTTAAGCTGGTTTTCCAATTCCTGCTTTTTATCAAAAAACTCTTTTTGTTGCTGCTCTATCCATTTACTGCGCTCGGTGGCGATGGCATCCTCTTTTTGTTTCAGAGATTCATCTGCTTTCTTCTTTTCGATTGAAAACTTTTCATTAAACTCTTTTCTTAACTTGGCATCTATCTCTTTTTCAATATCAGCAGTTAAGGCAGTTTCAATGTTAAATTCGTGCTCGCACTTTGGGCATTTAACTAAATTATCATGTTTCATAAAACGTTATTACAAAACTAAGGAAAAGAAAAGGTAAAGTGTAATTTGAATTGCTAAAGATTTTAGCAATTGGCAAAGGGTTTAATTAAGCGTCTTTCTGCCTTTAATACCTCATTGATTTCTTTGGCTGCATATCCCCTGCCTCCGCTTTAGCCAAGTGTTTGATAGTATTTGTTTTCTAACGTCTGAATGCAGGGGCTTGTTACCACTCCGCCCTGCATACTTTTACTAAACACATTGAATAAACACTTGGGCTGCCGCTGCGGCAAGGTGCAGAAGGAGAGTGAGAATGAGTGTGAGAATGAAGAGATGGAGTGGAAATGGGTGTGGGTCCGAATGTGAAGACAAATGACAGGGAGAATATCCGCTATGAGTCGGAACCCTTTAGAGTGAATGTGAGAATGAGTGTGAGAATGAAGACAAAAATGACAGGGAGAATGTCCGCATTCGCTCCCACTCTCACTCTGTAAAGAAGTGTCCCCTTAGCAGAGCTCCTTCGTCGCACGCTACGGGTCTCACCCTGCAGCGTGAAAACCCTTCCCGAATTGCATAAAAAAACCCTGAATATTGTTTTCAGGGTTTTCTCTGCTACAGGGTGGCCCCATCAGGGATCGAACCTGAATTTAGGGCTTCGGAAACCCTCGTTCTATCCGTTGAACTATGGAGCCATTTATAAGCGCAAAAGTAAGAACTTTTAGGCGCTAAACCATGCAAAGTTTACGCGTTTCTCTTACTTACATACTTCAAGAATTTGTCATATTTAAGTCATAAAACATTTTATATGAAACGTTCAATATAAAAAAACGTCTGTAAAGAAAATGCAATTCTTAGTTTAGTAATCTAAGATTCCATTTCATACGCTGATGCAAAAGAGCCATTGTGACTATTCACCATGGCTTTTTTGTTTTACTCAGCTTTTAAAAAATCAAATTCAAGTCAGTTTCAAAAATTTTGCCCAACATTAAAAAAATCGAAAACAGCCATTCGCCGACTTGCCGCATAATAAAAATCCTAATATCAAGACCAATATAAATAATACCTTGTTTATCTGTTTGTTATAATTAACCTTTCTATTCATAAAATAAACTTTTAATGAAAATTTTGACACAAAAGTTTAAAATTTTACGTCTTTTGTTGGCTAAAAAGCATAAAAAAAGGAAGGAATTAATATATAATTAGGCATTCAAGAGAATTTTATTAATTTTCAAGAAAAGAGACAAAACATGCTGTGTATTTATTTTCACTTTTGCATTATTAATAAGTTAATAAATAGACCATTAAACGAAAATGAACATCTCTATAATATCAATCATTGGGAACAATAATTTTTATGCACTTGGCATTAAAGTGATACTTCAAAGCTTACCTGCAACTCAGAACAGCGAAATAGCCATTTATGCGACTGGCGCTGATTACTTAAAATCGGACAAAGATTCTGATCTGGTTCTTTTAAATATTATGCTTCCAGATATTGGTGGAATTAAATTTTGCCACACCATCAAATCTTACAATCCTGATTGCAAAGTAATCATGATGTCAATTAGTGATGAAAGTGATTTGCACAATTGTCTTTCTTCAAACGCAAATGGATTCTTAATAAAAGACTTTAAAGAAAAGGAATTAGAATTCGCAATCTATAAAGTATCTATCAACGAATACTATATAGATTCAAACTTGGTTCTTCGCTTATTAAGAAAAACGCCAAGTAACAAAAAAATGGAAACCAGCACTTTGAGTGAATTTGAACTAACTCTGCTACAATACATCTCAGACGAAATGACTGAAG
>Ga0209107_10001339_pt1 | contig 13779 bp, 16 predicted proteins | sample LakErihyJuly2011_2_FD_187460 | JGI IMG/M metagenome (GOLD analysis project Ga0209107, IMG submission 187460) | Freshwater microbial communities from dead zone in Lake Erie, Canada - CCB hypolimnion July 2011 (SPAdes) (version 2) | ecosystem: Environmental > Aquatic > Freshwater > Lentic >... | reverse complement strand
GGAAGAATGGTGGGAAGAATGGAGGGAAGAAAGGTGGGAAGAACGGGAAGAATGGGAAGAATGGAGGGAAGAATGGTGGGAAGAATGGAGGGAAGAAAGGTGGGAAGAACGGGAAGAATGGAGGGAAGAACGGTGGGAAGAATGGAGGGAAGAAAGGTGGGAAGAATGGGAAGAACGGAAAGAACGGTGGAAAAAACGGGGGAAAGAACGGAGCTAATGTTGTAACTGATCCTGATGCAGATGATGCAACAGAAGTTCCATTAGCATTAGTAGCAGTAACAGTGTAAGTCTGAGAAGTTCCTGCAGTATCAGCAATAACAATAGGAGAAGTGGCACCTGTTCCAGAAGTACCATCAGAACCAGTTACTGTAAAGCCAGTAATAGTGCTACCACCTGTTGCTGGAGCTGAAAAAGCAATTGAGTTTTGATTAACTCCAGCACTTGGGGTTGGAGCAGACATTGTTGCTGGGACTGTAGTTGCGGTAATAGAAGATGAGGCTGTAGATGCTTGAGAGGTTCCCGCAGCGTTAGTTGCTGTTACGGTAAATGTATAGGCTGTAGCAGACTGAAGTCCAGCTACTGTAATTGGAGAAGATGCTCCAGTGCCAGTATATCCGCCAGGGGATGAGGTTACAGTAAATGATGTAGCAGCAGGAGATAGTGCAGGCAAAGAAAATGTAACTGTAGCTGCTCCATTATTAAAGGCTCTTCCAGTTCCAACATTTGTTGCTGTTACACCAGTAGGAGCCATTGGCTCTAAGAAGTCATTTGACGCTTGAGACTTCTTACCTATTTTCTTACCTGATGCCATTTATATCTCCTATTTTTTATTGAATTTTTATTACGCTGTTAGATCGCCAAATACAACCCAAGTATTTGCTGCTCTTTTAAGAAGAGTTGCAGATGACCAAGTTGTACGAAGCTTTAATCCAGGTGTAGCATTGACTGTAACTGTTCCTGATACTGGGGCAATCGTTACTTGTCCCGCTCCAGTTTGAAGAATATCAATAGATGTTCCAATTGGGAAGTTTAGAGTTGCATCTGTTGGAATTGTAATTGTTGTAGCAGATGCTTTTGCAACTTCAATTAGTGAATCTCTTTCAGTTAATGCTGATAGTGTATAAGAATCTGTCTTTTGAATAATTGGTGTACGAGAAGGAACGCCTTCTTTTGCTTGTGTGCCATCTGTAAATACAATTCCTGCTGCAGGAAGAGTAACTGTTCCTGTAAATGTAGGAGAGGCAAGTGGAGCCTTATTTCCAAGTGCTGTTGTAATTGTAGCTGCATAGTTAGCATCATCACCTAGGGCTGCTGCCAGCTCATCAAGAGTATTTAATGCTGCTGGTGCGCCAGTTGTTAATACGGCAAGTTCTTGCTGTACAAAACTTGTTGTAGCAACCTGCGTTGTATTAGTTCCAGTTACTGCCAATGGTGCTGTAGGTGTTCCAGTAAGTGCTGGAGATGCTAGAGGGGCATAAGTTGATGCTGCTGTTGCAGATGCTAGTTTAGCGTCAAGTTGGGTCTGAATTGCGGAAGTAACTCCATCAAGGTATCCTATCTCAGTATCTGAAACATTTGCAACAACTGCTTGCTTATTGTTTAATTGTGTCTGAATGCCTGAAGTAACTCCATCAAGGTAGCCAATTTCAACATCTGATACGTTAGCAACAGTTGCTTGCTTACCATTTAGCTGGGTTTGAATAGATGAAGTTACTCCATCAAGATATCCAATTTCAGTATCTGAAACATTAACAATTATTGGCTGATATGTAGTTGCTGCTGTAGCTGAAGAAAGTTTGCTATCCATCTGAGTCTGAATAGGTGAAGTTACTCCGTTAAGATAACTAATTTCAGTATCTGAAACATCTGCAACCTTTGCCTGATATGTGCTTGCTGCTGTGGCAGACGCTAGCTTGGCATCAAGTTGAGTTTGAATTGCAGAAGTAACTCCATCAAGATATCCAATCTCAATATCTGAAACTCCAGTTACAACTGGTTGTTTGTTACTTAATTGTGTTTGAATAGCAGAAGTTACTCCGCTTAAATAATTAATTTCTGTAGAGGTTGCGGTTATTCCATCAAGAATATTCAATTCTGCAACAGAAAGGGTTGCACCGTCAAGAATGTTTAATTCTGCTGCAGTAGCAGTTAGGCTTCCAAGAACATTTATTTGTGCTGCGGTTGCTGTTACTCCGTCAAGGATATTTAGTTCTGCAGTAGATGAAGTAATTCCATCAAGTACGTTTAATTCTGCAGCTGTTGATGTAACACCGTCAAGAATATTTAGTTCTGCGGTTGAAGATGTTACGCCATCAAGAATATTTAGTTCTGCAGCACTTACGGTTGCTCCGTCAAGAATATTTAACTCTGTAGAGGTTGCAGTAAGAGCAACGGCTTCGTTAATATTTGGAGAAGTTAAAGTTTTATTAGTTAACACTTGAGTTCCATCTTCAAGAACAACTGTTCCTGTGGCATCTGGAAGTGTGATAGTTCTGTCTGCAGTTGGATCTGCTGCTGTTAAGCTTGTCTCAAAATCATTTGGTGTTGTTCCTTCAAATCTAATGTTATTTTGAACATTAATTGTTGTGCTGTCAATGATAGTAGTTGTACCTGATACTGTTAAGTCTCCTGATACTGTTACGTTACCGCTGCCATCTGCAAGAACAACTGTTCCTGTAGCATTTGGAAGTGTGATAGCACGATCAGCTGTTGGCTCTGTTACCTGTAAAGTTGTCTCAAAATCATTTGCTGTAGCGCCTTCAAAAACAACGCCAGTCTTTGTTAAAACATTAAATGTAGCATCGAGTTCTGCAACTCCAGATGCTGCACCCTTTGTTGTAAGAAGAATATAATCATCAAGTGAGCCACCAAGATCTTCAAGGTTTTTAAAATATGAAAGGTCGCTCCAGTGACTAATGCCGTCACCAATTTTGAATTGACCAGTATCGCTCTCGAAGCCAATTTCGCCAGAAGCAAGAATTGGACCATCTCCATCATTTAAAGATATCCACTGAGCTGCAGTTCCTCTGCGCTGTTGCATTCTAGTTGCCATATTTAGTTCTCCTTCTGGGTGCTACCCATTACTTATATTATTATAACATCAATTTAGTTGAAGTTATCTATTGCTATCCCGCCGTCAAAAAGAATGTCCCAGATTGTAGTACTATAAAAACTAGCATCATTAAGTGATGAAGCAATTTCATAATAGAACCCTGCATCCTGAAACATTGTAGTTATTAAGCCATTTCCACCAATAGAGGTGTCGTGGATGTGCTGTGGAAGATTTACAGTATCCATATAATTTGCCAAAACTAACCACTCACTGTCATAAGAGACTGATAAGTGGTAGGTATCTGGATTAAAGTAGAACTGTCCATTTCTTGTTATTGCTGGCGCTGTTGTTGCTATTGTTATCCCAGCAAGACCATCAACATATGCTTTTGTTGTTGCATGTGTACTTTCGGTTGGGGTAGCAACTACTACCGCTCCACCAAAGGAACCTCCATTAGTTACGGATAAACCGTGTTTAACTTTAAAGTCTTTAGTAGTAGTTGCCATTCCCGTCCTCTTTTCTTTTTACTGTATTTTTAAATTATGCTTCAACGTAAGTCTTGTGTAACTTAACTGAAGTGTCTGCTGCGACTGCAGCAACTGTAAGAACAACATTTCCAGCGCTATAGGCTGCAGTAATTGTTCCAAGAGCAGCATTGCTAATTACGTTAGCATACTCTGTAATATATACATTGTTTGCTCCGTCTACTGTTACAAGAATTTCACTTGTTTCAATATCCCCAGATTTTTTCATCTGAACTAAGTATTTAGCGCTTGAATAAGTTGTTGCTGACCATGTGTCAACTGTAGTTGCTGAAGTTCCAGCAGTTCCTGTTGAAGATCCAACAAGAGAATCTGGTAGAGCAAGGCTTGTACCAGATGCTGCACCAAGAGTTGGTGTAACAAAAGTTGGGCTAGTAGTAAACGCTACTGTTCCAGATCCTGCTTCATCAGTTAATGCTGCTGCAAGGTTTGCAGAAGATGGTGTGGCAAGGAATGTGGCTACGCCAGTTCCAAGACCAGAAACATCATTTGCAATTCGTACTGTAAGAGTATTGCTTGCGCCATCAATTGTCTTGTTTGTTAATGTTTGTGTATCAGTTGTACCAACAACATTACCAGCTACACCGTGAACGCCAGTTGTAAGGCCTGAGTGTGTTGAAACATATCCTGATGCTGTAGTGTTTGCATCTGATTCTGCTGTATCAACGTACTGCTTTGTTGCTGCACCAAGGTTTGCTGATGGATCTGCTGAAAGGACAAGAAGTCCAGTCATTGTGTCGCCAGCCTTTGCTACCTTGTTTCCAATTGCTGTTGCAAGTCCTGTTGCACCATCAACATTGTCTCCGAGTGCTGCTGCTAACTCATTAAGAGTATTAAGGGCTTCGGGGGCTGTGTCAACAAGTGCTGCGATTGCTGCATCTGTGTATGCTGTTGTAGCAATTTGAGTATTATTTGTCAGTGGTGCTGCTGTTGGAGCAGTTGGTGTACCAGTTAATGATGGTGAAGCCAAAGGTGCCTTCAGTGCAACATTTGTAATTGTTTCATAAGTTGTAGCAGCTGTTGCAGACGCAAGCTTTGCATCTAAAGCTGTTTGTGTTGCTGTAGATACTGGCTTATTAGCATCGGTTGTGTTATCAACATTTGCAAGACCAACATCTGACTTTGTAATTCCAGTAGGTGTATTAATTACTGGAGAAGTAAGAGTCTTATTTGTAAGAGTTTGTGTATTGGTTGTTCCAACTACCGCACCTGTTGCACCGTGTGCTTCTGTTAGGTTTGCGTGTGTTGTTACATATCCTGAAGCAGTTGACTCTGCAGCAGATTGTGCTGAAGATGCTGCACCATATGCATCATATGTATTTGCTGTTACAGATACTGCACCTGTTGTATCATTATACGAAAGACCAGTTCCAACATTGTTTCCAATGGCATCCTGTGCTCTTTCGGTTGTGAAGTAAAGGTTTGTTGAACCTTCTTCAATTGCATCTGTATTAAGTGCATCTACTGCTGAAGTAATATCTGAAGTAAGGGCTACTGTACCAGTTGCATCTGGAAGTGTAATTGTACGATCCGCTGTTGGATCAGTTACTGCAAGAGTGGTTTCAAAAGCATTTGCTGTTGATCCTTCAAACTCAATGCTTGAGCCGAAAACACCAACTGCTGCTGGGTCTGACCATTGAACTCCATATGTTGCACCTGACGCTGCTGTAAGGACTTGACCATTTGTGCCAACGCCTAAACGAGCTACTGCATCATCTGCACTACCTACAATTAAATCACCCTTAGCATCAACGACGCCTGCTGTGATAATATTCTTGCCGTTAACTGTTGCAGTTGAACCCTCAACGACGAGACCGTGCTTAATTCTAAAATCTTTATTTACTGTTGCCATTTTTATATCTCCTTAGTTATGCCTTAAGTCCCATACGAGAAAATCGTACAGTGACTGGCTTTATCGCAGGGTCTGGAGTGACTGTTAAGGCCACGGTATTTCCAGTGCGAGAAACATTAATGGTGCCAATATTCCCATCATTGTCGATTGTGCCATACTCATTAACAGATACATCTGTACCGTCAATAAGAATATCTAATTTGGTTGCGTAGAACTTGTTGGCTCCCGCAGAAGTTTTTGAAATTGAAACAGCATAGGTAACTGAACGCCATGCTGTTGCATCAAAGCTATCTATAGTTGTAGCATTTTCAATACCATTGATTGTGCTCTCATTATTACCCGCAGTGCCCAGATCTGTTGCCTGTGCTGAAGAGGTATCAATTAAATCTTCATAATTTTCTTGAGTAGGTCTATCTCCTGTTTGAAACAGGGCCTTTACGCTTGCAATTGATATTTTAGCCATGCTGTAATTATAACCCCTATTTATAGTTATTTAATTAGAGAATATAGTTGCTATAGCCAATTACTTGAAGTCCAATTCCTGGTGGATTACCAAACAAAGATTCTATCTGTATAGGAATAAACTTGACTCTAAAGGGAAGTATATCATTGACTACTGTTTGACGATTTTTATCTTCTATTTTTATAACTGAATAATTTATTGAATAAATACTTTTTGTTTTATTATTTAATTCATCAAGTATTAATGCTGTGGCCATTAATCTGTTACATCTTCAAGGATCTTCATTGAGCCCTGAGCTACTGTCCAAACTCGTGAAGGGTCTGATAATTGAATGTCAAAGATGTCTCCTGTTTGAAGATTTTGAGATTGTGCTGCTTCAAGCCAAACTGTAAATTCTCCTAGGCCATCATCTGCATCTGGAGCGGGAGTTAAAATCATAACAGTTGTAGCATCATCTGTAATTATTCCAAGATTAGAAACGCTGTTTGGTCTTTTAATTTTCATTGAGATTGTCCAATCATCAATTACTAATGGAACCTTTGCATCATCAGTAGCATAAACTCTAAATCCAGAAGTATCTCCACGAACTACAGTCCAAAGAACTGTTGGTGGTTTATTTCCAATGTCATACGAGCTAGATGATCCACGAGTAGTTGCCATTTGTTTATTATATCACTATTAGGCTAGTCCAGCCTTTAGTGCCCCCCATGTCCCGTTGCCTTTTGCCTCAACAATAATAATTCCAGATGAGGCTGCGTGAGCTACAATTCCAACTGCACCTGAGCCAGATGTTGGTCGTGTTGCTGTTAATCCGCCTGATTCTGCAACATATAAAACATCTCCATTAGAAAAACCAGAAGTATTAATGTCTTCCATAACTCCAGCAACAACTGCAATACCTTCTGCATTGTTTGCTAAACTAGTTTTTAATAATCCCAAAATAGGAGATGTAGTTGTTGGGATTGCTTTTGACACAGTTGTAACTGTTGTATATCCTGTTGCATATACGGGTGTTCCTGCTGCAAGTGTTGATCCCCCAGTATTTTTGACTTGAATTTGAAATTGAGATAATCCAAGTGGAGGTAAAATAATCTTTAATCTGTCAGCTAATGCTTCAATATCTCCGTGTACATTTACAGGATCTTCTGCAAGCGGGTAAGGTAAATTAAATAAACCATCATCTGTATTTCCAGTAGCCATAGTATATTTATTATACCACCTTCTGAACTGGGGATTTGACTAGGGTAATAAAATTATGTTATACTTGGTAGTAACAACCCTGAAAAGGGTTTTTCGTTTCTAAGGAGGAAACAGATGAATATAACAAAAGATAAACAAAAACTCATCGGAATACTCACGATTATAGTAATGGCAGCACAAGGTTTAAATGTTGCTAATGCTAGTGAACGCAATAACTTAAGTACCGAAATTGTAGTATCCGCAGATTCAGCCTCGCAAGAGGCTTTAAGTGTTTCTAAGGAGAAAAAATTAGAAAAGTTTGAAAACAAGGGTTCTCTAACCGATGGTGAACTCAAGGAACTTTTATACCTCGTTGGCTTTAGAGGCAACGATCTAAAGGAGGCTTGGGCAGTAGCCAAAAAAGAGTCTAATGGGCAACCAATCAGATTTAATGGAGATACTAATACTGGTGACAGTTCTTATGGTATGTTTCAGATTAATATGATTGGGCAACTTGGTCCTGATCGTCGAGATAAGTTTAATCTTGATGCTAATTCAGATCTTCTAAATCCCGTCATAAATGCACAGATAGCATTTCATATGTCGGATGGAGGAAAAGATTGGTCAGCCTGGAAAGGTATAACTAAAAGAACAAGAGAGTGGATGAGTCGCTTTCCTGATTAATATTTAAAAGTAAAGAACCCCTACCGTAAAAAGTAGGGGTTTTTTATTTGTTTTAACTAACATTCACCACCATCGAAGCAACCTGGTTCGGAGCAGCCGCTGCCACAACAGAATGTAGTACAGAATAATCCAGCACAACAATTTCCACAAGGTCCTCCAAACGAAGTACATCCTGCTGATTGACTAAAGAACGGTGGGAAGAACGGTGGGAAGAATGGAGGGAAGAACGGTGGGAAGAACGGTGGGAAGAACGGTGAAGCGCCACAAGATTGTGCTGGATATGACGACTGACTTGTTAAAACGTTAGTCAGAACACCTATTGGGCATGCGCTATCTAAAGCATCTAAAGCTGCTGATTCTGAAGTATTACTGCTGGCTTGGACTAGTCCAGAATTGCTACAGCATCCTGAAGCATACCAAGTTGTATTACTAAAGAAAGGTGGGAAGAACGGTGGGAAGAACGGTGGGAAGAACGGTGGGAAGAATGGTGAGGCGCCAAGTGTTGTAAAGCTTCCTGTGGCTGAAGCGCTGTTTCCAGTCAGGCTTGCTCCAGAGTAAACAGTTATTGTGAAACTATACAATGTGCCAGGGGTTCCAAAAGACATGCTTCTAGATGTAGCAAATGCTCCAGCCGAACCATCAAGAGATGAGGTAGGAGAAGTTGAAATAACATAAGAATTTTGATTGGTAGAACTCCAACTTACGGTTGCTCCAGTACTGTCTATGTTACTAAATACAATGTTACCAACTGTTGGAGTTACAGCTGGTGCTGCAGGAGTAACTGCACTAGATGCGGAACTTGCACTAGAGGTTCCATTAGCGTTAGTTGCTGTAACTGTAAATGTATAAGATGTTCCATTAGACAAGCTTGAAACTGTAATTGGGCTTGAGCCTGTTCCTGTTTGTCCACCAGATGAGGTTGCGGTGAATGTAGATATTGTAGCACCACCTGAATCACCTGCTGTGTAGGCAACAGTTGCAGAAGCATTACCAGCAGTTGCTGTACCAATAGTAGGTGCTTGTGGAACTGTGGTTGGTGTAACGCTATTAGATGCACTAGATGCAGAACCAGTTCCTACGCTATTTGTTGCCGTAACTGTAAATGTATACGCTGTTCCTCCAGACAAACCAACAACTGTAATTGGACTTGAGCTTGCTGTTTCTGTTTGTCCACCAGATGAAGTAACAGTATATGAAGTTATTGCTGCTCCACCATTGCTTGCAGGGGCAGTAAAAGCAACGCTAACTGCACCATTATTATAAGCACGACCAGAGCCTGACACTGCGGTTGCAGTACCAATTGTAGGTGCACCTGGAGCAGTAGAGGCAGCAGAGGTAGCAGTACCAGTTGTAGTAGCGCTACCGCCAGTGTAACCAGATCTAGAAGTAGTAACGGTGACAGTCGCACTCTGACCAGCGGTTAAACCAGTTACTGTAAATGGTAGTACAGTTCCCGTTGGTGGACTAAAGAGTACGCTGCCTGCGCTAGTCGATGGGGTCCATGTAAAGTTTCCATCGTAGTTTGTAACAGCTCCAGTAAAACCACCTGAAGCAGATGTATTACCGTCAAAAGTAGGAGTACGTGCTGCTAGTAGTGGAGCAAAGTAAGGTGGGAAGAATGGTGGGAAGAATGGGAAGAACGGTGGTGCTACATAAGAATAAGAAACAAAGCTAACAGAAGACTCATAATCAGCAAGAGTTCCTGCAGTTGGAGTTTGAGACTGAACTTTATTTGCTAAATTAGAATCTCCAGTGCTTGTTGTAGAGCTTGAAGAAAAAGTTAAACCACTATTTGCAATTGCTGTTTGTGCTGCTGTGCTTAATGAACCAATTAAGTTTGGTACTGCTACCATTCCTTTGGATGCTGCCCATCGGCCTATAAACCCCAGCACTTGAAACCTACGCTGTCAAATCGCCAATAAGAACCCAGGCGTTGGTATCTATTTTAAAAATTGTACAACCTGAGTATCTTGCAGCAATTTTCTTATTTGAATTTTTGCTATAAATTGTAACAGCTACTGATACTGGAACTATTTCTGTTTGACCTGCTCCAATTTGAACAATGTCAAACCTAGAACCTATTGGAAAAGCAACACTAGCGTTTGTTGGAATAGTTACAGTGTTTGCACTTGCAACATCCATTGTTACAGTTTTTCCAGCATCTGTTATAGCAGCAGTATAGCTTGCTGTTTTAGGTAATAGTGTTGTAGCATCATTTAGTGATCTCCAAGCATTATCATAATATTGAAGTTCGTTAATTTCATTACCGTTTGAGTTTTGACGAACAAAACAAACAATACCATTTGTTGGAGACGGAAGTGCTGCATCACGAGCAGCGGTATTTAAAAAGTTATTTACTCCTGCTTTAGCAGTTAAAACTTCAGTAAGGCTGACAGCTGAACCAAAACTATGAGTTCCAGTCCAAGCATAATTTGCTCCAGTTGATGTTGTTCCTGCTACTGGATGCCAAGTATCTGTTGAATCTTGATAAACATATGCTACTTTTCCACTAGAACTAATTGTCATCTGATCTCAACCCCAATGCTCTTAATTCTGCCTCAGTTAAACCAAGTGCAACTAATTTTCCAATTCCAAGTTCTTTTAATTCTTGATCTGATAGCTTAGCCATTACGCACCTATCTCTCTAAATGTAGTTAAAGTAGAATCATAGATATACATTTTTAGTGGTGAAGAATCTTTATCTACCCATAATAATCCATCTGTTAAACCAGTAGTTGGTTCTGAGTTTGTGTATATTGCTGTTGGAATACCAACTGAAGAAGCACTAGATGTTGTTGAATCCATCCAAACAAAGCCGTCTTGCGGTGTGGCTGGTTCGGTAGCTGAATAAATTGAACCAATACCTTTTGCATCAACCGTGTCAATTGCTTCTGTCAAATCTTGTAAATGTTGAGCCAGTGATGGAGACTTTAATTCTGTAACATCAGTGTTTGATCCATCATAGTCTTCACCATAGTGATATAGTCTAAGGGCTGCTTGAATGTCAGCTGCCTCTGAAAGTGCAGGAATTTTGGTATTAAATAAACCAGTCCCGCCAACGGTACCATCAATATTTTCAGCCATAATATATCACCACTTTAGATTATACCACAGTAATCAATAAATTGACTACCCTTGTCCCGTCTAGATTTGCCCAACTGGTGCCATCATACTCAACAGCAGTAATGGTTATAGGTAAAGATCTAAATCCTGCAACTATTGCAACTGTTCCTAAAGAAATGGTTGTTGCTACTGGATTTCCTAGATTATTAATAGAGGCCTGAACATTAAAGTTTGTTGATTCTAAAGAAGAGACTAAGCTTCCAGAAACAATATCTACAAGTTTTACATTAATTGTTGTAGATCCATCAACAAAAACTTTTTCAATATTTTTACTATAAATGTTTGGAATTAATTTTACTACAGGAACCCAAGTATTGCTTCCATTACTATTAATGTATTGATACATATAAAGATATTCTGAATCTCCAACAAGTGTATTAATGTATAGATCAAAAATCTCTAAGCTTTGATCATAAATATCATTATTAGGATTATTTGGTTGCCCCGATCCAGTAAAGATCTGACTTCCTCTTTGTCCTTCTGGACCAAAATCTAAATCTACAGTAATTGAGCTTGGACCACCTAAAACTGTAATATCATCTGCAGTTAATAATACTTCAGCCATACTACGCTCCTGCTGGAGTTACTTGTTCAGTTACAGTAACGTTACCAGTCAACAAAGTGTGAACTAAGTTGTAAGGTGTAGCAGATTTTTTAACTTCAACGTCATATACATACTGAGTTCCAGCTGTCATGGAGGCTCCTGCACCTGGAGTAATTGCACAGGTCGCATATGTGTTATCTGAAGAAATAGCTGCATAACCTTCAATGATTGATGTGGCTCCTCTTGTTAATGCGATAGTAAATTTTATTGAATACCCATCTAAACTAAAGACTGTTCCATCATTTTTTTTTGGGTATATGTTAAACTCATAGGTGTCACCCTTGTAGTAAGTAATATTTAATTCGCCTGGAAATGCCATAGTTTTATTATACCATGCTAGGATATTGAAATGTAGATAGAGTTTAAAATAGCCGTGCCTTCTAAATCTGACATTATTTGTGGTGAAATGCCAAGCCTTTTAACTTTTTCGGTATCTATAACAAAGCTATGAGTAGTAGATAGATTATATGTATGTTGATACTTTAAGGAAGCTACAAAACTTATAATACTGTTGTTATCATCTGGGAAAAGTGATTTTAGCCATATTTCTGTATTATTATTAAGAGTTTCTATGCTTAGATTATAGGTTATGTCTACTCTAGATCCCAGCTTAATATGCTTAAAATTAAGCTTTTGAGATTCTATGTTGTATAAAGGAATTTTATTTCCTGGAAGGTACACTTCATTTGTATTTGAACCCAAACCATCAACTGAAAGGTCTACCCAACCATCTGTTCCTCTGTTTGCTCCAATTCTTAGGCCCTTATTATTTAAATTATCATAAATGGCCCAACCAGTGTGTTGTGCGTATGGATTAGTTGTTGGATCTAACTCTCCAGGTTCCCCTTTAGGGCCTTGAGGACCTGGTTTGCCGTCTTTTCCGTCTTTGCCCTGAAGTCCACGTTCACCTCTTGGTCCTGCGGGTCCCTCTGGGCCAGGCAAACCATCTTTTCCTGGATATCCCCTTTCCCCTTGTGGTCCAGGAACTGGAATATAAATACTATTATCTAATTGACCAGTTTCTTGTTTAACCTTATCGGCATAGCTAGAGGATTTTGAAGCAGGAAAATCCATAGATTTAGAAGTAGCCATTTAGCCATTATCTCACGGGATTAAGTCAGTGGATCTATAGATGTAATAATTCCATTAGTAACTGTGACTAATTTACTATCTGGAGTTTCAAATGTTCCTGTTGCTCCCCCGACAAAAGCAGTAGCCTGAACGCTATTGTTAGGGAATGTAATTCCATTAGTTTGGAACATCCACCTATCTTCACCCATGCTTCTAAAGAATGTATATGTTTCTCCAGTTATAAAAGTGAGACCCTCCGCAACAACTGTCATTGCCCCTTCACTTTCGGTAACAGAGGTTACTGTAAAAATATCTCCGCCTGTGTACAATCGGACAGTATCACCAACAATAATATCTGCACCACTTGCATGAATAAACTGTGAATTACTTGTCCCGTTGGAGTTTGCGTAATTTAATGCTTGATCTTGTTTTTTTGATCTTACAACTACACTACGAGAAGCATCACTTACTTGTACTCCCGTTCTTTCTGCTCCAAGGAATAGATCTGCAGTAGAGGCATCTTGAACTCCTCCTGCACGAATATGAATGTGGTTTGGTGATGTTGGATCAATAATTAAATATTGGTCTTCATGATATTGCTGCTGAACAAGATCTTCATCTGGCATTAATTTAATAGTTCCATTACCAGCACCATCGCCAGAGCCACCGCCAGCACCTATAATGTATACGCCTAGAAATGTAATTTGTCCAGTATCTGCTGTTGAACCAGATACAAGCAAGTTCCAATATGCACCTATGTTTTGTGGATAAGGTGCAACATCTGTTCCAGCAGTAACTGCAACTATACAAATATATGCAGATCCTTCAAAGGTTACTATGTCATTGATTGCATAATTTTCTGAATCTGTCCAGGGACCACGGGATACAATAGATGTACCATTAGTTCCATTACTTCCATCTGCACCCTTTGGAATCCAAACTTCCCATTCTGCAGAGTTACCAACTGGATCACCAAGTTGTCCACTTGCTTTAGCAAGATATAGTTGTCCATCTGATCCTCTAACTACTGCTATGTTTGGTGAATATCCACTTGATGCATTATAGTTTCCTAAATAATAAATTCCAAAACTTGAACCTGCAGCGCCATCATTACCTGGAGCACCGTCTGCACCTGGAGCACCGTCTGCACCTGGAGCACCGTCTGCACCTGGAGCACCGTCTGCACCTGGAGCACCGTCTGCACCTGGA
>Ga0209107_10001338_pt1 | contig 13781 bp, 5 predicted proteins | sample LakErihyJuly2011_2_FD_187460 | JGI IMG/M metagenome (GOLD analysis project Ga0209107, IMG submission 187460) | Freshwater microbial communities from dead zone in Lake Erie, Canada - CCB hypolimnion July 2011 (SPAdes) (version 2) | ecosystem: Environmental > Aquatic > Freshwater > Lentic >... | reverse complement strand
ATTTTAATAACTTATTTTATAAAATTTTAATCACGGAATACTATTAAAAATAAATATATAATAAAATAAAAATAAAAAATTAATAAAAATTTATTTATAAATATAAAAAAATTAGTTCAAAATTATTTTATTTTTATAAATATTTTTAATCAAATATTTTGATTTTAAGGTAACTTTCATTCATCACCTTACAGTTTCCTGATTGCGTGTAAAATCAATCCTTCTCTAAATTTATCCAGTATATCTACGACTCTATCAGTTATCATATAGTTAAGTCGTGAATTCAATATGCTGATACTCTCAAATGCCTAATATAGATCATTCTCCTTCTCCTTCAAGTCGCTCTTAATCAACTCATTCATTTGCTTTATATTGTTGATTTCTTTCGATAGCTCGTAGTCTCTCTCGATTATCTACTATTTTTCAATCTTATCTATGGAATCATCCTGTTTATTGTTCCTTCTTCTTCTGATCACAAACTAAAATATATAAATATGTTTAATACTTTTATTGTAGTAAATGAACTGAATTTCTTTTTTTTGAGGATTGATTTTAAGACTAGCATTAACTATTTGACTTTCGAATTCTAAAAATGATAAGTTTAATATATATACCATTGCATCAGTTTGTTCTTATTTATCCCTTGGATGTATAACTATGGACTCTGCCATTCTGTATTTAGAAGGGTCTGAACCCAATTATGTTCCTCGACCTTTGGGTGAGTTTGGCATTGGGGACTAGAAATTTGAGTTCATGGGATTATTAACGTCATAATTATAGCTTAAAAATGTGTTTTTGACTTACTTCAGTACATGGAAACATTTCATCAAATTTTTGGACGAAAATCTCTTAAAAATTGAGTTCAATTAATGTAATTTAAGTTTCATATCCTAATTATTGTTCAGACTGTTCCTGTCTTTAAACAAGGACTAAACTACTTAGTCTGGACCATTATCTATTATTCGACTAAAATTAGGATCTTGCACCATAGACTCATATTCCTATCTCTATGCGTGCTCTGCGTAGTCTTTCAATCTCCAGAAGGACACCTGAGGATTGATTTTAACATTTTTAGCCAGATATTATACGGATCTCTTCTCCCAAGGATTTTTAGGGGCCTCTGTATCTCGGTATTATCTCCAGTGACTCAATGCCTCAGTCATCATATCTTGCTCCTTCCAAACATTTATTTTTGTAAACTTCAGTAATGACTGTGTCTTTAGCTTGATTGTTTGGATCTAGATAGACTGTTTCGTTAGGTAAATAGCGTGTCTTAATTGGCTGTCTTCAAACTTTTAGCAAATAGCGACAAAATTTCTGAGTATAAAAAGGGTTCTCTTTAATTTGTCAAATGCTGACCTATACTATTATTTCTGGTAGCTGGCTAACAAGTTGAAAATTTATAATGCCCTTAAATCCGTCATTTGGTTCTCCCTGCACTTGCTAAAGAAGGTGGAGGCGGCTTTTTTCATAATCATGTGTCGTAGGTGTTAAAATGCTCTAAAGGCTTATTATTTATTTTAACTTCTTTTCTTTATCTTTTTCATTCCAAATCTGAGTCGAGAAAGATAGAATTTAATCATTTAATCAACAGATGAAACATAATTGTTCATTCTTTTCAAATTTGCTTCTTTTAGAATCAAATCAAATGACCAATTTTCACGTCTCGCAATCAATTTTTGGAGAATGTCCATACAACTATTCCCATATTGATTTCTCTGAAGCTCGTAATGCTCTTAAGAGAGTTTCAATTCCCTAGCTATAGCCCTCCACTTATAGAAATTATAGTCCACAGTTCTCTTCTTATATCTTTTTCCAGCGGCCAATAGTTTAGCCACCACCGCTTCATTGAGAAGCTGGAGTTTAATCTTATTTAAGGAATATTGCAAATTATCATATTTTTTTTTCTCGAAAATTGCCAAGAAGGACAATAAAAATTGCGTTTAATCGTATAATTTCTAGAATCTTTTAGCTTGTTTTGCATCGGCACATGCTAGTTTCCACATCCATACAGCATTTGTTGCTCCTTTTATGATCAAAATGTGTTGCTTCTTTTCAATTTTTAAGAGCCCGTGCTTCAACCTGTCGTTGAAGAGGTTTTTTAGCAGATTTATAACAATGAATTTGGAAGAATATCTGGATTTCGCTTTTTTGATCTCATGGTCTTACTTCCAGATCTCCATTGCGAAAAACTTCTAATTCATACAGTTTCTAACGATCGCACGTAGAGCAAAGTGCCTAGTATTTGCTTTAGAGGATTTATCCCCTCCTCCGAAATTTTATAAGAAATTTTTTTGAATAATTTCGTTGAGATTAGCAATGAAATTCTATGCACTCTTGGCCATTCTAACTCTTTTCTAAGTCAAGGCCTAATTGTTCCATTTCAGGAACATTTTTTGAATCGCACTTCTAGTCTCAATAACAATAGTATTGCACATCAATTTCTTAGTGGTAGCAGCCCTAGCGTTATCATCCAATAGATTATTGAAACCGCATCTAGATATTTTTTTCTTAATTATAAAACTAAGTTTTTGCTCAAAAGCGGATTTTTGATTGGCTGCGGCAGCGGAGAATTTCTCTGGAAGACTCTTCCAATGAGTGAAGAGCTTGAACAAACTTCCAAGTTTGTTGTTCATAATTTTGTTCATATAATGGCTTATAATTGCACGTTAATTAGCATTCTCACTGAATTTTTTCAAAATTTTTCTTAAAAGTGAACTTTCGTTCATTTTAGAGAACTTTCCGAAGGCTTTTAAAGCATCAGTTTTAGCCTAATTGGAGAGTTATTCCAAGATCTTTTGAGCGCCTACCTACATTCTCCACTTATTTAGTACTCTTCCTTTTTTAATGTTGGTACAGTTAGCCATTTTCTTTAAGGCATCTATCATCACTTGATGATTTTTCCTCTCTATCAAAATTTCAAAGAAATTTTAATTGAACATCTTTGTTATAGATGACATGAAATTGACTGTATATTTGCATATAGAGATGGTCTTGATAATTCTAGTGCTGGATTTCCATCTAATAAATAGAGATTTGAACTTTCCTTAACAACGTTCGACTATAAGCATAGCTGTTCTCTGCAATTAGGAGTCTCCATCAAACTTGTTGTCTTTAATTTTTTTATAACTAGATCTCATTCCTTTTTATGCGAGCTTAAATAATTTCAATTAAAATTGATTAGCTTAGTTAAATGCAGCATCGTCCCGCTTGTCAGGAAGATTCTTCCAAATGCTGATTATATTGGCAGTGGCCCCAACCCCGGTATTTGTTAAAGTATAGAATACCTTCTTCATGATGCTTCTAGTATTCGAATTATTTAAGAACTTTCTTAGTACTTTTCTAAGATCATTCTTTGTATTCTACTACAAGGCTGCTCCTAACATCTTAATTATACGTTTCTTCTGTTCAGAGTCCAATTGACTTGCGATCTTTAACTCTTTTGCCTTTTATCCCCAAGTCACAAGGATTCTTCTCAATTTTTGGCCTGAATTGTTCATCATTTGCTAAATAGCGAGTAGCATAATATTTTTTTAATTTTCGTTGAGGAAAATGTCCCTAAATATTGGTTGGGCAAGTTTTTCATTAAATTCAGAGAAGAATTCAATGGTTTTTTAGATCTTCACAGTTTGTCTGTGCAATTCAGTGTTGTTTTTCCATCCCATCATAGCCCTTTTTAATTATCCGCTAGCAATGTAAACGAGCATTGAGGTCTTTTATTGCTTAATACTTCTTCCCGCCTCCTTTATCTCCTACATTCTTCTCAAAGGAGCTTTTATTCTTCTTCCTAGTAGATTAATGATCTTTCTTTCGTAAGCATTTATCATGTTAATTTAATCATAATCCTTGACACCTGGGATATTTTTCCAGCTATCGAACATCTTTTAGACGCCACCCAAGGTGGAGCTCATAAAGAACTTAAAAATTCTTATTTATATCATTCTCAAGCGACTGTTGGTGTTGAGTTTCACAAGGACTCCCTATAACTTTGTATTGTTACTATTTTTCAAAAACTTAGACAGCAATTGTACCATTTATTCTTTATTTTTATCACTCATTTATTCATTGAATTTAATTTCTCTGACCTTTCCTCTCCATTAATTAAGTAGTTTGAGCATGTTGGATCCAGAATTCTCAATCAATTTTAGAATAGTGTCAGTCCTAATTTTGTCCTCCAATTTCTCTGGCCTAATCAAGTTGAAACAAGCCAAGTTAGCTGTGTAATTTATCAAGTCAAAGGCGCTGATTACTTTCTAGGCTTTAGTGAGTTGCTTTCCAGCGAAAGTCATTGATCTCCATTACTAGAATAAGAACTTATTCTTACCAACTGTCATATTGATAAGAGAGGAAACACAACGATTTTTGGTGATATTACCATCTGTATTGATCTGCTAAAGCGCCTCTAGACTGAAGTTAAGTATCCTTCTATAAGACTTATCTAACTTATTTTGGAATGCGTTACACCTTCTCTATTTTTCATCGTCTTTTCTTTCAGGGATCTGTTTTAATTTTTACAAAAACGTCATTGTCTTACCTGCACCACACGTCATGAGAGAATTGATGAATCTTTTCTAGAGCTTCACAATATTGTTATTTTTTCCGAATTAAGTCAAAATTTTTTGTAAATGTTGTTTATCATTGTTCTTTAGTTTAGCCATCAATACACCTATCATCTGATTCTCTTTTTGACTTTAAAGCTATTCATACATTTTGGCCTATTAATTATCGTATCTCCACTTCAAGAATTTGTCTTTCAACTTACTGAGGAAGTTTCTGTACATATGATCGAGAACTTATTTTTTAATGGTAACAGATTATTCGGACTCCTTAATAGGTTCCAAGACATTCTTTACGAGTCGATCGTTGATTGAATTAAACAATGAGAATAATTAGTTGCTTTGTCTATAGCATTTTTAAGTCAAAGTCTAATTTTTCCAGCTAAAGAACATGTCTTTTTACATATTAATTGTCTTGAAGAAAGCTATTTGCATGTTATGTTACATAGTGCTAGAACCTTTCTACTTCAACTCTTTCATGCTAAACAAACTTTTGTTCAGTCCTTTGTCATGAAATTTAAGCAACTTATATGCAAAGCTGTTAGTTTTATTGATTATATCCCAATCTGGTCTTTCCGGAAGATTTTTCAATCGCAACATCACATCTTTTCCAACAAAGTAGGAACCATGTAACAAGGATTTGAAGAAATTATATTGAAGTTTTCTGAGTTTAAAACTCCTAAAAAATTTCGCCAAAGCGTCTCTTTATCTTGAAAGTGCGCTATTCTTAGTGAATTGATCAAGCATTTTGATGATTTTCCTCTTGTTTTCGTCACCAAATTAAGACTGTAATTTCTTGACTCTGTTGAACTGCACCCAAGACTTAAACGATCTGTCCATGCTTAATCTCAAGTTATAGAAGAGCACGTTGAGAGCCTTTGTCATCACTAACGTGTCATTCGAGTTTCTGAAAATAGATGCCATGTTAGATCTCTATATTTCGGTTAGTCTATCAAAGACTTCGATTGTTTTTTCACATTGTAAAAGAATTTTTACTCTCTGAGTGATGTGAATCCAACGCATGAAGAATTTTTTTGAACCGGACATAGTCTTGTCAATGAACTATATGATGCTGCGCTGTTTCTAATTGTTGCCATTCGCTGCTTATTCCAAAAACTTGTTCTAACAGAGTCGCAGTCTTCTGTCCACGAAATGCATGAGTGCGGCTTCAAACTTGCCGATCCTTCGAGTGTCTTTTATCTCGGGAATAGTCTTCCAGTCATCAATAGCCTTGGCTACTCTACCGTAACCAGTGCCCACTAATTTCCTGATAAAATTTGTCATAATATTATTCATCTTCATGGCGAGATGGAATTTATTAAGGATATCTCTATTTTTGTGCTCCAAATTAGATGCGAGGAACTTGCTAAGCATAGCAATTATTTTCTTTTTTTATGTATCATCCATTTTTTTCGCAAACTCCAATTTAACTGTCTATATTCTAGCATTCTCCTTCCACTTCTTAAACATAGTCTCTAAACCGCTCATTTAACTTCTGAAAATCTTCTAAATTGCAAGTTCCATCTTCTTCGAATCTTGACTTTCAATAATGATAGACATATTGTCTGTGATAATCTTGTTCACAAACTAAATACAATTTTAAGTTGATCGGTATCGTAAGTTTTCTTTATAGGACTAAGTTCTCTTTTTCCATAAGGTGACAAATTTCCCGTATTTTGATTGAGTTTCTTGAATGAAGTATATGACTGCGTCTTTCCTACCATCGATACCATCAGTGTTAATTTTTTTTAATGCGTCAAAACTTTATTTTCTAATGTATAAAGTGAGCCACTTTGACAATTTGTTTTCAAAATTATTAGTCCTTCGCTCAGCAGCGTAGTCTCTTCTTTCAGGGAGGCCCTTCCATGTTTGGAAACGGTTCAATTGCTGCCCATAAGACATAGATAATATCTTTCCAAATACCAAATTCTTCACCTTTTATACAGATTTATTATTCTCGAATTTTTTAAGAACATCCCTAACCCTCTCTAAATTTGAAGATTTAATGAAGTTAAGCATCTTATCAATGAAGAACGTCTTCTCTTTTTAGTCCATTGCCTGCTAGATGGCTTTCACTTTTGCTTAGCAAAGCCATCTCTTAAGTATATTGCCCAATGAGTTCTTGCTATTATTCAACATCTATTGAATAGCTTGTTGTTTTATTTTAGTGGCGCGCTCACTGTCAAAAACAATTAGGAAATTATTCTATAAAAAATTATTTATCATAGTAAATGTTGAGTCAATTTTAGTCATATTTTCAAACAGATTTAGATTTTTGGCCTAATTCTACCATTTAGAAATGGCTTTGGCAGCAGGTTTCTAATTTCTTGCGATATATCTTTTCAGAACTTTTTTTTGTTGGTTGAGGGCTTCAAAACCTTCATCACACAATGCATTTTAACAATTTTTCAACCTTCTGGTCATTGCCTGGAATAATTTTAAGCCGTTTTTTTATTGTTTGGTTGGCTGTGCGCTTAATGGAACCGCTTAGTCGTCTGTGTCTGGAAGACCTTTCCATTTAAAGAATCCGGTGGTAGCTCTTCCAAACTATTTTAAAAATAGCTTTCTTGCTAATGCTGTGCAATATATTGTCTATTATGTAAATTTTCTGAATTTATGAATGACTTTTCTCAACTCCATTCTTTGACCTCCACGGTTTTAAAACTTATTCAAACCATCAACAAAATATTCTTTGAGTTTCTATTTTAGTTCTTTTTATATTTTGTGAACACGGCATTATTTCTTCCAATTCTTGAGAGCGTTATAAGTTATAAGTTTAGGAGATCTAAGTAGTCTGTTAATCACATCAACCTTTAGACTGAACTCTCGTGAATCTTAGCTCATTACTGTATTACCGAATTTAAGTCTCAATAATTTGTTCACATCCAGGAAGAAACTTGTAAGCAAAGTGCACCTATCACCTATGTTGTTATTTTTATTAGATTTGACCCACATTCTGATTGTTTGCTTAAGAATTCCATGTGATTTGTTAACAAGATACCTACAACCATCTTTTTTGGAATTTAAACCAACAAAGAACTCAGTTTTTAAGGCATTCATTGAGTTCTTGACAGCTGATCTTGCACACCTCAAGAGAACTGTATATATAGCCTTAGCCTGTGCGTTCTTGAAAACCTCGGGGAGTGTCTTCCACTTATTGAACATGTCCTGAGTCTATCCAATAGCAGTTAATTATAAGTTGTTGCAGACTTTCCTGATTTTTTTTTGCACTTTCAAATTATTGAAAAATTAACCCAAAGCATGTCTGAATCTAGATTTTTCAGTATTATCACAGAATAATTTCATCTTAGTAATCAGCATACCCTTAACAACACCCAGATTCCCATCTTCAAGTTTCAATAATTAGGCCTTCATGTGCCATAATTTAAGGGTACTCTAAATATCCCTGCTTTTAATGTATAGCATCTTGTCCAGGATTTAAGTCTTAAGTTAGTTATTAAGATTATTCACACTGTCATTGATAACGCCAAACTTCCCGCATAAGTTTGTGTTAACAGCAGTGAAAAAATCAAGAGCTGACTTACTTCTAGATAAAATTCTGCTCTCATCAGTAAATTTTTTCCATAATCTGAAGAATTTACATGATTTGGACTCCGTGGCGTAGATGGCTTGGCGAATGATTTGAATTTTTTTAGAGAAAGCTTTGGCTCCTAAATCCTTCAGCTGGGTTTAAATGAAACGGAACCTTCGTCTCTGAAGTCTATTTAGGGATTCCCATAAAGAATTGCAATTTTGTAGAGATTACATATCGATTCGGTTAGGTAAATTTTTCCATATTCCAAATACTGAAAAGGTTCTTCCCTGGCCCATACACAGAAGCTATGAGAAAAAGTGTAAACCTCTTTTTTTAATTGATTTATTGGTCGCGAATTTATCCAAAATATCTCTCCATTTTTACTTCTAAGAGTTTTATGTGAATCCGAATAAGGTTTTGATCATCTGACTTTTTTGATCATTGGTCATCCTTTCATTGATTCTGCTGATCTTATTGAACTGACTCCATCTGATTAACCCGAAATTTAATTTTGCTTTCATGCGTTCATATAACTTATCTAAACACTGTTATTTTAGATATGTTTCGGCATCATTTTTGAAGACTATTTCAGTGCTAGATCTAAGCTACAAATTTATCTGAGAGAAAGCATCAATGGTCCTCTTAACTGTTTCTATTGTATGCTGTTTCTTGGTAAATTAATCCCATCTTAAGAAACATTTTTGTTGTTTATTCATAGACACGATGGCAAGGATTTTTACAGTGTTTTTACGTTCCTAAATGGCTTGATAATTTTAATCGAGCAACTACCTGAAGGTTTTTCTGATTGATAGATCTGACAAATCTCTGATCTTTTTCTAGAAGTATTGGACCTTAAATTTGGCTTTTTCGGATTATCTTTTTAAGGCTGTGTCGTTAAGCCTATTTTTGGCCATCTTGTATAGCACTATGGTCAGATTTTGATCATTTTTAGTCATAGTTTTGAATGAGAGAGCAAGAATAAACCTTATTTTAAGGTTTTGGCAGTCAAGGTAGACCTGTTTAAAGGGTCTAAAGGTTTGATTAAGCTTCAACAAGTACAATTTATTTAATTTTGTGGAGAATTTATTGCATTAATCAAGAGCATTTTAATCGATTTTTTCTGGGAGGACCTTCCAAATCTAGAATATCTACCCAACTGTTCCGATGGTTGATTTCAGCATTGTTCTCATCATTTTTTCCCTTATTGTGAGACTCACATTATTCTTGGCAAATTTGTTCAAAATTTCCTGAAGTTAAGCTTTATTATTCTTCTTTTCGAATTCTCCAAGGGCACTTATGAACCACTGCTTCTATTTATTCTACATGCTATTGCCTATCCTGCTCATCTTGCTGTTGTGGTCCCATTTGATAAAGAATCTTCTAAGCTTGTTAATCCCCGTTTGGAATAATCTCAGGATAACCGATTCTTTGATTTTAGAGTCACGTGATTCTTTAAGAATGTTTTAGTTGAGTTGTATCTACCAATTGAGAGTGTGGAAAAAATTTATACCGTGTCGGATTCGGGTCCTCTCTTGCTCCAGACCAACCTAAAATCTCCATTTGTACAAGAATTATTTATTCGCACCAACAGTTGCACGAATAAGCCTGACTACCACATACTGTTTGAAGGAAGTTCCTTCATCCAAGTTATCTGATAGCTGGTTCCATGAGTTCTGCTTGATGTTCTTTGCAACCATCCTTTGAAGAGCTAACTGTAACTTACTACACTTCTTCATTTTTTCGAAGTCGGGTCTCTCTGGCAACCCAATAACCTTCTGAAAGATCCTGTAGAGGATTCCCATCTTAGAGTCTAACAATTATTTAAATATTTGATTCATTATTCTTTTAGCATTGCTGTTCTTTCTGAACATAAAAATTACCTCTCTTAGTTTCGCAGTTTTGTTGCTTTCTAATTTCTTATTTAGGGTTGCTATTAAGGATTATTTAACATCGCTGTTGAGTGATTGCTGAATTTTTTTAGATTGCACCTGATATCTGTATCTTTATAATTGACCTCTTAAGCCACTCTCGCACACTTCAATTAATCTTTCGATTGCCTTGCATTTTATTTCGTAATTACGGTCATTCAGGAAATTAAATAGATTCGTTTCTACTTAAAGTGTGATTGTATCGTATAAGGATTAGACCAATTTGCACTATGTGATGGCTTTATACTTCCTTAAGGAAGTATTCCACATTCCGAAGCTCTTGGAGAGCCCACTTTCGGTTTTTTTAATCAAATGGAAAATAATTTATGTTTGTAACTAGGTGGCTTGAGTGGACATATTTTTCAAGGGTTAGAAACCGAAATTAATTTTTTTTTTTAGGAACATATTCAATCTATTCTCGAAAGCGTTGCATTTGTTTAGAAGAGGGCGGTCTATTTTGTTTGGTAAGTTCTTGATCGTGAGAAAACCCCTATAAACTTTCCCGAAGGACATATCTAGGCATCCTCCAAAGAAGGCCAGCATGTGTTTTTAGATGATAGAGTTCTTTTAAAACTACTATAGAGTTTAGCGCAAATAATTATTTTGACTCTTCCCAAGAGACATCAACAGCGCCTTTATCTTTTCTATCTGTTCTTTACAAATAGATGCAGAGGCTAGCGACTCCTCCATCTACTTTTACCTGGACTTATTCTGCCATTTCTTGACGATCGCTGTCATTAATCCGACACTATTATCAAGGAGTTTTTAGATAGCGTTCTTTTTGAGGTTCATTTCCCTTTCGTTGGCAAATAAAAACTGGGTATTGACGATAATTTAACCCTCTAGGGTTTCCAAGAACTTGGTTGTCTTGCCACATTTTTGTAGAATTCTCATCGTTGCTACACTTTCCTACCAAGCCAAGAACAAACGTTTGTAGTTGTTCATAGTAAGGTAAAAAATGTTATTCATTTAATTAATTAAAATTGCGGTACCGTCACTTAGATTTTCTTTTAATGCTTTCTAGGAGTATTTTTTTATTCTCTTTTGGGCATAATTTTGTAGTCTGGTCTAGAATTTGTTGCCAGCGTTTGAATTGAGCTATTCTGGTAGTCCTTTAATCGTAAAGAGTGCCTTTTATGCCATACCGCACTTGGTCATAAGAAGCGAGGATAAAAAGGCTCTCTAGATTTTAAATACTTTAGAGTTTTTTCTAAATTTATCAAGGGTGTCCAGGATCTGCTAGTTCTATTATCCATGGAGAAAAAATTTGATCTAAGCAACTAGATTCCTCACTAGATCTGATTATACACCCACAAATTTGGTTTTGAGGGCCCATTTTTCGAAGAGCTAAACTAACCCGTGATGGTAATTTCCAATCATTTTTTATAAGGCCGCGGTCTTGACAATTCTATTATGATCATGTTCCAAAATTACGGAGGTGTTATTGATGATTGCAGTTGTAACTGTTTCCAAAAACTAGTTAACATGTCTGCATTTTCTTATTTATTTTTCTTTGAAAGCTTCGTTAGCCCAAATGGTATATAATTTCACTCTTTTATGATCACCCGAGTCCTGAATTTCGGTAAGGATCTTAAGTTTAGTATTGTCGCCTTCAGTTAAGTTATCAAGTAAACAACTGAACGTGGAGTATAACTTTTTACGTGCGTAAGTAGCCAGATTATTGGTCATAGTCAGAGCGTTTTCCTAGAACTGCTCCCACCTGACATCCGGCATCCTTTTCCACTTCACTATTAATTTAAAAACGGAATACAGTTTATTCTTTAAAATTATATGGAAAAATCTATGTTTCAATGCCTCGTTGTTGTTGTACTGCTACCAGATCTCAAACTTGTCTTTCATTATTATATTGATTTTTCTAGTCAAAATTGGAAGAATTTTGTCAGCAGCAATCTGGAAATTATCCTTGTTTTATAAGGAGTATAAAAATTTCATTTTTATCATCTCGAAAGCGATTTTTTCATTCTTTCTGATAAACAAATTTTTAAGGAATTAAACTTTTATGTATAAAGCATTTGACCCTTACTTTCCAAAGTAATTTCGGTGGAATATCTTGCTAAATCCGATCATCAAACGTGAGAGTTTTATCATGAGATATTTGTGACCAAGTATTAGAATTGCTACGTTTCTTCTTTTGTACTTAGTGTATCTTTTTATCTAGTATTTGGGAAGTAGGTGCTTTAATCTCCAAAGTAAGATCTGCGGATTCATCTTGGAGTGCATGGCTATGCCCTTAACAGCTTTCTCCAGATGGTCCTTATTGCTTTTTACTCTCCATCTGTTGTAGGCAGCATTTTTGTCGAAACTGCTTGTGGATTTAAAGATATTTTCAAGAATTCTGCCCTTCATCTTCAAGTTAATTTTGGAGTTTTCCTTTCGGGGCTAAGTACAACCGAGATCATATATCTTATATAATGCGTTTTTTTAACTTGCGTTCTATTTCTCTTGGATTATGTTGACCATGAGTTGTAGAACGAACTTATTATTACGGGATGACATATTTTGCCATTTATGAAGGTAATTCTTTATCTTGTTGTTCTGGAACATAATCTTAAAGTGAATCAAGAAGGCAGGTAACTTTTTTTTTCTATGCTATTTGTTATTATCTCTGATTCTTCTTAATCCGAATTAGATCATCTTATGCTACAGTCTTTCGATAAAGTATGTGTGTCTTTAGAACAGTTCGTATTTGTGGGATTTTGATTTAATTTTTTTCATTGCCACATTCATTTATTTTATCCCAATCATTCGGTGTGTGCATTACATTATTTTTGCAAACTATTTGAATCTGTTGGATCTCTTCTTTCCAGCGGTCAATATGCCGTGAAACACTTCAGTATTTATTCTTGTAATTATTCTGTCGTAAATGGTACTAGACTTAGGGCAGTACAACATCCTTAGGTAATTAAAGGTTTTTCTGTTTATTTTCTATTTTTTTTTGTCCAGAATATTTGTTAATTTTAAAATTCCACCTCCTCCACACTATTTAAATTATAGTTTGAGCTCTTCTATTTTACCATATGTTTTTAGGAAGATTATACTGTCTACTTGGAGCGCAAGTTCTTTTTAAATTTAGATTGGAATGCATAAAAAGATGTCTTTGAAGGGTTCCCCGTTTTCTTTATATAATTTAGTTAGTAATTCTTATTCTTCTTCTGTGAGTGTGCTTTCAGTTTAGGGATTTTCCCCGTTTAGTCTGAAAAAATTAATTAAATTTAGTACTTTTATAATTTGTCTTTTTCCTAATTTACGAGATAATTTATTAGATTCACAGAATTCTCTTCATCGTATTTGTCGTTATTTAAATTTATCTGGCGATAAACTTCTTTAACGATTTCATTGAAATCATATTATGATTCTAAAGCATCCAGCTATTGTTTACCTTTTTCTATCTAAAAACCGTTGCATTAAAATTAAATTTACACTCTTGGAGGTAGCATCTTGAGTTACTGTGATTTGAAGGATATCTTGTATCTACTTCCCCAACTTTGGATCTATGATCGTTATTCTCTTTTTATCTGACATTTTTTATTTGAGAGATAATTTTAATTAAATAATATTTAAAGATTTATGCTTTCTCAATTTATTTGATAAATAAAATAAAAATTTTATTTTTGATATAAAATGTATAATAAAAAAAAAATATATTTTATTTTTTTCAAATACTTAATTTATAAAATTAATTTCTTTATATTGTAAAAATAAAATATTTTTTTATAATTTTATATATAAATTTAATAATAA
>Ga0209107_10001337_pt1 | contig 13794 bp, 14 predicted proteins | sample LakErihyJuly2011_2_FD_187460 | JGI IMG/M metagenome (GOLD analysis project Ga0209107, IMG submission 187460) | Freshwater microbial communities from dead zone in Lake Erie, Canada - CCB hypolimnion July 2011 (SPAdes) (version 2) | ecosystem: Environmental > Aquatic > Freshwater > Lentic >... | reverse complement strand
TGAAAAATTAAGATAGCATCAGCGCTGAGATCTAGCCAAAATTTGCTATTGGTTAGGAGTTGATTGTAGGCTCTTTGATTAAAGTCTTTTCCCAGGGGACCTGGGCGAATCTCCAGAGCTTCGCCCAGGTCTCCCAGCAGGCTTGTCATCGCTTCAAGGGCCTGCTCTGATGTGATCAGGATAATTGGTGTGCCGGCCGGAAGCATCAGCATGGCGTTGAGAACCACCGCCCGCAGCACCTTGGATGGTCTGGTTTCAATAATGACGGCTTCTAGTCCTTGATAACGGGGTGGCTGCAAATAAAAAAAGTTGATCCACGGATTTAAATAAGCATCAAGTATATATTCACAATGGGCCTTGAAAATGGCATCACGATAGGCCAAAAAAGGTCCATATAAGTCCATTGTTGTGGTCATGGCGCTAGGTGCTCATGGCTATTTGGCAAGAAAGTCCGCGAGCGCATCGCGCACCGCCGCGATTACAGGGTCCCAATTGTTCGCCTCCTGCTGACGGAAGAGGCGCATGGTGGGATACCAGGGAGTGGTCTCCCCCTCCAGCCCCCAGCGCCAGTCAGGCACATACTTCAACAGCACCCAGGTGGGCCGCCCCAGGGCTCCGGCGAGGTGGGCCACGGAGGTGTCGGAGGTGATCACCAGATCGCACACCTCCAGGATCGAGAGGGTTTCGACAAAATCCCAGGCTTGATCAATCTCCGGCTGAGCAGCGACGAAGCGATCACGGAATGAACAGCTCTCTAGCTGCTCGGAACCTGGGCCCTTCTGCAACGACACCCATTCACAGCCTTCTAGCCCTACCAGTGGTGCATAGGTTTCCAAAGGAAAGGAACGTCCCCGGAAAAAAGCGTCTTCCGAAACAGGATTGCCTTGCCAGTTGAGACCGATTAATTTGCCGTCAGTTTTGGGGACCATGACATTAGCCCAGCGCTTGGTTTTGTCCGGATCGGCGGCGAGATAGGGCGCATCAATGATTACGCCATGATTGCTAATTCCAAGCAGACCTAGGATCGATGCCATCGGGTACCAGGCCGACTGTTCCATCACCCGATAAGGATCCTTGACGGAATGCACCGCCGCAAATCCACCGTAGTGATCCAGCAGTGTGTGAAACTTCGGTTCGGCCAGGATGGTGACACGTGGAATCCCTAAGCTAAAAAGAATGCTATAGCGCATGAACTGCACCAAATCACCTACCCCCTGTTCGGCCACGATTAGGAGTTCATCCAGTTCTGCCAGCCCGTCCCATTTGTCCAGGCCGCTAGGTAAATAGATGGCGCGATTCTGTTCAAGACGCGATTCGTACAAGGCCCATCCTTCTTCGAATTGCTCATACATGAGCAGCGCAAGACTCAGGCTGATTTTGCCCATCACCAGCTTGGGGGCGATGGCATAGGCCTTGCGAAGGGCAAGGAGATCGGGTCCTTTTTGGCGCAGGTTATGAAGCGCATTGCCCAGGTTCACCCAGGCCTCAGGCGAGAAGGGAGATAGCAAAATGGCCTTGCGATAACAGGCTTCCGCCTCATCCAAGGCCAGATAATCAGCGTAGCTATTGCCAAAGTTCAGGTGCAGAGCTCCAAAGCAATTCTCAAGCTGGAGCACGTTCAGATGGTAGCCCAATGCTTGTTGAAACTTGCCTTGCTTATCAAGAGCCATGGCAAGATTAGCCATGGTGGCCAGGTCTTTGGGATGGCGATCGATCACGCCCTTGAAGAGCTCACAGGCGGCGGCCGCATCGGTTTTAAGAGCCTGGATGCCAACCGCATTCACCACCTCAGGGCTGGTGGGATAGCGCTGCAGCAGCGTGTCGATCTGGCGGAATGTCCGTTCGCTGTTGGCGTCATTGGCACTCATCAATTCAAGTGCTTGCAGCTCCCAGGTCCAGGCACTGTCCTGGGGCGGCCCCAGCTCCAGGAGCTCCAGGGCCCGATCGAGCTGGCCGGCATCGGCGAACCGTTGCACAAGGGCGCGATACCGCTGCCCATCCGTTAGGGCTTGCTCCACCAGGCCTTCAAGTTGGTTGAACCCTTGCTGACCCTGGGCTGAAGCCGGTTGGTCCTCCGTGGCAAGCAGGTAGGCCAGGACCAGGGAGCGCTTGAAACTAAACGGCCCCTCGGGATCAAGGCCCAGGTATAGGCTCTTCGCTTCCTGGCGCTCGCCCCGATCCAGGAGCAGCTGGGCGAGGAGCCAGCGGGGCTCCTCGACGCAGGGATCGAGGGCAAGCGATTGGCGCCACCAGGTTTCCGCTTCTGCCGCATTGCCGCAGAGATAGAGGGCGCCCGCCAAATTGTGCAGGGCCAGCGGATCGCCAGGGTTGGCTTGGGCTAGCAGGCGATAAATCGCTAAACCTTCCCCTTGGCGGCCGCCCTGGATCAAGTCACCGGCGAGGGCCCGCAGCAGGTCTGGATCCTGGGGCAAGGCCCCGATCGCTTGCTGAAAGAGGGGTAATTCCTCAATCACCAGACCAGCCAAACTGCCATGGCCCGGCCAACCCTGGCGGGGCCAGGGGCAGCTGAGGATCGGCTGATACAGCGCCTGCATCTGCTCGTGATACAGGGCCAAGGCCATGGCAGGGCCTTCTAGAGCAGGGTTGGCAAGCACGTTCATCCGACCTGTAGGGGATGCATTAGGTCTGTTTTGATGGCTTTTCGAGGCGACCAGCAGCCCCACTGAGCCAACCTTCTAGGCCCTCACCGAGAAAGGACAAGCCCAGCACCAGGCCAAACATGGCCAGACCTGGGTAGAGGGCTGTCCACCAGATGCCCGTGGGCACGGCGCCCAGGGCCTGTTGGAGATCACTGCCCCATTCGGGGATCGATTCCGGCAGCCCCAAGCCGAGAAAGCCCAGACCCCCCAGCACCAACACCGCATCAGCGGCATTCAGGCTCAGCAGCACGGGCACCGTGGTGACCACATTGCGCAACAGGTAGCGCCGCAGGATCCAAATCGGCCCAGCCCCAAGGGATCGGGCCGCTTCCACGAATAAATCCGCCTTGACCTGGGCCGTTTGGTTGCGCACGACACGGAAATACTGGGGCACATAGACAACACAGAGGGCAGCGGCCGCATTAGGCAGGCCCTTGCCGAGTAAAAAGGCCAAGACCACCGAAAGCAACAACACCGGCAAGGTGTACAGGGTGTCCATCAACAGCACCAATAGCCGATCCAGTCCGCCACCGAGGTAGCCGCTGACCATGCCCAAGGGAACGCCGATCAGCAGGGCCAGGCCCAGGGCCAGGGCCACCACTTCCAGGGCTACCCCACTGCCGGCCAGGGTGCGGGCACAGACATCGCGGCCGAGGCGATCGGTGCCACACCAATGGGCCAGGGAGGGCGGCCCATAGATGGGATTCTCCAGGCCCCCATTGGCATCAGCCACCAGGCCGGCCTGAATGAGCACGGGCGTGGCCAGGGCCACAAGCACATAGGCCACCACGATCACCAGGCCCCAGCGGGCCATGCGAGCGGCCAGGCCGGGGCCAAAGGGCTTCAGGGGAAAAGGGACGCCCAGGGCCAATTCAACTTCTGCCTGATCCTAGGGGAGCCGCCGAAACACTCCCCCAATCCCCTGCATCGCTGCCAATTAGGACGGCCAGCTCCACAAGTTACCGGACGACTATCCCCTGGGGGGGATAGTCAACTCTCCCAAATACTGGTCTGTGTTGTCTTCCAAGCAAAATCTGGACATTTTGTTGACGGGTTGTGGTTTCATGGTATAAGATGTATATGTTTTATTGAGCTAGCTTTCCGCTAATGAACACAAAAACTCAACTGGAATTACTTCGTCAACTGCGCTCTCGCCAAAGCCTTGTCAAACAAGGCTTTACTTTGGTTGAGCTAATGATCGTGGTGGCGATCATCGGTCTGCTGTCTGCAGTGGCCCTGCCCCAATTCCTTGGTGCCCGGGATCGGGCCGATGCCCGAGCCAAGATTGGTGAAATCGTTGGCCTTTCCAAGGAATGCGCCGTCTTCAACGCTGAGGCGGATTCAACTTCAACGTCCGTCAGGCTTGCAGTGGGTGGAACTGTTTGGTGTGGAGGCGCTAATCCCACAGCGCGAGACTTCAGCACAAGAGCTTGGGCTACGACCCAATCGGTGACCTGCCTTGGTAGCACCATCACTAGCAAGAATGCCGTAGCAATTACGGTATCTATTCAGGGGCAGATGTCTTGTAGCTAGGATTGGTTCCTGGTCGTCGTAAAGCTCAAGCAGCTATTTCAATAAACTAGCTGCTTGAGCTAACCATTAGAGCTCGATTCTCCTGCAACCTTTCAAATGAACCAATGTTAGTTCCTTCACCCCATCTTTACAAGTTTAGGCTTTTAAGAGAAATTCAATATAGCTATCCTTTAAGCCAAAAGAATGTATTGTCTAAGGGTCCAGGGGGCTTTACCCTTGTGGAGCTCATGATTGTGGTTGCGATCATCGGCCTGCTTTCCGCAGTGGCCCTGCCCCAGTTTCTTGGGGCCCGTAGTCGGGCCGATGCCCGAGCCAAGATTGGCGAAGTTGTCGGCCTCGCCAAGGAATGTGCTGTTTTTAACGCTGAAGCGGATGTCACTTCAACGTCCGTGAAGCAAGCAGTTGGAGCCAATGTTTGGTGTGGAGGTGGAAATCCCACAGCACAAAACTTCAGCACAAGAGTGTGGGCTACGACCCAATCGGTGACCTGCCTTGGCAGCACCATCACCAGCAAAAATGCCGTGGCAATCACGGTATCTGGACAGGGGCAAATGTCTTGCGGTTGAACTATTTTGGGTTCGCCAAGCAGACAATTCAGCTATTGCCTTAAAGATCCCCTACTTAATCAATTCTCTAACGGCGACTTTTCTGGTATCGATAAATATCGCAGTAAATTTAACCCGTTTCCGCCCCATCCAAAAATTTAAACGTTGATGGTAAATTCTTAAAGGCCACCCATCGGCAGTCAAAGATTCTTGCTCCCAATAAAGGGCGAAGTAACATTCAGTGGGTGAAACTCGTGATGTTGGTTTCGATCTTTGGCTGCTCTGCGTAGCCCCCCTAACCCTGCTCCACAATGCCAGCAGTTGGGCTAATGCCAAGTCTATGGGGGGTGAAACCGCTGTTTTCCTTTCCGCTGGCTATGGTGCCTTTAATGCGTAGGCTAATTTTTCGGACACAACGGTTAGACCAGCTAACTAGGGTCAAACCTTATTGTGGCACCTTCTCGCAGAACGGTCTAAACATGAGTTCAATGGTCTTCAGAACCTCGATGGTTGACACCTGCAGGGGATTAGCTCTTGCGAATGCATCTTCGCTTGGAATTAACATCTCATTTGTCAGGCAATCAACTGGTGCCATGGCAACTAAAATTTTGCGTGGATCTGCTTTGAGGGGCTAGCTGTTAACAGCTTGTGCAGCGTAAAATTATCCTGTGATTTGGGAGCGATTCAGGTCAAGAATCTTATTCCATGAACAGCTTTGCAGGATTTCCCTCGACCTTGCTTGCCCTGGACTGATGCCACCTCAATGTCCTAAGCAAACCGCTGCTCTAGGCTGGGCAAAAATTCGAGATCGAGTTAAGGGCTGCCGAGTTCTGGACAAGTTGGCTCCTCTTAATTAGATTGGATACAGCATATTTTCGGGTCATGCCCTAACCAAGCCCAGCCCCCTTTTACCATACCAAGCCAGCTTCCCATGCAGCCGTTAAGCACATTTCAAAAGTTTTCAACTTTTTACCTTCGTTGGCTTGTGCTGAATGGTCGTGGATCAAGCCACCGCAGACAATCCCAAGGCATGGCCCAGCTTGTGGTGATGCTCTTGATGCTCACAATTTTGACCACAAGTTTGGCGATTGCAAGCCGTGTGACAGCCGGATTATTTTCGCAAACCTTACAGTCGAGATTGCGATTAGCCAAAGATGCTGCAGAGTATGGGCTTACGATTACTGTCCATGAGTTGAATAAGCCAGGCAACAGGTTGTTCCTGGGAACTGACTGGACATCCGATAGTAACAAAGGCTGGACAAATGTCTATGGCACCGGCGCTACGCCTATGTATCGTTCAGATGTTATCCCTACTGATGCGAACCAAGGCCAGGACCTGGTCCGATATCCATGTTACATCTATGCAGCCGAAAACCCAAAAAATAGAATTTATAGGCCAACATCTCAAGCTGCTAATTTGCGCAAAACGAGTCAACCTCTGCAGTACTATAGCGGCAATAGCCAGTCCTTTCGACTGCTAAGTATGCAGCTGTACTCTGGTGATCATCAGACTAAGCTGAACATGGCGCCAAGCAATGCCATTAGCTATTTGGCATTGACCATGGAGGGCACCTACAATAGTTCTGTTAATTCAAGCAATAGCGATTTCACTTCTAACACTACTAATGCGGACTTGAGCAAAGATGTCAAATATACAATTCAACAGGAATATGAGGTGATCCCAAGGTGCTGTCACACCAGCTTCGGCAATGTTGGCGGAATTAGCTACGGAACTGATACGACGACGAGTGACTCAAACAACTGCCCATGGAACACTCAGACCGTATGGATGATTCGCTCCATCACTAGAACCGCTAATTTTGAGGGGAGAGCCTAGGCCATGGCCAAGATGTACACTCCAGATTTCGCCAATAAGATTCTTCCACGTCGATGCAATACGCAGGCGTTTGCCCTAATCGATTCTGTCTTTGCCTCGATATTACTTGTTATTATGACAGCTTCACTTCAAAGCCTTTTTGAGATTAGCAGGAAGGGGATTCTCTTTTCTAATGGGCTGGATCAAGCCGATCGCGATATTCACACCGTTATGAATAGCATTCACCAGCTCGGCATGACCTACCATTACTGCGGAAACGTTGGAACCTCTAATACTACGGACTGCAACCAGTCCACAAATTCGCTTCTCACTAATCCCCAAGCATATTACTCCCCCATATCGTCGTCTGACCTCAATAACTTTAAAAACGACTGTAATTTTGACGCCAAACAGGGCATTAACACCGATAGAGTTCTCAACGGAGGCAACGCCAGTGGAAATTCGGGGTTGCTTGGTGCCCTCAAAAAAATTCAGGATACTAGGTCTCTTGACGTGAATATCACCAGTTACATTCAAGACAACAAAGAAAATCGTCGAATCAAGGTTGTTCTTTCTAAAAGTGTAACCGTCAATGACGTTACCAGGACTTTGACAAGGCAGTATTACTTTTCTCCAATGCTTGCATTGTGGTGCCCATGATCAAGGCCCGAGCTAGATCCTTGAGACACAAGCCAATGGCAGCATTCACTATGCTTGAGCTCATGATTGTGGTGTCGATCATGGCGGTTATCGCTGGCCTGGTTGTTGAGTCAGGACAGCGATCTTTGGAGCGAGCCAGGATCGATGCGGTCGCTGTTGATATGGCTGGCTGGTTAATTGCGATGCATGCTAATAATTCTAGTGCAACTAATTTCAATGCGGCGACAGCTTGCTTCGTGGATTTTACTGGAGCTGGCGCGGCAGATGCTACAACCGCTATTACTGTTTCCTTTGGTCCCGATGGCTCTTCTAGTATCTATCCTAGAGGCACTCCAGTATTTTCTATTAGGGATGGCACCGTTAATGGTGTCTTCGGCAGTGGCACAAGCTGCTCTAATCCTGTGAGATCTTTTTCCCTTCCGGACAGTGCTACTGGTGCCTACGAAATAAGAGCCTTTAGTCCAATCATTTATAGTATACGCGGTAGTGTTGCAATCGCTAACAATATTAATGGAGTTGCCAATGCGAATGATATTAAGATCTACCGGGCAGATAGCCGGTTGCTGCGCTGTGTCAGAATTTATTACTCCACGGGAACAATTAGAATTGGCAGCAATAGCAATGCCGATAACATTGACGCTGAGTGTATTCAATTTAACACGTTCTGAGGTGAAGCTCGTGAAACTCAAGAATCGCATCCGCAAGCTTATTTGCCTATCCACCTCAAGACCAAAGCGTTTGGCTGTAAATGCATTTACCCTGCTTGAGCTGGTTGTCTCAATTGCGATTACGGTTACTGTTTTGATGGCAGCTGCTACGATTGCTGTATCAGAGCTGAAAGCCAGTATTAAGTTCTATGTCTATCAATCGTCGCGGGATCAAGTGGCCCGAGTGACCTTCCTAATTGAAAGCGAGGTTGGGGAGGCCTCTAGTTTTTTTGCTGCTGAGCCGGCGACCTGTGCAGCCGCGCGCGATGCAGCTACTGATACTTTCCTTTTTGCGATTCGCCATAGCTATTTGCAAGGACCAAGTTTTACGACCGCTACCCGTGATGACCCTACGGCGGCTTCAGCAATCTGCTATTTCAATAGAAGGATGAGTGCACTAAACGAAACCCCTCTAGTCTTTGACCTTTATCGTTTTGGCCCTTCATTTGATCCTACCACGGGAGTGCTAGGTGCTGGAACTTCGTCTACAACACTAATTAGCCCAGGCACGCGTTTATTGAATTCCGCGGGAAATACGGGGGTAAACATCAATAACAATGCGACTAATTGGCCAGACTTTGCAGCATGCACTGAGTGTGACGGGCATACTCTCAGGTACAGCATCAGCCAGCAGCATGATGTCGCCGCTAATTCAACCAATCCAAGGGTGTGGAATCATGTTTACGCCACTGTAGATGCCAATAACATTCCCGTGCGTTACACTGCTCGGATCCTCTCCTTTTGTGTTTCGAGTGCTACCAGTACTGGCTGGTGTTCCACCTAAGGCATTGTCAAAATTTATTGTCTCTGACCATCCCATTGCGGTTCCAGCTGGCAGCAGAGGATGATCTCCGGTCGAGTGTTTTGGGGGCGATGGGGCATGCTGAAATATCCCGCCTCAACGGGAATGCTTTACAGGGCATTTGCTTTTCAAACATGTTTATATTTACTTTCTAGATTAGAGTGGGGAAATCTGTTCTTGTGGCGTTAATGAATGTTCTTCGAGGTCCTAGGGCTGCCCCTGCCGTTCTGCCAATCGGTCTACCCCTGCTGGCCTTGGCCGCCTGGATCCCCACCCTCTTGAGCCTGGGCAGCACCTCCATTGATCAGGTGGCGGAGAGTTTCGGGATAGCCACGGCCTGCCAGCCCGGTCGTTTTTTGTTGGGCTGGCTTGGTGACGTTGCCCCTCCCCCTGCGGCGAGCCTGAGCTGGATTGACTTGGTGCCCGCCCGGGCCGTGCCCTGGTTGTCCTGCCAGCTCTCGCTCCATTCGCCGCTCAGTCCGGCCCAGTCCTTCCTGCTCTTGGGCTTGAGTCTCACCTTCGTCCTGGCCCTGGTGGCCTGCCGCCGGGCCAGATTTCGCCTGGATACCAGCTTGGTGGTGGCCTTTGTGATCACCACGGCACCCTCCTCTTTTTCACGCATCGGCCATCTCTCCCTCTCGATGCTTTGGCCGATCATTCCGGGGCTTTTGGCCTGCCATGGGCTCTGGCGCGCCATGCAAGTGCGGCGCCTTGGCTGGAGCGTTCTCGGTGCTGGGGCCTTGGCCGGTTTGCTCTGTTACCCCGCCCAGGATTACTACATTGTTTTTTTGATCTTGCAGATCCTGGCCTGCTTTGGCCTGCTGCTGTTTTTGGCTACAACCCGCACGATCGAGTTGGCCTGCCTGGGCCGGATTGCAGGGGCAGGTGCCCTCTTTGTGGTTGGTTTTGTGGCCGTGATGGTTTGGGCAGAGTCGCCCAACCTGCTGGGCGTTGCGGCGGCTGGTCCGCCTGGCTCCTGGGTGATGCCTCGCTCGCCGAATGAGCAGTTTTTGTATGGCTTGCTGCCCTTCACCTGGCTGATTCCCCCACCCTGGATCGAGGCGGTGAATCAGGCCTTTGTTCAGGGCGGCGTGGCCACGGGCACCGAGTCCTATTGGCGTTCGAGTGGCAGCTTGCTGATTCCGCTCGCCTGGTTGGTGGGCCTCTGGCAGCTGGCCCGGCGCCATCCCAGAGAGGACTCGCCCGATCGGCAGAGCAGTGCCGTTCGCTTTTTTGCCCTGCTCCTCGGCCTTGTCACCTTCTTAGGCCTGTTCTGCATGACCATGGGCGGCTTCGGAACCCTATTTGCAGTCTTTGTTAGTCCCGTACTGCGGTCGCTGAATCGCTACACGGTGTTTGTCTACGGCGCCAGCGTGTTGCTGTTGGCCTCCCTGCTGGATGACTCCCTGCGGCGGAGGTTCCCATGAGCGCTACCGGCAGCCGTGATCGCAGTTTTGTGTTTTTTGGGCTCTTGGCCCTCTGGATCTTCTTCGAACTGCTCACCAGCAGCCGCTGGCTGGCGTTTCGCTCGATCCTGCAGCAACCGGTTGCTCGAGGCCCTGCCCCGGGCTCCCTGGCCCAGCTTTTGCAGCGTTCAGGCCCTGGTTCCCACCCTCGGGTGTGGTTTGCTCCGTACACCACCTTCCCCGAGCCCGGCACCGTTGAAAGCCGTTTTCGCGGCGGCGTCTACGACAGCTTCCTGGCCTTCCCTGCCGCCGGTATTGCCAGCAATTACGGAGCCTTCAAGCTCGGCCCAGCCGACCTGCTCTTTGCCCAGGCGTCCACTCAGGGACTGCCGGCGGAGGCCCAGCTGGCCAGGGACCTTGGCTACCAGTGGTTTGCCCTTGATTTGGGAGCTCTTGAATCCGTTCAGCAGGCTGTGGCCCTCTGCAAGCAGGTCCAGGGTTGCCAGGTCAGCACCGATGGCTATGCCCTGTTTCGCCTCAATCAGTCCGCTGGGACCTTGATCAAGGGGCTGGCTTCGCTGCAGCGCCGGATCGAGGATTTCCCCCAACGGGCGGTGGGCTATCGCTGGGCTGGGGTTGTGCTGAGGCCTAATCAATGGTTTGTGCCTGAGGGTTCGGATCTGTTGCTCGAACAAGGGAATCGGCCCCGGGTTCGCATCTGGGCCACCCCTCTGTTGAGCAATGACCTGTTTGTCTTCCGCGACCAGGATCTCCCGGCTCCTGTGGTCAGTCGGCTGCAGAGCCGGCAAAGGCGCCTTTGGCTAACCCTGGCGCCAGGGGTTGGCGGAGCCGATCTCTGTCTGCAAGGCCCACCAGATCGATCCTGTTTGCCGTTGCGGTTGCGTCAGAACCAACCGGCCGTGGAGATCAGCCGCGATGTTCCAGCGGGCCAGGTCGGCACCATCAACACCTTTGCCTTCTACGGCCCCCAGGGGCAGCCCATCCGCGGGGACCAACTGCCCTTCCTGCCAGGCAGCTCCACCGATCGCGCCATCTTTGGGCTGGAGATCCAATAATCGGCCGCAATTGCGCCGAAACCTGATGCAGTCAAGGTTCCTAATCGGGGCCATGGGCTTAGGAGGCCTTAGGGGGGAATCTCAAACCCCTCAGCCCGATCGAGCACCACCCTGTTTTGCCAGCTGCCCGTGAGGGTGGGCTGGCCATCGAGGCCATAGGCCGGACCGCAGCGCATCAACACCTGGCCCCGCCAGATGGAGGATGGCGCGGACCCCAGGCTCCAGGTGATTGCAGGTCTGCCATTGGGCAACTGCAAATGCAACAAGGATTCGCGCCCGGCCTGGTTGCAGGCGGGGGCTTGGCTCCCCGGTTGGCGGCTGGCCAGGCTCGCCAGGCGGCGGTCGTCTTCGATTAGGCGGCGGGCGCGCCGTTCGAATTCCCGTTGCTGTAGCCGGTCGACCAATTTGGCGCTGAGGGAGCCATGGGCCAGCAGGGCTTCGATGAGCCAGGCCGCCACCAGCAAACCCAGCCCCAGGGCCAAAAGCAGTTCTACCAAGGTGAAGCCGTAAGACACCTGGGGCTCCAGGGCCCCTGGCCAGTTGGCAGCTTTCAGGGTCGCCAGGAGATGCTGGTTGGCCTGGAGGCCTTGGAGGGGCTTGTTCATCGCTCCGCCTGGCACTGGGTGGCACTCAAGGGGCCGGCGGGATCGGCGTCGTAGCGACCCAGGCGCACCAACCCCAGGGGCAGGGCCATCACCAGGCAGCGGCGCAGCCCAGTGCCCGACTGGCTCAGCACCACCACACCGCCATCGATCACCAGGCCGTTGGCGCTGAAGCGAAGGGTGGCGGGGAAGCTGTGTGCCAGGGTCACGGCGTCGCCGAACTTTTTCAGCCCCGGGGCGCAGACCGGCAGGCTGCCATCGGCCGGCTCCTGCCAACCCTCCGGATCAAGGCTGAGGCCGCAGGCCAGCTGGCGGCGTTCTGCCCCGGCCCTCGCTAGCTGGATGCCGGCCAGCAGTTCACCGGCCACGGCCTCCACCTTTTGGCGTTGCCGTTTTTCCTGGCCAATGGCCAGGCCCCAGCTGCCCAGGCCGCCTAGCAGGCCCACCACCACCAGCTGTTCGGCCAGGGTCATCCCAGGGTCCCTCCCCCGGGTGGACAGAGCCCATAGGCGGCAGCGCTGAACAGCCGTTGCCGTTGCCAGCGCCCCCCGGCTGCCCCTAGCTGCAAGCGCACGAGGCCAGGGGCCAGCACACTCACCTGGCGGACCAGGGGTGTCGGGGTCGCCGCGCTCGGCGCTGGTGCGTTGCCCTCCCCGGGGGCGGGGTCCGTCAGCAGGCGGCTCAGCAGCAGGGCCGGCTGCTCGCAGGCCAGGTCGGTGGCCTGTTGTTGCGCCGCCCCAGACCGCACGCGGGCCTGGCTGCGGCGCAGTTCGGCCTCGAGCTGCACTTCAGCGGCCTGGGCCTGGCTGGTCCTTTGCTGGGAGCGGCCCAGGCCGGCCATCACTTCGAGGGAGCCGGCGCTGGCCAGGCTGAACAGCAATCCCGCCAGCAGCACTTCCACCAGGTTCACGTCCCCTCCTGGTGCAGGGCCCGGATCAGCCCATCCGGCAACGACCGCTCAAACCGCACCACGCCCTGGCGCTGCTCGCCGCCGCGGCCCTTGATCGTGACCTGCAGGGCGACCAGGCCGGGGTCCGACGGCTCGCTCGGTTGCCATTGCAGCTCGCCGAGTTGCCAGCCGGCCGGCAGGGCGAGGTCCAGCAGGTCGGGGCCGAGGCGGGAGGAGTTGAGCTCCTCAGGGCGGCGCCCAACTAGGTCATCGGCAAGCAGTTGGGCCAGGTCGTGCAGGCCGTCGTCGGCCTGGCGGCGGCGGTGCTCGGAGGCCTGGGCCTGGTGGGAGCCCAGGGCCACGCCGAGCAGGGACAGGCTGCTGGCCGAGAGCACCAGGCCGGCCAGCAGGGCCAGGGGCAGCACAAATCCTGGCTCGCCCTGGTGCTGCGGCCAGCGGTAACTGGGGTACTGGGCCATGAAGCAGGCCTCCAACGGTTGGAGCCATAGGGTTCCCGGGCCTTGCTGCTGCGATCCCTGCGCTCCGGTCCTTGGATCAGCCCAAGAGCCCTATTGGTTGAGCTTGAGCACGGCCATAAAGGCCTCCTGGGGCACATCCACCTTGCCCATGGCCTTCATGCGCTTTTTGCCCTTGGCCTGTTTCTGCAGTAGTTTTTTCTTGCGAGAAATGTCGCCGCCGTAGCATTTGGCCAGCACATCTTTGCGGATGGCACTGATGCTTTCGCTGGCAATGATGCGGCTGCCGATCGAGGCCTGGATCGGAATTTTGAACTGTTGACGGGGAATCAATTCCTTCAGCTTTTCAACCAGGCCCTTGCCCACGTTGTAGGCCTTATCCCGGTGCACAATCGTGGTGAGGGGATCGGCTTTTTCGGCATTAATCAACACGTCGAGGCGCACTAATTCGTTTTTGCGATAGCCGATCAGGCTGTATTCCATCGAGGCGTAGCCCTTGGTGCGGCTCTTCATCTGGTCGAAGAAGTCGGTCACCACTTCAGCCAGGGGCATTTCGTAGTGGAGGGTGACCCGGTCGGTGGTGATGTATTTCATATCGATAAATTCACCGCGGCGCTCCTGG
>Ga0209107_10001335_pt1 | contig 13823 bp, 14 predicted proteins | sample LakErihyJuly2011_2_FD_187460 | JGI IMG/M metagenome (GOLD analysis project Ga0209107, IMG submission 187460) | Freshwater microbial communities from dead zone in Lake Erie, Canada - CCB hypolimnion July 2011 (SPAdes) (version 2) | ecosystem: Environmental > Aquatic > Freshwater > Lentic >... | reverse complement strand
GTCCTTGGAAAAGAGGGACCCATTTTTTAGGACCCTTTTGAAAGAGAGTTTGCAAAACTTTTCATCGATGTTCGTGTTTCAAAAATAAATCCATAAATAAATCACGCTTACTGAGATTCCATTATTTTTGATGTTCTATTGTATTATACCTATGTTCGCACGATGTTTTTGAAATGTAATCCCAAATATGATTTCACATAGGGAACTCCGCATATTTGAATAGGTGTTTTTAACCAATTATGTAGGGGTATTATTACAATAATATGGTTGATTATTGTAATATGAATGGATGCTAACTTATTTCTTCTTGAGAATGCGCTTTCTCTTAGTTTGACTGGGCCGGCGTGTCTTTCTGCGACCACCCGAGCCTGGAACAACACTCTTGGGACTTGACCTACGATTGGATTTTTGTTTTTGTTTAGTTGTTTTAGAGAGGTGTTTATCCGATTCATCTTCTGAAGTATCGTAATAAATAACCCCAGATCTATCACCAACATGAATATTTGGATGTTTTACGGCTACATGATTCCGATTACTCCTACTATGATTTTGGGGTTTTTTTTTATTTTCAGAAATTAGGTTCCCATTCAGTTCATAGTACATGTCTACAACTTTTGCATCACTCATTCTATATTTTACCCTCATAAATAAGAATAACCATCCAAAAATATATAAAAACGAACGCACTTGTTTCATTATTAGATGAGCAAGACTGACCGCCCTGTGAATGTGGAATCCATAAAAAACGAAAACAACCATGTCATGACAATTAAAACGGTAAGTATCCAGCCAATACGCAATCTCACAACTGCGCTAAAAGATATCTTGACCGATGCCACCATCACTTTCACCAAAGAGGGGATGCGCATCATCAACTTTGACAAGACCCACACCATGTTGGTGAGTGTCGTCCTCCACGCCAACAAGTTTGAGATGTATCGCTGTGTCCCCGACAAAATCGTGGTTTGTACAAACACCATGCATTTCTTCAAACTGATTTCCACGCTGTCCAACGACGACACTCTCACGATGTACATTGACAAGGAGGATTATCAGGACGGAATCGTTTCCTATCTGGGGATGGAGTTTGACAACCGCAATGTAGGGCAGACCTACGACTACAAGCTGCGCCTGATTGAGCCCGATACCGAGGAATTGGTGATTCCTGACGTGGAATATTCCACCATCATCAATTTACCCACCTCGGATTTCCAGAAGATCGTGCGCGACTTGAATGCGTTGACCGATCGCGTGGAGATCAAATCAGTGGGTGACGACCTGATTTTCTCGTGTATGGGAACATTCGCAAAAACGAAGTTCAAGCGTTCGGAGTCGGACCAGCATATGGATTTTGTGGTGAAACCGGACCCGTCGGTAATTGTCCAGGGTGAGTTTTCAGTAAAGAGTCTGAACAATTTCATCAAATGTACGCCGCTGTGTAGTCACCTGGAAATGTATTTAGGCAACGATTTGCCGTTGATTGTCAAGTATGACGTCGCGTCGTTGGGTGAAATCAAGCTGTGCTTGGCGCCGCTGCCACCGTCTTAAAGTGAATAAAAAACAGAAAACACAGATGTTTGCAGTGCGTCCTCCCGCATGGAGGACGCACGGTGTAATCACTTGGCAAAATGCGTGGGCGAAGCTCACACACTTCTGCCAACAAATTTATTGTCTATGCCAACATAGACAATAAGATTTATACAACAAGTCAGTTTTTAACTCGTCAGTGACCCGAAAGTCGCTACGCTTTAAACGTCAGTGACCCGAAAGTCGCTACGCTTTAAACGTCAGTGACCCGAAAGTCGCTACGCTTTAAACGTCAGTGACCCGAAAGTCGCTACGCTTATAAGTCGCTACGCTTATAAGTCGCTACGCTTAAAACTCCGGCGCATGTTTCTTGAACAAACACCCTTCTTTGGGGAGATTTTGAACATCCCGAATAATACCTGGGTCCTGATACAAACAAACATCCATCCACACCTTTATCACGGAAAACTTTTTTTTTGGTGAAATCGTGATTCCGTTGATGTGCTTCTCGTACTTGGCACTCATACAAAGACTCCCGCCACACATCATACAAAACAGTTTGCGCCACACGTTGGCAACATCTGTGTTGGCAACGCGATATGAGAAACACCCTCCGTCCCGATTCTTCTTGTCCTCCCACATCGGGTCAATTCCATCTTTCATACAAAAGAACATCGTGTTATACAACAGAAAGTCGGGTATTTGGCGATTGAGAGCCACCACCGATTCCGCACATTCAATGTTGCGCATAATAACACGATAGCTGTCAATCGTCCAGCGATTGTCTGTTTGTAAATGGTAGAACAAGTTCCATTTGTTGGAGAGGGGATGAGTCTCTTCCGCGGTAGCCATTATAGTAGATACTGACATTGTTTTTTTAAATAAGTTTGTAGAAGTAATATAACAACGGTGTTATTTGGAAAGTTTAAATCAATTTTTTAGGCGGGTCGCCTTTGGTGCCTTAAAGGTCGGCCGCCTTCTCCCTACGGGAGGCCTTAAAGGTCGGCGCCTACGGGAGGCCTTAAAGGTCAGCGCCTCCGGCGCCTTAAAGGTCGGCGCCTACGGGAGGCCTTAAAGGTCAGCGCCTCCGGGAGGCCTTAAAGGTCGGCGCCGGAGGCGCCTTATACAATGACATACTCCTTTTCACCCAACACAATCCCTTGATCTGACCTCACTGTACAAATGTTGATATTGGAGTCCATTATTTTCAGCGAATATCGGTCATCAAACACATAGTTGCCGCGGTTGTATTGATAACTTAACAAGCGCAAGACAAACACGCGATTTAACAAATGATTTCCCACCATCATATATTGCGGGTCTACAACAAGTCTCAAACCATTGGGTAAATCCGGATGTTCATAATGAACAGAGAGGAACGAAACACCACTGGGTCCCACGTTATTGACAAAACTGCTACCTCCCTTTGGGTGGGAGCCTTTTTTCAACGGATTAGATGAGGCGTCCTCTTCGGGAGCATCATCGATATTATGGTCGGTGTTTACGCGCCGCGATTCGGGCGTTTTCCAAATGGTCATGGACCCCGCATCTTTCTCTGAGTCTAAGTCGCCATACATATATCTCTCTAACAATCGGCCATTTTCAATAGAGGAAACGCACGTCCAAGTATCTAGCGGTGGTTCTACCAATCGCGTATCCGCGGGCTTCCATAGCTGGCCAATACGACTCCCCTCTATTTGTATCATCGCATAATTGTATTTCCAAAAAAGGTCAAACAAAATGTTGGTTATTTTGGCTTGAGCCGCCGTTACAAAACTGGTAGCAATGCTATAAATATATTGAAAAAAAGCCATCGCTTTGTATATACCTCTATTTCAGATTCTATTTATACCAGTTACGCGAATATTTTCTTGTATGCTGCCAAGACACGCATCTTCTGCGTTGCGTAATCCACAATGGGTTCCATATATTTGTCTGGATTCGGCTGGTGAATATCGCGACTTGGGACATCGGTCAGTTCGGGAACCCAGCGCTTGATATAGACGGCGTCGGGGTCATGCTCAGCGGATTGCGACCACGGATTGAAAATGCGGAAATATTCTTGTGAATCGGCACCGCCGCCCGCAATCCAGAGCCAGTTTCCGTGATTGCTTGCGACATCATAATCCACCAGATGCGTGGCGAAATATTTCTCCCCCCAGCGCCAGTCAATCAACAGTGTTTTCACCAAGAACGACGCGACAATGAGTCGGCCTCTATTGTGCATGTATCCAGAAATGTTGATCTGGCGCATACAAGCATCCACCAGTGGGAATCCCGTTTTACCGGCACACCACGCGTTAAAATGCGCGACGTTGTTGTCCCACACGATGTTGTCGTATTTGGGGTTCACCGGTTTGCCTAAATCGGGATAAGCAAACAATATATGTGCATAGAAGTCGCGCCACAAGAGTTGGCGTCTCACAGGGACTGGCATAGAGGCATAGACCTCTCTCACCGAAATACAACCAAACTTAATATATGGCGACAATTCGGTGGTGGGTATCGCGAGGGTATTGTGAGTTGTCCCATATTTGGATTGCGACACGGCAAGTCGGGAAAGCGCCTCGGCGCGGCAACCTATACCAAGAATATCGGGGTTCAGGTCGGACCCCGTGAAACGGAAATAGGCGTCTTTCAATTCAATATGGTGATCCATTTTTGGGTCCATTCGGGCAAGAACAGAGAGGCGTGGATTTGGGGCCGTCTTCGCCTCTACTTTGGACACCGCTTTCTTGTAAAATGGTGTGAACTTGCGATAGGTCTCGCCGGTGCCGTTCTTCAATGTGCCGGGTTCAACCAGGTAATAATCGCTGTATGTTTTACAATCAATTTGTTCTGACAACTCGGCTGTGCGTTTTACGGCGAAGGGCGTGTAATCGCGGTTGAAAAACACGGTTTTGATGTCTAAGGTTTTAACCAAGGCGCGCACAATATCGGTGGTGTCGCCGTAGAAACAATGGCATCGGGAGCCGTGTTTTTTGAGCTGAGTGTCCAAGTCATCTAGTGCCTCTATCATAAACTGGATGGCATTGGTGGATTTGTATTTGTTTTTGTCGGTTACCTGTGCTGGGGTGAATATGAAAATGGGATAGAGCTTAGAACACTCGCGGGTTGCGGCTGAAAATCCTACGTTGTCAATAATTCGGAAATCGCGGTGAAAAATAAAGAGACCGGACATATACATTTTATTTGTATTTGTTTTTGTTTTTGTTTCTACTATATTTACAATACTGTTTTTGTGAAAACCCCTTTGGTTTTTTACAGTTGATACTTTTCTTGTACTTCTGAGTCCATCTGCGTGGCTTCTTGACGGGGTCTAGCATTGTATAATATAGAGGCAAACATATTTTGTAGCCTCTCCTCCCAGAGGGGGTCCAAGAAATTGCGTACTGATGAAACACTTGGTGTTTCATCGGTAGGGTGGTTCTTGGGACGAATCTGTAAGATTCACCCGAGAAATTGATTACTACAAAAACGGTACGTTTTTGTGGTAAGGTGGTTCTTGACAATAAATCCAACGGATTTATTGTCAAAAAATTGAAATCTTTTTTTAAAATAATCATAAACAATATTAATTATTCCCCATTGTCTACTATTCATAAAACTACAAAAATGTACGCCAAAAACCAAGCCAAACCCAAGCCCGGTTGCTCATATTGCCGCTCGCTCGGCAAGCCCGAATCGGAATGGACCTCTCACTTTATCCACAAAACACCCAGCCAAAACAGTCGCCTCACTTGCCCCGAACTCTTGAAACGCGTTTGCCCGAACTGCTCAAGCCAAAACCACACTTACGACAAATGTAAGAGGCGAAGCGAGTCCGATTACCAAAGCATGAGTTCCAAGCCCGCCGCAGCGGTGTGTGTCCCTGTTAACAACCGTTACTCAAATCTTTGCGAAGAAGTTGATATCGCACAGTTGTTGTCATTTGACCCAAATGTGTTGCCCACCCTCTCGCACGACGACCAGATTAACTACATCGGTGAAGAGATCTATGCACGAGTTGCGGTAAAGGATCCCCTGCGCGCTGGTATGATTACCGGCATCTTGCTTGAATTGCTGATACCTGAACTGGTTTCAATGTTGGGCGACCCCGAGAAGTTCCAGATACTTGTTAGCGAGGCGACCCGAATATTGGTTGAGGCAAAATAGAGGCGTGTTTCATATTGTTGTTGTTGTTGTTATATTAAATCTTGTAAAAAATACTATTATTATCAAAATCTTGTAAAAAACATTATCAAAAAAACACTATTATTATTAAATCTTGTAAAAAAACAAAATAAAAAAAATATAAAACCTGTTTACAGGTTTTTTTTGATAATACCAACACAAAATGTTGTTATTATGATTTACATAATGGATGAAATGAACGACCCACGATAGGTTTCAATCCCCGTATGGTCCAAATTAATACTCACATCCGCGAAAATGCTTCCGCCCATTTTTGACCACCGATGGCAAAACAACCAGTCTTCCGAGAAATAATGGCCTTCCTCTACCCCACAATCAAAGAGCGCAAAGGCATAGTCGTTTTCCTTCCCTGACAAGAAGCACACATCATCCACATATTTTGTTTGCGGAAACGCGCGCGACATTGTCTCAATGACACTGCGCTTAATCATCATAAACCCTGTTGCCAAATGCTTGACCTTGGTCAAATTATTCTGGATAGAGAGCATATTGGACGCATAATTGATATTGTATCGCACCATATTCATCTGAATATAATCTTCGTTAGACAGCAACCCGTCCAACTGCGATTTCTTCTTTCGCTCCAATAATTCGTTCATCATATTGGGGTTGGCCGCAACTTTATCAAACTGGTAATGCTTGATTGGGTAAATGCCGCCGACGATGGGTTTGTCCGCGAGTAGCAGTTTGATGATATCATGTGGGTCCCACGTAATATCGGCGTCAATAAACAAGAAATGTGTGGATTGGGTAATGCTCATCGCCTTTGCAATGAGATTGTTTCGTGCGCGAGTGACGAGACTGTCATTGCGGCAAAAATGGACGGTTGTGGGGATATTGAGGTCTTTACAGAGGAACATCGTTTTCAAGAGTGATTCGGTGTACCCGGCATACATTGAGCTGTTGTAACAGGGGGTCAAAATAACGAGCTGGGGTTTGACTGTTGATATGTAACGCTGTATTTCGGCTTCTATATTGTTGGCCTGGTTTTGTAGAGTCCAAGGACTTGGTTCCGAAGGAGTGGGAGTGGGAGGCTTGTCAAATGACCATACGTTGTTCGCGTCTTGCATTAATACTCAAATAGGTGTTGTGTATTTAAATTGTTTGTTAACAAACATATTTCTATTACGACAATAGTAATATGACTGTAAGACAATGAATCGGTGGTTGTAATAACTTGTTTGATATAATAACAATAAACACTTGTTTTTTGTTATTTTTATGAAGATGATTTAACATCGCTTTTATAAAGCTTTTAGAAAGCTTATGCCTTCTCAGCCTTGATGAAGTGGATCTTCAAGTATCTCTGTAAGTTGAAATAGGTGAGGACCTCGCCAGCACCAACCTTCAAGAGCTTGGTGAGCTTGGCATCAGGGTTGATCTGTCTGCCATTGTCCTTGTCCTTGAGACTGTTCTTCTCAATGTAAGCGGTGATCTCCTTGCTGACCTCAACACGGGACATCATGGTGCCAGCCTCCTTGCCAAAGAACTTGAGGAGATCCTCACTGACAGCGGAGGGCTTGACGAAGCCAGAGGCCTGTCTGTTGGGGTTGGGAACAGAGGACTTCTTAGACTTCTTGGACTTGCTGGCATTCTTCAAGTCCTTGGCGATGGTCTTCTCCAAAGCCTTGTAGTCAGCCTTGATGGAGGCCAACAGAGCGCCGACCTGGTTAATCTTGGCGCCAAACTCGGCTAACTTGGAAGAGGTATCAACGACGGCCTCTAACTCAGTGGCAGCGGCGGGGGCCTCAACGACGGGGGCAACGACAGGGGCGACAACAGGGGCAGCGGCCTCAACGGCGGCAGCCTTGGGCTTGCGGGCCTTCTTCTCGGCGGCGGCGGGGGCAGCGGAGGGGACCTCAATGGCAACAGAGACGACGGTGGGGGTAGCAGTAGAAGCAGAAGTAGTTTTGGAAGCACGAACCATTTTATATAACACTATAGGGTATCCTTTTTAAGTAGTTTATACCATTTATATTTTTGAGTGCGATTTGTGAGTGTTTTTTGGCTGATTTATGCTTTTATTTTTGCGGTAATTTATGGAATATCAATTACGCGAATAGCAATGGCAACTAATCCTTTTAGACCAGGAGAAAACGCACCGGGACTTACATAACCTCCTGCGCTCCCACCACCTGACCCATATATACCTTTTGTAAGACCCGCTTCAGTACTACTTATAGCTCCACCGCCTCCTCCACCACAAAATTTTTTGATAGTGGTGTCGTCGGGAAATTTTTGATATATCCCAAGTGTAGTAGTATTTACTGAGAATGATGCTGCGCCAGCGCCGAAGCCAGTTACCGTATTAGTACCAGAAGCACCATTTTGTTTTGAATTGGCACCACCACCACCACCACCATTAGTACCATTAGTACCAAAACCACTACCACCATTGAATGCACCACTACCACCATTAACAGTACCACTATTGCGATAAGATCCGCCACCACCACCACCACCTTTTATAGATAATATCCCGACCCCATTTGACACATCTGGTGCATTACCACCAATGCTACTTCGTGATCCTGCTCCTCCACCTCCTGCGATGATAGTTATGTTTTGGAAAGAACAATCAATCATTGAAAATTTTCCGGCAATACCAGCTGCTGATTGCGGTCCAACATTTATTCCTATATTTTTTACAACCGTGTTTCCAAGTAAGACAAAGTTACCTTCTAAAAACCCACCAGCACCACCGCCACCACCACCATTACGGTCATCCCTAGAACCAGGAAGACTCGAACTACCACCACTGCCAACTACTAAATAATAAATAGTAATCGGTGACTCAGAATATATAGAACATGTAATTGGCGAAGCTGTTTCGTTCCATGTAGTATCTGAACCTGATATATCATATACATTATAATTGGTGCCACTTGCGTTTACCGTAGTTTTGGTAACTGCTCTGCTGAAAGAAATGGATGGTGGTGTCGGCAATATTTTTCCTTTATTGCGAATCGTGTTAAAGCTATTCCAAGGCATATAATATATTATATTAATAAAATGCTTTTCCTGCTTAACTAACCAAAACGAAGAAATTGTCATACAACCACGGCATTTGATTCCGCGCCGAACGCGAAACCACTGTGAGTGCCGTCATAAAATACATCGCACCCAAATTGCGATGTTCCTCTTCCGCCGCCGACCCAATCAGCAATTCACCAATCCGCACAATCATCGCACAATTCTCCTCTCTTGACTGGTCGCGCATATTTACCGTCTCGGCCGCGTGGAATGGGTTGATTCCGGGACAAATCAGATGTCGCAATGCCGCCGTCTGTTTCACCCAGATGTACCATAGTCGCGTCAAAAACAAAATCAATTCCGGGTTTGACAACTGAATCAACCAATCTGCGCTTGTGTAATGCCCCATCGCATCAATGTTGATAAACAGTCCATTCAACCGCCGGCGTTCCAGTTCCTGGTTCGTGATGACTTCTACCACCTTGTCTTCCGGCGCAATAATCGTGTTCTCCGGGAAAACAACATTGGTCAATCGTATGAGACGAATGAACCGTTCACCTAAAGTGGGTTTCATATCTTCACGTGTATACGGGTTGTCAAACTTCTTCATTTTAGAGAGCAAGTAATAGAGGGAACGCACATTGAAGCCATAACGCACCCCGGTGCTATCCGAGTATTCAATGTATTCGGCGAATGGGATTTCGTCCAGGGGGTCCATCGTATAAAAGTCGGTGTCGTTCACACAGGCGCCGCGTTTGGCAGCGCCTTTCAGCAACATCCACGACCGCGCGAACCATCCTCTCACGTGGCGCTGAACCGTCGTGGCGCCGTCGCTCTCTTTTTTGAAGTGAGTAATCCGATGGATGAGTTCAGGTTTCGTCCCGGATACGCGCAATCCGAGTTGCTTGGCAATGTTTTTCAAATCCACGATGCGGTTCTTTGTGAGGTCATCGTCTAAATCTTTGGTGGTAATGAGAGGTCGCGCCATTTTGGAAAGCATATATTCTGTATCCAGATTTTGTGTTTATACTTTTATTGTTATACAACATCGTGTTTTTTGTGCAGCCCCGCAGGAGCGGGGCGAGCCAAAAAATTGAAAATGAAACAAAATATATTGGTAATCAATATAAAGATACCCCCCATAATATAACAAGAATGACCTCAACTGCCCAATCCCCCGTACTTGACAACTCTATCTGGACTCCCGCTGCCTTCAAGTTCATGCCTCCCAAGGTGAACGACAAAGGCGGAAAATCCATCAATCTTATTAGCACCCAAACTGGCCGCGCATTGGCCACAACCACTCCAATGATGAACACCTGGGGTGTCAGCGATTTTGTAGACCCCACCACCGGCGTGAGTGATGGCAAATACAGCATCTCGCTTTCCTTCCCCAGTGAAGGATACACCAACAAGAGCACCGACTCATTCTTAGAGAAGATGAAGGCCTTTGAGGAGGCTGTGTTGGATGCCGCCGTTTTAAACTCAGACCTCTGGTGGGGCGAGCCTTTAGACAAGGGCATTTTGAAGCACACCTTCTTCCCCACTTTGAAGTACCCCAAGGTGAAGGGCACCAAGAAGGCCGATTTGACCAAGAGCCCAAGTATTAGTGCCAAGGTCCCTTATTACGAGAAGGACAACCGATGGAATGTTGAGATCTACGATGTCAATAAGAACTTGTTGTTCCCCTGTGAGAATGAGGAGATTACTCCTGCTCACTTGATTCCCAAGCTCAGCAACGTTGCCTGCGTTATCCAGTGTGGTGGCATCTGGATCGGCGGCAAGGGCTGGGGTGTTACCTGGAAGCTTGTACAGTGCGTTGTGAAGCCCAAGCAAGTCGCGACTGTGTTTGGCACTTGTCATATTAACTTGTCGGAGGATGAGCGTGTTGCCATTGAGAATGGCAGTGCCGAGGATGCCGAGGATGTTCCTGCGCCTTCTGCTGAGCCTGTGAAGAAGGCCGTTAGCATCGTGAAGAAAGCCGTTGAGGTACCACCCCCTCCTGTCACACAAGTGGAGGACAGTGATGACGAAGAGCCTGAGCCTGTCAAAGTTGAGGCCCCTGTCAAAGCTCCTGTCGTTGTAGAGGCCCCCGTTGAAGCCAAGAAGATCGTAAAGAAGGTTGTTGCTAAGAAGGCATAAATATGATAATCATAGTGCTTGTTTGTTTGTTGTTTTTTTTGCTTGATGTATTTCTCAAATACTTATTTGAGAAATAACTATATAGAATGACCCGCACGAAACGAAGAAAGCCAACACGGAAGTTTCGGTCTCTCAATTGTAATCCTGCCGTGGCCAATTCACCCGTCCCTCAATCCTGTATGACAGTAGAGACACTATTGATGCTCCGCGATGAATATAACAAGGACCATCCCGACAACAAGATCATTGCGGACAGACCCGCCCTCATCTGGTACGAACTCAAAATGCGCCTCCAATGTGAAGATGAGAGGTGCTGGCTCGGCGAAATAGACGACAAGGAGAAACGCACTATGATACAAGACCAGTTGTTCGCACCCAACCACCCACCCGAATGGTTCAAGAACCCCATTGAGTGGCTCACCAATCTGGATATTGACGCCGTAATGAAACAATACGAGCAGAAATACACGGATTTTGAATATTTAGGAACAACCTCTATTGATTACGATTTTATAATTGACAAGGCAAGTGGAACATGTGTGGAAGATATGTTGTGTAAGTTCAATTTGGCAAGTTCGGTGGTGAGAGGCAAACGCCGATTCGCAGCTGTGTTTAATTTAGACAAACATGACCAGCCGGGTTCACATTGGGTGTCGCTTTTTGTCAGCGTGCCGAAAAAAACCATTGTGTTTTTTGATAGCGCCAATGGAGGCGTTCCCGCCGAAATCCGCCGATTTGTGAAAATGGTACACAAAACGAACCCCGAGTACAAGTTTGTTGCGTCCAAGAAAGAACACCAGAAGAAAAACACGGAATGTGGCGTCTATTCCATCCATTTCATCATTGAAATGCTCCGCGATTTTGACAAGATGTTGAACATGGTGATGAGAGGCAATATCACGGACAAGGCAATGACGCGGTATCGGCGCAAATATTTCAATCACCCGAATAGATGAAATGATGTTATTTTGTCATAGAATAGTATAATGGCCATCAAAAAAACAAAAAGAAGGAATAAAAAGAGGGGTGGATCCAATAAAAATAGGAGAAATACAAAACGAAATCAGAGAGGCGGGCTTATTCATGAGATAAAGTGTGACATAAATGGAAAAAATTGTACGTATGATCTATTGCAATTTTTAGATTCTATAAAGTATTCAAAAAAGTTTCCTATTGTGCCACCAAATAAAAAACCGAGCATTTTTGACTTTATACCAAAGAATCAAGATACCGGGATTGATTTATTTTCTGGGAAAACTGACGATAACAAAAAAAAACCGATAGATAGAAAATCAATAAAAGAAGTTATCTATGTCAGACAAAAAGAAGATTTAGAAATGATGGATTTGTTTGCAATGATGAATAATGAGGAAAGTATAAAAAATGCCATGATAAATATATTTTTATCCAAACCGGATTTATTGAAAAAAACAACCATATTACGAATATTATATAAATTGTACAAAGGCGAAGAATTACAAAACAAAATTGTTTATGACAGAACACGTGGTAATATTACCATAGGAGAAATTAAAGGAGATGTAAACGAAATTACTAAGACCGATCACGAAGTTTTTTTCCGTTTGATTATAGACACTTTTAAAAACAAATATCGCCCAGACCACTCTAAAGAAATTTCTACTAATATTTTTAAGAATGGTTTATTGGAAGATTGCTATGGAGATATTAGCGAGACGGATGTAAATGATTTTATGACCATTGTTATTGGAAACCTTTCTGGTAATGAAAAAAATAAGTTTTCGCACATATATTCACCCGAGAATTATGACTACATTCGCCAAGCAATTTTGTTTTATGTTATAAATAGTCAGTTTGAAGATTTTGGTAAGTTTATAGAGGCATTTAAAGAAGTAGTAGAGTCTGCGAAAACAAAAATACAAGGCTCGGTAGACGACGCTAAAATAAAGACAATACTAAAGAAATTAGCAAAACCTATTGTAGAAATATTACACAAAAAATTGGATGAATCTACAAAACAAACAGATATATTAAAATTGGTAAAAAAAGAAACGGAAGGTGATCAAATAATAGAAGAAATAATGAAACGCGTTAATATACCAGAAATAGGTACAAAAGTAAACACAATACTATATAATTTATCAAATCCTATTTTTAAAATATTAGATAACGAAAATAATAATAATTCTGATAGAAAAAAACAAATATTAGATTTGGTATCTAAAGTAACGGACGATGAAATAATAATAGAATACATAACGGAATACATTGATATAGAAGAGATAATTGATAAATTAAATAAAATACAAGATGAATTATTTAATATAATTGACAATGCGCAAAACAATTCAAATCCGAATGATATAAAGACCAAAATACTTGAATTGATACCTGGTAAATCACAAAACAGAATAGTAATTAACACATTAATAGAAATATTTAGTAATCATGACTATAATAATTAGCCGAAGCATGTACACTTTAACTCAGACTACCTCTACAAACGGGACATCGTCCATCGCGTCGGAGCCAGCGCCTTAGAGGCGCCTCTTTAAACACGTGTCCGCATCGCGTGATTTTCATTACATTTGTACCAGCCTCTATTGGTTCCAATGTAATTGGGCAAGTTGCGGGTTCTATCAACTCGGGTTGTTGATATACCGTTGTATTGTTTGAGATGTCTTGTATTAAGTCGCCTCTCACGCTTGAACCGCCGCCAATAAGGCTTGAACCGCCGCCAATAAGTTGTTCAAGGTCCGAACCACTCGCATCTCTCAGCATCGCCAAGATAGAGGCTGGATTCAAAATACTTACAAACTCAAAAGATAATATGTCATTTTCATTAGAAGTCATGGTATTCTGGGTACTTACGTTTGCGGTAGTAGATGGTGTACCTACGGTAGATGGTGTACCTACGGTAGATGGTGTACCTACGGTAGTAGATGGTGTACCTACGGTAGTAGATGGTGTACCTACGGTAGTAGATGGTGTACCTACGGTAGTAGATG
>Ga0209107_10001333_pt1 | contig 13834 bp, 14 predicted proteins | sample LakErihyJuly2011_2_FD_187460 | JGI IMG/M metagenome (GOLD analysis project Ga0209107, IMG submission 187460) | Freshwater microbial communities from dead zone in Lake Erie, Canada - CCB hypolimnion July 2011 (SPAdes) (version 2) | ecosystem: Environmental > Aquatic > Freshwater > Lentic >... | reverse complement strand
GTTTAGCAATCTGCTTAAACAACACAAATCAAACAATGTAAAACCAGGGATATTTTCTTACCACCAGCCCTGCGATATTGTTGTCCCCATTGACAGTGGTCGCGTGTTTGCTGGTTTGTCTTGGTGTATGGCCAACGGCTATGGTTGTTACGGCATTGCGAACACAGCAAAACTTTATGGCAGCAGGACATTTAGCCAATGGAACAGCAATTTTAACTACGGATACAACATACGCAATGAATTTACCAGCACCAATTTCCCCTATAGTTTTTTAATTGGCAAAGGCAGTTGCAGCGATCAAATAAACAACCCTTGTCATGCTTACGACAACTTCACTTTAAGATCCGATAATCTAGCCAATTTCTTTGCACCACTGGTGAGCACGAGTCCGATTTGTGACACCACTTTTTTCCCTTCGAGCTTGTCTAACACCTTCTCAAAAAGCAAAATCAATCTGTATCCGAATCCGGCACAAACATCTATAACAATTGAGCAGTTCAGCAGCAGTCCAATTAGCGTAAGCATTTACAATAGCGTGGGACAAATAATGCTAAACAACGCCGCACTTACTGAAAAGAAAACGGTTCTAGACATCCGCTTTTTACCTGCAGGGATTTACAGTGTATTTCTTAAAGATTCGAACGGGGATGTAAAGGTTATGAGGTTGGTGAAGGAGTGAGATAGTTATTGGTTATTAACAGAAATATTGAAGCATTTCCGACCCACTAGACCCTACTTTGTCCACTGCAGTGAAACGGAGGTGGAGACCCTAGATTCATCCCGTAGCGTGACGGAACGAAGTGCAGTCTCTGCTACAGGGACCCTATCCCCTATTCCTTACTGGTTATCTCTCCACTCATACACCCAACCGCTTTGGATCATCTCCAAATGGCCTTCTGTGCACTCTTCGCGGGTACCTTTAAAATTGGGTATTTCAAGCACCCATTCTAAAAGTTCTGTGAAACGTATGCGGTAGATTTTTGATTCGCCGAAATCATCGCCAAATCTTTCATATAATGCCATAGAGATGTCCTCATGGTCTTTCCAGTATATTGGTAATTCGAAACTCATAGTTTTAAAATTAATGACCTATAATTAATGATTGATCAGGTACCGTTACCACCAAGTCCTGGTCTTGCAACAAAACACATTGGCAAGCCAAACGGGAATTGTATTTAGGGCTGCGGGCACGGTCTACAAAGTCTTCTTCTTTGTCGCTTATTTCCGCCAAGGCATCTGCACCTTGCTCCACATAAATGTGGCAGGTACTGCAAGCACACACAGCGCCGCAATTGTGGTGTAAATTCACATCACTGTCTAAGGCCACATCAAGTATCATTTCTCCTTTAGAAATTTCAACTGTAACAGGCGATTTATCTTTTTCTTCAAAATTGAAGGTTATTGTTGGCATAATTAAGGTGGCAAATTTAGATGAATTCTAAATAACTTCTTTAGGCTTCATCAATTTTAACAATACATATATAATGAACGCCAATATACCTGCAAGAAATGGATATATACAGTAGCTGCGAATACCAAGGGAATAAAACTCATCAAGCATCCAAGAGGCATTGGCCAATATCCAAAAAGCTATAGAAACATTGGGAAGAAACCGGTCTTTGTCGCCAAGGGTTACATAAACCATCAAAAGCGCAACCAATACCGTAGGAATGGCCATTACAAGGCCCAAACTGCGGTAAGTCATTAACCAGCACAAGTCTTTTAACAACCAAAGTGGAATGTGTATGGTTTCTAAAAAAAACACCATACGAGAATTCCTCAATAGTTTGTCTCTAACCATTAATTGTATAAAGCAGCTTTTCTTTCTACCACGGTCTCATCGTCCAAATATTCATCGTAGGTACAGTGCTTATCAATCATTCCATTCGGCCCGATCTCGATGATTCTATTGGCTACGGTGTTCAAAAACTCATGGTCATGTGAATAGAACAACAAGATGCCTTTATAATCGATAAAGCTGTTGTTCAAAGACTGAATACTTTCCAAGTCCAAGTGGTTGGTTGGCTCATCAGCGATAATACAGTTAGGACTTTCAAGCATCGATTTACTCATCATACATCTTACTTTTTCTCCTCCACTCAATACTTTCGCTTTCTTTAAACTCTCTTCTCCACTGAACAACATCTTACCCAAGAATCCACGGATAAAGGTTTCGTCTTTTTCTTTTGAAAACTGTCTCAACCAATCAACCAAACTCAAATCAACGCCCTCGAAATACGGAGAGTTGTCGTTGGGAATATAGGTGCGCTTAATGGTTACACCCCATTCAGCAATTCCTGTTTTAGGGGTTTCGTTGCCATTGATGCATTCAAATAATTTGGTAATTGCCAGAGCATTTCTAGATAAGAATGCTACTTTTTCACCTTTACTAACGGTGAAGTTGATGTTGCTAAACAAATTCTTACCATCGTTCAAGCAGCTAAGATTTTCAACTGTTAATACTTGATCGCCAGCCTCGCGCTCTTGAATAAAAAATATACCGGGATATTTTCTGGTTGATGGTTTAATTTCTTCGATGTTCAATTTATCAATCATCTTACGGCGACTGGTTGCTTGTTTACTCTTTGCAACGTTCGCAGAGAAACGTTGGATGAAGTCCATTAACTCTTTCTTCTTCTCTTCTGATTTCTTGTTTTGGTCAGAGCGTTGTTTCAAAGCCAACTGACTACTTTGGTACCAGAATGTGTAGTTACCAGAATAAGTCGTAATTTTATTAAAGTCAATATCGGCAACGTGGGTACAAACTGAGTCTAAGAAGTGTCTATCGTGCGAAACCACCAATACGGTGTTTTCAAAATTAGCCAAGAAATTTTCTAACCATGCGATGGTCTCAACATCCAAGTCATTGGTAGGCTCGTCCATTAACAAAATATCAGGATTACCAAATAAAGCTTGAGCCAATAAGACACGCACCTTTTGGTTGTTGTTTAATTCATGCAAAGGTCTGAAGTGAATGTCTTCACCAATACCCAAACCACTCAACAAAGAAGCAGCATCGCTGTCTGCGTTCCAACCTTCCATTTCGGCAAATTTCTCTTCCAATTCTGAGGCGCGAATTCCGTCTTCATCGCTGAAATCTTCTTTGGCATAGATGATTTCTTTTTCTTTCATAATGGCATAAAGTTCTTTATTGCCCATTATCACTGTCTCCAATACTTGAAACCCGTCAAACTCAAAGTGGTTTTGCTTTAAAACACTCATACGTTTTCCTTTTTCAATTTCAACTCTACCGGTTGTAGGATCAATTTCTCCGGATAGGATTTTGATGAAAGTAGATTTACCGGCCCCGTTTGCGCCAATTACGCCATAGCAATTGCCAGGAATAAACTTGACATTTACCTCATCGAACAGAACCCTTTTCCCATAACGCAGGGAGATATTTGAAACATTAATCATAAATTATTTTTGGGTGCGCAAAGATAACAAAAATTGCGCGCATTTTAAAGACTTGTATGAAACTCAAATATCTATTAAAAAACTTCAGAAAACACTATGTTTGTGGTTTATACCCAATTCAAATATGAAGAAACTATTTATGTTGGTTTGTTTGCTGAGCGCATTCTCTCAAATTAAAGCACAAGAAGACTCGTTTTCCATGGAAAGCTTGCAGCTATTAATGCGATCTGACAGCATCCTTAATACCTTCCATTACAAAACCGGAAAAATCATTATTGGCAACAATTTAGCCACTGTTAATGTCCCTCAAGGTTGCTTGTATCTAGGACCAGAAGAATCAAAAGTATTGATGGAAGAAATTTATGGCAATCCGCCATCTGCTCTTTCTTTGGGCATGCTTTTGTCGGACACGCCTAACATGATTACCGGCATGCGCTGGTTGGTAGATATCAACTACAACAACGAAGGCCATGTAGAAGACGACGATGCCAAGGACATTAATTACGACGATCTTTTAAAACAATTAAAAGAAGAAGCAGACGCTTCGAGCAAAGAACGTGTCGAACAGGGCTTCGAAAAAGTAAGTATGTTGGGATGGGCAGCGGTTCCATTTTACGACGAGAAAAACAAAAAACTACATTGGGCCAAAGAACTTGCATTCGGGACCGATGAAGAGCATACCCTTAATTACAATATCCGTGTTTTAGGCCGAGAAGGATTCTTGGAAATGAATATTATCACCGGCATGTCTATGTTGCCTGAAGTTAAAAAAGACATCAATATAATATTGGCATCTACAAACTTCAACACTGGCCAAACATACGCTGACTTCAATGAAGACACCGACAAATTAGCTGAATATGGCATCGGTGGCTTGATTGTTGGTGGCATTTTAGCCAAAACAGGCATACTGGCTAAAATCGGAATTTTCTTATTGAAAATCATCAAACCTTTAATTTTCGGCATCATTGCTTTATTCGCTTTCCTTGGTAAAAAATTCTTTGCCCGCAAAAAAGAGGAAGAAGAAACCGCTGCGGTTAACGAAGCTCCTGAAGCAGAGAACACTGATGAAAACAAATCCGCTGAATAATTAAACTCGACTTACACAAAAAAAAGCAGCTTAAATTTTTAAGCTGCTTTCTAATTATATAATTATGCTATTATGCCGGCAATGGCACATCGGCACCCAAACTGGTATCGGCCCATGCGTCAAAATCAACCGCATAATCTTCTAACTTCTTGCGAGCGCCATTTAAAGCGCCTGCGCCCAGCATCAAGTAAAGAGGAGCTTTGGTCGCTTCATAAGCTTTAATCATCGCGTGCGCGGCTGCCACAGGATCGCCGGGCTGCTTTCCACTTCTGCTGCGAATCGCTTCTGCATTGGCGCCTGCACTTGGCGCATAATCTTCAATTTGTATAGGCGTTTCAAAAGCTGAACGACCTGCCCAATCGGTTCTAAATCCACTTGGGCAAACAACAGTTACTTTGATGTTCAAATGTGCTGTTTCTTTTGCCAAGGCTTCTGAGTAACCTGCTACAGCAAACTTGGTTGCATTGTAAAAAGACACCGCAGGAAATCCTACCAAACCGCCAATCGAAGACACATTCATTACGTGTCCAGATTTTTGTTTGCGCATTTGAGGCAATATCAAACTTGTTAATTCAGTTAATCCGAAAAAATTAACCTCAAACATTTTACGAACGATTTGCATATCCGCTTCTTCTGCTGAAGAAAAATAGCCTATGCCAGCATTGTTAACCAAAACATCAATTCGTCCAAATGCCGCAATAGCATCCGATGCTGCACTTACAATTTGTGCATGGTTTTCCAAATCCAATATCAATCCTTTGGCTTGACCAGGATACTGAGTTAAAACCTCATCAAGATCACTCATTTTCCTCGCTGTCATCACTGCTTTATACCCTTGCTCTAAAACCGCTGTTGCCAAAGCCTTTCCAAACCCTGTAGAACATCCGCTGATGAACCACACTTGTTCTTCTTTATTCATTATTTATTTTTATTGTATTTTTTGATCTGTCAATAAGACAAATGGATAATATAAGAAACACTTATACCCCCTCTATTTTATAAATATACAGTGCTATGCTACTGTTATTTTCTCAGAAGTTTTCACAACTTCAGTTGCTGAAATGGCTTTATATCCACCATCTACTTCTTTAAAATTGTGTATGCCTCTTGCCTTTAAAATTGAAGCCGCTATCATGCTTCTATATCCGCCTTGACAGTGCAACAAAAATGCTTCCTTTGCAACACTGCTAAACCACTCGTTGATATAAGCCAATGGCTTGCTGAGTGCATGCAAAACATGTTCTGTATCGTATTCAGACTCTTTGCGCACGTCAACTACTTCGATCTTTTCAGCGTTGAAAATATTTGCAAATTCATCGGCTTCAATTCTATCAACCGTATCAATTTCTTTATGTGCCTGAATCCAAGTATGAATTCCGCCTTTTAAATACCCCAATACTTTATCGAATCCTACACGAGACAAACGCGTAATGGTTTCTTCTTCTTCACCTTCATTACACACCAAAACCAAAGGTTGATTTACATCCATTACAACAGCACCTACCCACGGAGCGAAGTCGCCTTTCAAACCGATGTTTATTGAGCGGGGAATAAAACCTTTTGCAAAATCTGCTGCTGCACGCACATCCAACACCAATGCCTCTTGATTGTTAACCAATGCCTCAAGCGCTTCAGCCGTCAAAGCTTGCATGCCATTGGAAAGCACTTCGTCAAAACTGGTATAGCCTTTTTTGTTCATGGCTACATTCATTCCGAAATATCCTGGAGGGGTTGTTAAACCATCGGTTACCGCAGCAATAAATGCTGCTCTGCTTGGTTGATTCAAAGCATAATTCATTTTCTTTTGGTTGCCAAAAACATCCAAAGTTTCCTTCATCATATTTTTGCCACAGGCACTCCCAGCCCCATGCGCAGGGTAAACAGTTACATCGTCTGCCAATGGCATAATTTGAGTCATCAAACTATCATATAACATGCCGGCCAAATCTTCTTGGGTCATATCAGCTGCCTTTTGCGCTAAATCCGGACGTCCAACATCACCTAAAAACAAAGTGTCACCGCTAAACAATGCCTTGTCTTTTCCAGTTTCATCTTTCAACAAATAACAGGTACTTTCGAGTGTGTGGCCAGGTGTATGAAGCACCTTAATCACACAATCACCCAAATTAAACAGCTCATGGTCTTTGGCCATATGGGATTCAAACTCAGGATTTGAATTTGGTCCGTAAATTATTGGAGCTCCAGTTTTGCGGCTAAGGTCTAGATGCCCCGACACAAAATCAGCATGAAAATGGGTTTCGAAAATGAATTTAATTTTGGCTCCTCGAGAACTTGCCAAATCGATGTATGGTTGAACTTCACGCAGAGGGTCAATGATTGCAGCTTCACCTTTGCTCTCAATATAGTAGGCCCCTTGGGCTAAGCATCCGGTGTATATTTGTTCGATGTGCATAAAATATAAAATGCAAAGATAAGGGGAGAATGATCAATTGGGTAAATGATAAATTGATAAATTGATTGGGGAAAGTGATAATTGGGATGATTGCCCTGGAATGACGGGAAATCTGTTTATTTATGCAATAATATTATTTGTCATGTTGTTGGTGTCCTCGCCAACAACGCCTTAAAAAAAAGGCCAACATAGTTGTTTACGATACTAAAAAAGCCGAAAAGCCTAAAAGTCTAAAATTACAACTTTGAAAAATCTTAATTCTAATTACCATAAACAACTACCGCATTATCATACTGTTTGTGTTGTTGGCGAGGACACCAACAACATGTTTTCTGCTTTGACTTAACCAAAAAGAATTATAATTCTACTAAATTCTATTCCCCTTCCACAAAAACCGGAAATTGCATACTGACTTTTACATTGCGGCCACCCTGAAGGCCTGCTTTCCACTTAGGCATTTCATTGAAAATTGTAATTATTGTCTTTTCATAGTTTTGCAACCCTTGCACAGTTTTTTTGATTTTTGGGTTGCTAACCACGCCGTTTTCATCGACAACGAAGTTAACTATTATCTTACCGCTTAAATTGTTTTCATTCTCTATGTTTTTTAAACGCGATTGAACATATAATTTCAAGGTTTCAGAACCTCCATAGAACTCAGGCATTTGCTCTACAATATTGTAAACCATATCATCGGGATTTAGGACAGTTTCCGTCAATTCTGGCTCAAAAGGCATAGGCATCTCCCCCTTTATTAGATACCCTGGATCAGGTATAGGTTCAATATGCATTGGCTTTATTTCACCAATTTCTACTTCCTTAACGACCGAATCATTTTTCTTGATTGCTGTGTCGGCACTAGGGCGTATTTGCCCCAAGTTAATATTTTCAACGATCTCGGTATTTATTGGTTTGTTTTCATAATTACAGCTTCCCAAAGCAAAGGCCCCCAAGGCCAATAAATAAAAGTAATAATTGCTTTTGCGTTGCGTGGGACGGAGTTTCTTAATCGTCAATTCAATGTCCTCATAGGTATAATCCACTTGCCATGAATAGATGCGGGCGCAGGTCTTTTTATCTCGGTTATCGTATAGATATTGAAAGATTTCCGGCTTGCTCATTTGGGTGAAATCGACAACGTCTTTGTCGCACTTACCACAATGTCTAGAGATCAAACCGAGGCGCATATTCTCCCAATTTTCGCCACAAGGCTTTTTAATTTCTAAAGGATTCATAAACCTAAATACTTTTAGAAAAGAAAAGGTAAATAAACTTTTAAAACTAAATTTTTAAGCCGCTTTCAAAAAGCTACAAAAGGTAAAATTCTGGGTGGTGTTAAAAGGTGTTGCATGGTCAACATTAAAACATTCGATTTTCTTAAAACTGTCTTCAAACACATGCGACAACTGGGTTTGTGAATATTGCTTAATCTCAATACCACTGCATTTTAACGGTCCATTCTCAGAGAAAGTACCAACAATTAACAAGCCATTATCCTGCAAATTGTTCTTTACAACCTCGGTGTAAGCAGCCACTTCGTTTTCTGTACTTAAAAAATGAAAAGCCGCCCTATCGTGCCATACATCATATTTCTCTATTGGCACAAAAGTCACAATGTCCGATACAATCCATTTTACTTTATCGGCATCTTCGCCCAAACGAATTTTCGCGCGTTCAAGTGAAGCTTCTGCAATATCCAAAACACTTAGATCGGTATAACCCAATTTCAAAAGATGGTTGACCAAAAAACTATCCCCGCCCCCAATGTCAATAATCTTCGCATCCAAGGGCACTTGAAACTTTTCAAAAAAGTATAAGGAAGTTTCCGGCTTCTCCTGATACCAACTCACCTCATTCAAGGCTTTGGTTTGATAGATATTTTTCCAGTGGTTTTTACGGTTAAGTTCTTCCATAATGGCACAAAGTTAAGTAAACAGTTAACAAGCGCATGTGACAAATGTTACACCCAAATTTCTCGTTTTCATTTCGCATAAAATTCATGATATTTGCTCCAACCTTTTTATGGAAAACACGATTTACAACAACTTAAGTCCAGAAGAATTCAAATTAAAAGCCACAGAAGCAAACACCATCATTTTAGATGTTAGAACCGCAGCTGAATGTGCTGAAGGAATTATAGAAGGTGCAGTTACTGAATTGGATATGTACAATGGAGAATTTGAAGAAAAGTTCAAATTGCTAGACCATAGCAAAACCTACCTCATCTATTGCCGCAGTGGAGTCCGCAGCGTTCACGCCTGTGAAGCCATGGCGGCTGAAGGATTTACGAGTTTGTATAATTTGAGAACGGGGATTCTGGGGTACTAGTTATTGGTTATTTGTTATTGGTTATTGGTTATTGGTTAAAAGTATAATTAACATAAAATCATCAACTACATTTAGAAGCATTTTCGATTGCCTTCCTCAGCCCAGTTGCTGTTGTTGGTTAATGGTTATTGGTTAATAGTTAATAGCATACGTGACATAAAATCATCAACTACATTTAGAAGCATTTTCGATTGCCTTCCTCAGCCCTACTCCCTTAAGTCGTGAGAACGCTGCGCTAAGTTGTTGCTGTTGTTGGTTAATGGTTATTGGTTAATAGTTAATAGCATACGTGACATAAAATCATCAACTACATTTAGAAGCATTTTCGACTGCCTTCCTCAGCTTATTGCCCAAGGCCTTCGCTACTATTTTTTAGATCAAGTTCTAAATGTTTTTTAATTTTAGAAATACCCTTTTTCCATAATTTAATAAGCAGCCAAGCGAGGCCAATTAACAACAAAACCAACAATACAGGGTTGTCTGCAGAACTTGACATATACATGAGTAAAAAGTCATAGCCGCCATGGAATAAAATGGCTAATATCAGTCCTTTTAAGAGATATTGTCTTCGTTTGGGATTTTCATGAAAACGAGCGAGGGAAAAATAATACCCCATTAATACCCCAAATAGACCATGGCCTGGAACGGCAAGGACTGCCCTTCCAATTGCAACCGCCATGCCCCCTTGGAAAACATAGAGTACATTTTCAACCAAGGCAAAGCCCAAAGAAACAAAAACAGCGTAAACAATTCCATCGTAATGGTCATTTAACTCACGGCGTTTCCAAACGATAAAATACAAAACTGTAAATTTCGCAATTTCTTCTGGAATAGCGGCCTCAAGAAAAGCGCTATGCAATGACGAGAGAAAAGCACCAGGAAAAAGCACACTAAGCTTGCTTAAGACACTTGAAATCAAAAGGGATATAACTATACTAAAACAACCTCCGAGTAAAGATTTAAGCAACAAAGGAATTGGTTCTTTCTCATGGTCTTTTTGATAAATCATGTAAAGAAAAATAACGACTGGAAAAACAGAGGCAATAAGTAATATCATAATATATTAGGTTTAAGAAATGATTACAAAAATAAAATTATATTCTCATTCTTCAATTTCATTGCTCTTTTTAATTTCTTCTGCTAACTTCTTTTCAAATTTATTGTGTATGAAAAGTATTGAAAGCCCAAATAAAATGGCAGAAATAATAAGTATGGTATTTATGATGCCGCTAACAGAAAAAGACAATCGAATTAATATGGTTGAAATAATAAAGCCTGAATTTCGAATAACTTTGTGGAACTCGTCTGTGTGAAAAAATGAAAACAACAACAAGATTACATCAGCAATAATCAGAATATTGAAAAACTGCTCAAAGAAAATATTATTGATGTTCTTAAAAGAAATAGCATTGGTTTCGATTGGCTGAAATATGCCAAGACTCCAGTTGAAGAATGAATATATTGCAATAATTAACAGTATGGGAACTAAGGCCGTAGCTATCCATTTTTTTGCATTTATAAATTTTGAAATACTTGACGAATGGTTTTTACTATTTTCCATAGTTCTATATACTCTGGTGCGTTGAATACGGAATAGATAAATTAAATAGAATAACAATACCGAAGCTATTAAATCATAGGTAAACTGTAAATCATTTTTAATGTTAAACCAATTAGACGAAAGTGACAAATCTGAGAGGTCTTTGAACAATCGTCTAATAATGATGAGCGCAATAATTTCATATTGCTTTGAAATATAGGTAGAAGTTGATTTTGGAAGGTAATAAATTAATAGATACACCTCATAAACCAATATAAAAGAAAAAGGGGTGTAAATGGCAGCGATTGGATTTTTTAATAAGTTTGATGGTTCATTAATGGTAATAATATTAAAATGTATCAATCCAATCATTATTAAGTGAATAATAAAACTCACTAAAGCAATCCATAAGATAACACGCTCACTCCTCTCTTTGGTTTTTTCTGAAAGAAGTTTTTGATAAAATTTTTCCAAGAGTTTTGTTAAGTCCATATTAATTTTTTTAATCCAATATTCTATTCTTTATGTTACGTTGTAAAAACAAATGCTTGACTGCTAACAGTTTCGGGTTTGGCAAACGGGGCGATCTGAATAAATGTCTAAAGTAACGTTAAGAACAAAGATAACCGCTCAAAGGAAATTTGCAAAACAAACTTTGATTAACAATGAATGTAAAAAAAATCCAAATATAAATTCCAATATTTTTTCTCTTAAACATTAATCTATTGAAGAACTTATTACAATAAGCTGGTCGCCACTTTTAGGGGTAATTTTCATTTTTTTGTTAGGATTAAGAAAAACACCCTCAGTATGACTAGAAACCTTGCCACTCTCTAGTTTAACACCAATCGCAGACTGATTTATTTTACCAGCAGTATACACCAAATCAGCAAATGAAATTTCTTTATTCAATTCAACATATCTTTCAATAGGGAAAATGTTTATAGAAGCTCCATCTGAATCAAAAAGATCATTGAATACAAAATTTAAATCAGGGTTTTCAGTTAATTGAGACATTAGCAGTGCAACTAAATTATCACTAATTATCAATTCTTCTGTTTCAGTAAATTCTGCTAGATTTGCTTTTGAAGAATCTAAAATTTCGGCAATAACTCTAAATTGAATAGCTAAATCACTTTGTTTCAAATTATCAAGCTTTAGCATTTCTAGTAAAGTTAAAGTATCTGCTTCTGGGATAGACAGCATATCTGTATATCCAATAATCATTATTTCTTTAAATTGTCCGTTTTCAATAAATGCTTCAAAATTAAAATCAGTTCCACTGACGGGAATAAAATCAATTTTTATACCGTTAAAAATAGTATTTGAAATGCTGTTTTTATTAACATATTCAGGCAAAAATAGCACAGTTATTTTTGAAGTAGCATTTAAAAATGGAGTAAGAGATGCTAATATATCATTGCCAATAGCAGACCATCCGATAAATAAAATATTATTTTCTTTCTTCTCGACCCAAATTTTAGGCGTTACAAGATCATTTTTCGGGGTAATAAGATCTTCAACATAAATAATTGTATCGTCGTCTTTTGAAATAACAATGAGTTTATCCCCTTTATTAATTATAATTTCATTTTTAGGATTTAATTGAGTTTGATTATTTATATCAATTATTCCCATTACAGATGAATCTTCAAAAGAAATCATGGCTTCTAAATATGTTTTTCCAATAAGCTGTGGAATTTCAGAAAAATAAATCTCATCGCCATCAAAATCAAGTAAATCTAATATTACAGCACCTATTCCATTTTGTCTTAATGTTTGCGCTTTAAGATTTGTAATAATGTTTTTGGATAGTACGGGTATAAAATTGAAATTTTTTATTTGACTTATGTTTTTAACATATTTAGAGTCATTTATTTGAGCAATTATGGACACCTTTGTGTTTTTTAGCATTGAATGCAATGCTAGAATCGTAGTGATTGCTTTTGTATCACTGTTTTTATCTTGACTTAAAATAACAATATTTTTTGCTCCAGTTGGATTGGCCATTTGTAATTCAATTGGATTGGCGGTGTCGCCCGACCTTGTAATTATTTTTAAGTTTAATTTGACATTAACTTTTGCGGCAATTTCATCCAACATTTTTTCGTTATCCAATTCAGAAAATATTACAACAACTGCATTATTTACATTTTCATTTGCTATTGACAATTCTTTCAAAATAGCAAAAATACTGTTAGACCATCCTAAAATCAGAATATGGTTATTGCATATAACTTGACTCTTACCTTTTTTGAGCTGTTCAACTAAATTACTTATCCCGCTGGCAATAAAACCAATAATAGATCCAGAAATTGCTATACTAAATGCCCAATAAAGAAAGTTAATTATTCGATCTGTCCAATTCGTTCCTGATCCAATTTCTAAAATTGTTGTAATAGAAGTCCACCAATTATCAAAAAACGAACCCTCTTTACTTTGGGCAACAGAATAATGCACTAAGGTCATTATTAAACCTAATAAAAATAAAATGAGAAGTAAAAAAAGAACAAAATATTTTGTTTTAATTATCGCATTATCAAAATAAAAACGAACCCGTTTTTTTAAGGCAACTTTTCCGTTTTTTGAATCGTTTTTATTGATCAGAATTGAATCTTGTCCATAATTTCTCATATTTATTCTCTTAAATTTACTTAATCATAAGGCTTTTCAGATTACGCCCCGTTTTTTTGAGTGGGTTCTTGAATCCACTAAATTAACTGTATAGTTTATTTCTTTTTAGCACCACCAAGTTTTGTACGCTTATCTGCTTTGCCAGCTTTTGTAATTGTTTTTGTAGTGTTTTTAGAGCCTGTTACTTTTTTTGTTTGTGATTTTGCCATTTTTATTTAATTTAAAATATTGTCCTTACTCTTTTGGATTTTCAGAATACTCCCCGTTTTTTAAAGTGGGATCTAGGCTCCACTAATTCCTACAATAATAATAAAAAAAAATAAAAAACTTTCGTGGTATCGGATTTTTTGTAAATATTCTCGGGCGAGACAAGGCTTGCCCCTCTTATCCTTGACTTTACAACTTCCATTAT
>Ga0209107_10001331_pt1 | contig 13838 bp, 11 predicted proteins | sample LakErihyJuly2011_2_FD_187460 | JGI IMG/M metagenome (GOLD analysis project Ga0209107, IMG submission 187460) | Freshwater microbial communities from dead zone in Lake Erie, Canada - CCB hypolimnion July 2011 (SPAdes) (version 2) | ecosystem: Environmental > Aquatic > Freshwater > Lentic >... | reverse complement strand
GTTAATTTAAAATATATTTATATATTTTATATTAGTTAATCATCATCAATTTAATTATTTATAAAATTATAAAAATAAATATAATTAAGCTGGAAAAGATTTAAATAAAATATATAAATTTTTATTTATTTAGAAAATTTTTTTTTTTTTTAAATATTTTTATTTATATTATAAAAATTTTTAATTAAAAAATTAATAATTTTATTTATTTATTTATTTATTTTTATGATTTTATTTATCTGAAATATTTATATAAAATATTTATATAAAATATTGAAAATAAAATATTTAAAATAAAATTTATTTAAAAAAATCAAAAATAAATTTTATTTTTATTAAAAATAAATTAATTTTATTTGATAGATATTTGATGTAAAATATTTATATAAAATCAATCATCTAATTATGTAAGCAATGCCACTCCTCTTTTAATCCAATGATTTTCTTTTTTATCACTTGGTAATTTTATGAACATTACAAAATTAGAAGAATGACCAGTTGTGGCTAACACACCCTTTCTTAGTGAAGTTTTATAAACAGGTGATTTATAAATAGGGTTTACTGGTTCCGCATTTTAATGGCATGGTACAAGCAACATAGTAGGAGCTTTAGCAAATAATACCTTAAAAATAAATTTAAATTATAAGTACTTTTGGATCACTCTCATCAAGCATCATTTATTCATAATTAAATTTACATCCTTCTAAAAATAGACCATAAACATAAGCTCCATCGATTGGTCGTTCAGTTGGCTCTTCCTTTACCATCTATTAATAGTTTTAAATAAAAATTTACCACAAAATCAAAGATAATCATATCAATTTCAATCTTTTCTTTTCTAGCGTAGTTCTGCAGAACTCCTGTAAGGAAAGATTAGGTGAAATAGAAACCAGACAACCAGAATGTATGTGGCGCACCATTTTCTAGCCAATCCTACAAGAATTGTAATCTTTATCTTAAGTCTTAAACATATCCTCCAAGTGATTTAAGAGAAGGATAAGAGCTTCCTGCCCACAAATCAGGGATTTTACCATCAAATAATGATCGTGAAGTCTTTTCCAGAACTTCACTGAGCAGTAGTAATCCTTTCAAGGCCTTGCCGATATCCGTTAACGAACTTCTAATAACTCTTATTAATTTATTGAATCGAGTCATTTCTTATGTTAGTACGGTATTCATGGACTAGTGATACTTGACAGGATATCTGTTCTATGCGTCCTCGATATCTATTAAAATATTAGATATTATATTTACCGAATGGTTTAGGGAAATCGGACATGATTTTGGAAACGAGTTAATCAAGCATTTCCTCCATGCTTTATCCACCTCCACTTCCTCCTTCAGCACTGCAACTAAGAAGTGCTTCATTGAAGGCATTAGTCTCATTTTTATCTTTAGTCATATCTGCATTTGTGTGGAAACCGAATACATCAGGTGGGGTAACTGTTATAATTAAATAAATAATTTACTTATAGGTAACTCTTTAATAAAGGTTAAAAAGTCTTAATATTCTACGCAAGAAGGAACAGTATATTTTGCATCCAATCCGAATCTATATTCTGGATTTTCAACAGTGTTTGCACAGAAGTAGTCGCTCAATAGACATGTGATAAGTCTTCTGTCTTTATCGTCAGTGACTCTACCACCATAATTACATTCAGCTGTTAGATATATGATAGCGTCATAAGGGATAACATCCTTCGCCTCATCTAAGAACATCTTTAGCTGTCTCACACAAATTCTTAGATCACTTTGAGTGAACTCATAAGGAATATTCCAACCTAAAGGTCCATATTTTCTTCTTTCCTAAATAACTGCATGGAAGAAGCAAAGTCCGTATAATAATTTTTTAAATTATTCGTTTAATTTGCATGTATCAAAAAAGTTTGGATTACTTATTTCCCCGAGTAGGAAACTTCCTTAAAGATTTGCTTTTAATCCTTTAGGAGGTTCATTTGTCATTTTAACACCTGATTATAGAATTTGTATTGGGAAATCTGGTGAGGGATAAGAGGTTAGCCAAAGTCGGAATTCCGGATTGATTTTACTTTCATCAAGTTCTTCACATATCTTATCAAGGGAGGGCATCCAACTGACAGCTAAATGACAGTTCTACAACACTACCCAATCACCTGAAACGAAGGCTGCTGAAATTAACGCTTCTGCATATTTTCCCTAGCCTTGACCTAATGAGACCTGCTCATATTTTTTACCTCTTTTTTCTGCGTTTTATTTTATGGAAGATAAAGGATCACCTCCTGGAGAAAGCACGAATATTAAGGGAGTACAAGCATTAGAATCCATGTAGATCACATCTAGATCAAATGGAGGTGGCTCAATGAATTTCTTTCCGAATTAATGGATTATGAAATTTTGGATAGCTGGGATAACCTTATCAGGTCTTATAGTTCTAAGTACCAAGATATACTGGAAAGGTTTGTAATTATCTTTTATCTTAGCTGGAAGAGGTATGTCCTAAGGATTAGCTGAATCAAACATTTTCTAGTATTGTTATAAATTCTCTTCATCATAGAATGTCTTATAAAAATCTTTAAATCCTTCCAAATCAGAAAGCCTAAAAATTTCACCCCAAGATTTATCAGATATGAAATTAGATTTTGGTTTCTCTGGTAGATGGTCGCTTAAGGCTACTCCTCCTGTAAGCAAGAATCTGAAATGTTCTCCTAACAACTGCCCTCTGAATTCTAAAAGTCTAGTACATAAAAGATTAGAGAAGACAAGTTTGTCCTTTTCGAATAAAGATCTGCAGATATTGGAGTATAAAGAATATAGGAAGAAGTCTTTAAGGTTTTCAAGACGTTTTTAGAAATCATCTGATTTGTCTGCGAATTTTATTCCTTGTGTGAAAAGATCGAGGTAGTAGACCAAAGAGTACTAATACATAGGGTCCAGATAGTTGAGATCTGAGATTGTGAAGAAGAGAATGGAAGCCTGTTATGAGACGGGTTGATAGCCTTACCGAGCAGTGTCTATTTCTTATTCTGTTGCTTCGGCTTTTACTTGTTTAGAAGCGATGTCGTCGGCGGTGGTCTTAGAATCAGCTAATATTTTAATAGCAGACTCATCGGTTAATATATTCTTTCCATTTTAAAGAACTTGGAGAATCCTATTTTCGATCTCTGCAAGACTTCTTTTGTTCTCAGCTCCATCTATGATTAGCTATTCTTTGGCTTTCTCTAAATCTGGTCTTTCTTTTTTAACCAATATTCCTAATAATTAGTCGTTGAGTCCTTCGAATGTAATCATAAAGTTGATTAATGTGACCTTAACTGAGATTTCGGGTAAATAATGAGGATTTCTTTGCTTTGAAGTTATGTAGAATTTGAAATCTTTGGAGTATTCGATCGTATTTTCTCCTAATTTCATGTACATAGTTGCTCCTTTTAAAAAAGTTTATTTTAGAAGTATTGGAGATAAGGAAGGGTCTAAATCTTCTACGACGTTTTCAAGAAGGACGGGTTTTCCGAACTATATAGCATTTTCTAAAACCTAGAGGTACTTTCCATCTGTTAATTTTATCACTTGAAGCCCTCTCTTGCCCTCCATTTTTTTTATCCATTTATTTGCCTATGCCTAAGGATCGATGCAAAGAGGCCATCTTCTGCTTTTAAACATCACAATAGCATTCTCGGTAGAGAAGTTGTCACTTGGAAGTCCATCTATGTTCCACTACCTAATAAGCACATCGTCTCCTAAAACCTTAGAGACACTGAATTTCGCACTACCTGGAATCTACTTCGCGAGCACTTAAGCAACCCACTCGGTGCTTATCATATTTCTGAACTGAGGAGTAAAAGCTCCAAGATATGCAATCATTCCAGAGCTGATAAGAACGTCACCTGTTAGGAGAGTATAATCCTGTTTTAGTTGATTAGAAAATTCCTTCCATCTTCCTTTCTCTCCTCCCAAAGAATCAATTAACTAAACCGCCCTTTTCAATTATTCATCGCATTCAGCATATTGTTTTTCTAAATCTTCCTTTTTTTTGATTTCAGAATTTAGTTTTGCATCTAATTAAGCTACTTCATCCATAACCTTTTTTAATTCTTTCTGTTTGACTGCCAGTGCGCTTTAAAATTCATTAACTTCAGCTTATGCTACAGCTAAGGCCTGTTTTTTAGGAATTACTTTGATATTGACATAATAGAAATCATGTATAGCTTTGACCCAAATGATCATATTCATGGCAGGCTAAGAACCTTTCTAAATAACTTCAGGAGATAATTCTTCACCTTTTTCTGCAAAATATGCTCCGAGTTTAGACACTTATTATTCTTTAAGACTGTCTTTATCAAAGTTTTTCATTTCATCTAATAATTTTGAGTTTCCTAAAACTTTCAAACTTGCCGCCCACCAATCTGTTACCATTTTAAGACCAGATTTATCCTTCATTTTCTCAGTAGGATTAGGATACAAAATTAAACATACAGCTTGCATAGTATCACGAATACCTTAAGGTGGTGACTTCATGGCCTTCATGAATTGAATATCTGCAGGTTTAAGGATATCTAATGCTGCTTCTGCTGCCTCTAAGACTGGTAAAGCTAGAGCTAAATCTCCCTCACAATCTTATTTGATTCCATTGGCTTTGTCCACCTTTACCTAGACCATTGCTTCTTCAATACCAACTTTTTCAGCAATAACATCAGCACTTTCCTTTTTAGCACCGACAATTATCATAGATGCATCTGTATCAATTGTAGCTTGTTTGATTTAAGGTACCAACAATGTTAGATCTCCTTACATTTTTCCTACTTATGATTCTGTTTTTATGATTTGTTGATATCCGTTTTCGTATTTTTTTATTCTTTGTTCAACCTCTAATCTTTTCTCCGCCAAAAGGTTTTAGAAAGTTACAATCATTTCTAAATAAGAGGTAGGGGTAACATAATATTTTCTTTTTAGTTTATCGAAGAATTTCGTTGCCCACTTGCTTGTGCTGTCGTGGAAGTACATAACCATTTCAGTGCAACTAGCTTTCACTGTTGGTTCCATATCTACTTTATTTAAATAACGTTTTGCTACATTCACCAATGCATCTTAAGGCCATTAGAAGAACCAATCGATAGTACAACAATTAATTAAAGAAGGGAACATCCTAACTCTATTTCTAAAAGAATCACCGATTGGGGAGAATGCCAATACTATATGAAGTTTATCTTTGCATTTTTCTATGAAATATGCGTAGACTTATTCGGGTGAGCCTTCTAAATTCTTGCCCTCTGAACGAGCTAAACTTCTACATATTTCTAATAGCTCTGCTTTTTCGTCAGCGGGGAACAGGTTTGGCACTTCGCAAGAATTCAGTAAGTTACTCACGTCTTCAACAAATGTCTCTAATTTTATTTAACTATCTGTGAATAAGAAAACTGTATTCATGCCTTTACCCCCTGATTATCTTAAGATTTTCTTAAGATCCTCATACCATTCCGCCTTTCCATATTGTTTAGATATTTCTATTTAATAAGTACTTGCATCGTTCATTTATGAGGCTAATCTACAAAGCGACTATCTTCCACTTCCTCCAACACCAACTAGGAGCGCATGACCACCAGGTTATTTTAATATTCTGCAGATAATAAGGAGATGCTCGATGGCAAATGAGAAAAGAACTAGATCCATAGGTTTATCTCCCATCATATTATAATTTTCTAGAGCTTCCTCACATGATTTTTACAGTCTCTCCTCATCTGTTATTTCAACATAAGGTCTTTTTGCTAATCCAACGGGTGATAGTACATCTGAAAACATTAAATGCCTAATCTCATCTAACGTATCTACAACCTTATCGCCGTTATTGTCCAGGTGTTCCATTACAGTGTCGAAATTAGTCAAATAGATTTTTTTGACCACATCCTTTATTTATTTTAGCATTAAAATTCTATCTTCTTCAGAGATTAATCGATCACCAAAAACTCTCATGACTTCATGGGTCCATAGTCTAACAATCACGTCGATACTTGTGACCGTGTCTTTATCTCCCATGCATATACCGAAAATAACTTTAGCAAAGTCTCTCAAGTTGAACAAATAATGCGACTTAGCTGGAGTTGGCAGAAGGGAACCCATAGCGAAATGATAAATACTGGTAGTAGCTTAGACTATTTTGGATTCAGCTTTTGCAACATCAGGAGAGAAATTATTATTTTAGAAAAAGAATTTTAGAATTTCTCCGAATATTCTCTTTAAGGATTCATCATCGAATTCAGCAATGGAGATTAAATTAAGGTGGCGCAACATTCGACCTGTTATGAAAGATCGACCTCCTCCTGGAGGACCCATAGCTCCGACGAAAATCAGATTTATTAAGGTTTTAAATGGTCTATCCTTTTCCTTAAAATCAAACCACCCCTTTTAATCAGTCATTTATCTTAGTAGTTCAATTGGGGGCTATGCTCCATATTTTTCTTTGTTAGGCATGTTTAAGTCATCAACAAAAACGATACCTTTACCTTTCTTTGGTCCATATACTCCTTTCCTTACTCTGTCTAATTTGCTATCTATTATATCTTGTGTCTAAGTAGAAGTAGTCTAGGCGGAAAATCCCATTTCAATGCACATGAACTCATCTCTAGAAAGTGAGAGTAGGAGATTCTTGATGTAAATAGATTTTCCTGTACCAGTAGGCCCACAAAATAATGTAGGTACTTCCATTGAGAGATTAAGTTATAATAAATATTTGTATCTTTCGGTGTCAGCAGTCTTGATTAATATCTCCTAAACCTTTTTTTTTGCGAATTTAGAGGTATCCTCTTTCTGGTTCATGTCAACCCATTCTTCCCAATAAACTGCAGTTAATTTGTTAGCCTCAATTTTGTTGATTAAAGCATAGTCATAGAAAGTTTTCTTTTCTGGAAGATTTTTAGTCATCTTTCTAGGTTTCATATCTTCAGGCAAGTCAACTGGAATATCTCCTCCTAGTAATCTTTTCAGCTACTGATCGAATTTTTTTCTGTTTGATCCTGTTAAGGATCCTCCTATCCCCCAGACTAAACTAAAAATGAATTTACAATCTATAATGATTTCTTTTGCATTCATCTCCATCGCTTAGCAATCTTCATTATCTAGGTCATTTAATAGACCTCTGAAAATCCTCATGGTACATATTATTAAATTTTAATCTTAGGTTGGAGAGATCTCTTGGAGGTTGTGTCTGATAAATTACAGACATTTATCAACTAACCATGTGAACATATAGTCAATTTCGATTATGTCTGTAGGGGTTAGGAGTTTAGGAAGATTGAGCTTCCAACTTGTGAAAAATGGTTTCCAACCCATCGAAGTTGGCTCCATGTAGATCATACCACATCGACTTACAGTGGCTGGAGAAGCTGCAGCTAGATCCTATGGTTCGTAGATCATGTTCATTTTGTTGTTCATGGCTATGATTTCTCCTGAATTAAGACAAAGTTTTTTGTTATCATCCAACACGGTGTTCATATTCTCAATCCAAACTGCGTCAACAGGTCCATCGAAGATCAGCCATTTCCTATCAGCTGATTCATCCTTTGCCATATTTCTAAATTTGATAGCTAATACTCCGTCTGACCATTCCTATGAGACCTCATCGTTCCACCCGTATAATTAATTCATTGATATAGATTTAGGATTTAAAGTTGTTATTTACACTGCATTCTCTTTCATTTATCCTCTTTCAAATAATTTATTCAGAGCTCCTTGAAGAACATGAAGTGCGGATGTTTTACCGGCAAATGAAAGACCCACTACCATGAGTCCATGTCTAACAAGAATCATTTCATATAATTAAATAATTTTTTCTATGAACAAAGGTACGCCCTATAATTGTTTTTCCTTCAACGTTAGATCGATACATTCGTACATGTTTTTGTAATCTTAGTCTGGTAACTTGATTCCAGGGAAAAGATCCGATATGATACCGTGGAATAGAGGAATATCAAAGTTTAAAAACTTAGCTAAGTTTACATCCTAGATAGCTCTCAACATAAGAATATATTCATTTTCTTGAGGGTATTTACGTTTAAGGTTTCCTGCTGCTGTCAACACCGATTTGACGGCTCTCATACCGTAATCGTAGTGATCTTAAGAAGATAATTATTCTGAACACAATTTGTAAGTTGTGACTATTTTTACTGATAGGGGTGGTGCGTTTTCAAACCCAAAGGAATAAAGAACGATGGAACTGATCATAGCATAATCGGGCACCATCATAGCAACTGATCTGAAAAGAACTTTAAGATTATCGGGTAATTCAGAACGTCCGGCGTAACCTGGATTCATGGTAATAAAGCAGTTACAAGTAGGTTTCAAAAATATTTCAGTTCCTTCAAATTTAAACCTTTTGTCACCTCTCTCTCTTGCATCTTAAATGCACTGTATTTACTAGGCAACGACTGAAAGTACTTCAAGATTGATTCTGTTAAACTCATCAAAACAAGCCCAGGCCCCACTTTAAGAAAGTCCTTTAAAGAATTTACCCATGGCTTTAAAATCGAGACCATCTGAGCAATTGTAGACAACACAATGTCTTGCTAAAGCTTTAGCTAAATCTTTAACTGTCTCTGTTTTACCTGTTCCAGCAGGTCCTTCAGGAGCTCCTCCGTAATTAAGATGTATAGCTCCACATAATGTTCTGTAGCAACGATCAGTAAGAGCAGTAATAACCAGTCTACTACTGTTTCCTAAATACTCATAATTGTATTCACAAACAGCATTGATAATTTTCACAATTTGCTCTTATCTTTTTTAACCATTCTTGGTCTTTTCTTACCAGTAATATCTCAGTTGTGAATACCATTTGAAATCGGATATTGAATCGACGCCAGCATCTCTTAAATCGAGTATAATTTGCTTATTATGCACATCAAGTACAATCATAGCTTCTATAGTGCATCTATCAAGATTATTTATATCAGAACGAACTAGGTCAACAACATCGTTTAGTTGTGTTAGGAGTTTTTCTGCATAGTTTTTCATGCCTTTGCATCCTTCTTCATTCAGAGCTTTTTCACTTTCATAGGTCCAGTAAGTCATGTTGATACTTAGAACTGACATACCACATCGGCCGAGCACCCATTTTTTTCTGGGCATTTTTTGGTAATCATTAAAAGCTTTATCAGTTTAAAAATGAATGGAATCTAACATCCTCTCTTCTACCCAGAGGAGCCATTAGTCAACATTACCACCTGCCATATCAGTTTTTACCTCTGAAAGAAATTCAATGTATTCGAATTCGCTACTGAACATTCCGGCGATTCTTTTTTCCCCTTTATCATCGAACTTTAATTTCTGAATACCCTCAAAACACTTTTTCAAATGTGGCTGAACTTTTAAAGGATCTTTGGCTTCAGACAAAATTTCTAGAAGTTCGTCGGCTCCAAGGAAGTAGAATCTAGGGAAAGCTGCTCTTTTCTGTTCCAAAAATTCATTCAAACCCTTTTAAACCTTTTCTAAACGGGAATTATTTTAATTCAAGATTTCTAGCATTCTTCTATCCTTTGTGAACTCCGTGACTCTTTTTTCCTTGTTAACCTTTCCCATGATAAGGTTCCTCCAATCGAATTCTACTTTAGTAAACTCAGCACCCTCAAAAGGTAACTATTTTCCAATATCAGGTGAAGAGAAAACCGGCTCCAGCCATAGCCATACCGATTAGACTTTGAGCCAAATATCGAATAAATCTAAAGTATACCTTAGCCATTCATCCCACTCCTAAATACGTTCTATAAAAATTTAGGCATGTGGGCTTCCTTTCATACTAACAGTTTTAACAATTTAATCATCTAGAATTTGTTAGACTTCATCATAACTCGTACCAGCCATCACATATGTTCCAGTTTCTTTCCAGGCTTTGCATTCAACAAGGACTCCCTCCCAGTCCTCTTTCATTTTGTCAAGAATTCTCTCTATATTGTATTCTTTAGTAGCACTATCTGAAACCTCTTCCAACGCCTTAAACTCATCATCTTTTAGCTCCTGATTGATGACTTTAGCAAGTTTAAGTCCTTCTTTTTTGAGTGTTGAGATCTGGAAGATTTTTTCCCAATGTCTTTCTTTAAGTCCTTTATTACTAAAGACTCTGGTCATGGGAATGAATCTTGCGAAATCTTATAACTCGGCTAATATCTTTTCGACCAGTTTTAAAATAGCTTTGTATTTAGTGTTATCCCGTTTAGACAACTCTGTGAATCTTGATTTTAGACCTATTATCGATTTCCTCATGTTCTTCATGTCTTTATCGATTTCTTCTGGATCCAATTATAGGACGTACTTATCTCTAGTCCAATCTGTTTTCTTTTCTTTTAAATTTTTTATTAAGGACCATAGCTCGTAGTAGGGAGCTAATTCAAATTTGCAGATTTCCAAATCTGCATATTCTGCTTCAGTCGTTGTGTAGTCAAGTTAAGTCAACTTTAGAAGAATATCGTTCATTTCAACCTCAAAGTCTTTTATTTTTTGATCTAATTCTAACATCTTTTGATAGGCATCCTAGGCTCCTTAGATGGTGTCTGAGTTATAGATGATTGCGAGTTAGTTGATTTCTGCCTTTAGTTTTTTTAAATGATCCAAAAAATCATCTTTTCTTCTCTGAACTTAAGCATCCAAAATTTGTTTTTCTTCATATAACCTTTTATCCTCTTTCTCTACTTCGGCATCTAGTCCTTTAACTAATTTTGCTACATCATAGATAGCCTAATATACCTTTTATTCAGGATCTAAAGAAGTTTTAACGAAGGACTCTAAGACCCACTGAGTGAGGTCCAGGAATATAGCGCTAATCTGTTTCTTTTCCTTCTCTTTAACGAGTGTGATCTTAGCTTAGATTTAGACCAACTTTTCTGTGTTTTCAGCTTTTTCCTTTTTTTCTTCAGTGATGACCTTTATCATTTCCTAAATTTTATCATTTCTTACTATGATTATGTTTGTTAGTATACTTTGTTAGAGTTTCCTGTGAATATCGGTACAAATTTTAAGGTAAAGCCTCTTAATATCAACACCATCGATCAGTATCATATTCATTCTGACGAAGTAAGGGATGTTTTAGTCGATTTCGTTGTAAAGATTAGCGTATTTCTACATTTCCTTCCAGTACTCATCACGAGTATGTGTGATCCACTACGGATTTTTATCATTTGGGGCTTTATCTTTGTCAATCCATGCTTGGACTCTGTTGTCCTCACCTAATAGGAATGAATATCTCTCGTATATATGTAAAACTTTTTGAACATTTTGGATATTTTTTTCTAAGATATTAGAGATTTCTGTCTTAACTTTGACATAGATTTAATCATCCAATGGCATATCCCAGAGCTAAGTTTTGTCGCTTCTTGCTATATGGTTTTCAGGTCTTGGGAAAGTTTTAGTTGATTACAGTATTTTGTCAATTAAATCTAAGATCTCGTTCTTTATTTTCTCTTGAAGTTCATCCGCAAAAACTATGTGTCCCTCCTAGGTTTCTATGAGTTTAACGTGCAAGAAAACATCTTAAAGGTCATTTTTACAATCCTTTTCCATATCTACAACCTCTACTGGGGTATTAAGAACTTATTTGTTGAATCTTTCAAAGAATTCTCTGAACAGCTTAAGTGAGTCAGTGACCAATTATCTTATTTAATTACTCATAAGAGTAGCATTGCTTTCAAAGAATAAGACAGCTTGTTTTTTGTTTCTATTCATCTGAGTGAGCTCGTTCTTGAAGATTTCAATTACATCCTTGTGCCATTCACTCAACAGATGATTTTTGACCTCCTGTATATTTTTAATCTAAATTTCCAAGAAGTTTTAAATAGTCATGGTTTAGTCTTTCTTGCTAGGTAGGACTAAAAAATGCATTTTTTCGTATTTCTTCCATAATTCCATGAGATCCAAAGTGGCTTTGCTGCAAATTACCAAATTTTAAGAGATCTCATCTCTTGCGGAATTCACATGGTCTTTCCATTCATCGTTAGGTTGAATTCCTCTAAAGATGCTCTACCCATAGTCCAACACCTCTTCGAATGTAGACATGATACCTATCCTATATCGTTCCGATTCATCTTTAAGAACATAGTCTAAGATTGATTTTCTTACAGAGTCATAGTAATCCTTATTTATTTCGTTTAACATTGTGTTAATCATGTTTTCAATCGTCTGTCTGTCCACATATTGTAATTAATGTGGAATTAAGTCGAGGATATCTGTCACCCAATCATGATTTATTGGAGCGATAGAGTCAGTTGAGATCTCGTTTTCTATGTAAGTTCTGTATCTCTCATAACATACCTTCTTAGCCTACATTTTTATACATAAGTCCTCACTTCTATCATTATACAAAATGTATGCTAATTCTTCTTGTAAAGAGGCAGGAATGTGAAGTAGTTCCTCGTTTGCTGTGAATTCAACTGAAGTTTCTATTATCTTAACGTATTTTATTCCTTTTGTCTCGGAATCGAAGTACAATTTTCTAGCAGATTTAGTGTAATTACTGGCTATTCTTCCAGATACTGACAGGTTATGCTTTTAAGCGACTAGGGGGGCTGCCAAAGTACGAGAAAATTTATCTAAAATAGGTGGATAACGAATTTTAGCAAATGGAGGTTTTTTAAATTGTGCTTGGATAAGATTCAAAGCGTTATCTGCGAGTTGAGAGAAGTCTTGATTTTTGCATAAAGGATCAGTCCCGGCCGCTAAAAGATCATCTTATATATTAATTTGATCAATTTTGAATCTTCTAGTAGGTGATGCGAGATTAGGGTTGTTACTCGTGAAGTTAATCATCGCCAATGACTGATGAGTCAGTTTTAGAGGTCTATAGGGTTATTTTTTATTAATTACCTTCTAATTTTATTCTTTAACATCAAGGTGTCTTCTTACGCCATGCCATCTAGGGTTTCAAAATCCTTTTAAAATTCATTTTTCTGAGTTTATGGGAAATATTTTCCTTGGATATTGTTGAATTAAGCAACAGATTATGACATTATTCCCTTTCTCTGGTCGAGTAAATTTCTTACAGTAGACTGAGTCTGGATTTTTTGTTTTTTTGACATGATGAATGGCTCATATTAGATGGTTTTTTCGAAAACGTTGAATTTTCCGAAAGTGCCTAGGCCGATTTCGACGCTCCGATTGGTAGTGATAATCTAAATTTATGTAGATATAATAAAGGTACATCAGAGATATCTTGGAAAATGCACTCTATGCCTTTTTTTATTTGTTCTTTTCCAAGTTCTTGGGACAATTTTTGGACAGAGGAATAGCTGATCTTGATTGGTGGGTAGTTTGTTGTGTCGATTTCTCCCCTGTACTTTAAATTGTGTGAGCTTATGAAAGACTCACTCAGGTATATCATGAGAGTTTTTTCTTTTTCTCCAATACTTTCTTTTTTTTTATATGCGATACTTCCAAAGCTGGTTATAGCGATGGTCCTATCTAAATCCAGTTGAGACTTGGTCCATCTAAGGTATAATTTTAATATTATTACTTCATGAAAGCTGTCCAGGCATTTGCTAGATTTTTGACACTTAATTGAATTCTGTCTTATTATTCAGTTTACATCATCCTATTATATTAGATTCGGAAATGTTTACTTTAATGAACATCTTTTAAATATATCGTCTAATGTAAAGTGGCTTATACTTAGTTCCATCTTCAATATTAGTTTAATATTAAAAAAATGATATATAAAATTATCTAAAATTTTTAAACGTTTCAAGTAAAAATTAAAAAAAATTAATCTTCAAATAAATTAAATTTTTATTTTTGGTAAAAATATAAGCTATTTATTTTTTTTATATTAATAAATTTTATTTATATATTAAAAAATAATTTTTTATTTATTTTTATAAAATATGTTTAATTAT
>Ga0209107_10001330_pt1 | contig 13846 bp, 24 predicted proteins | sample LakErihyJuly2011_2_FD_187460 | JGI IMG/M metagenome (GOLD analysis project Ga0209107, IMG submission 187460) | Freshwater microbial communities from dead zone in Lake Erie, Canada - CCB hypolimnion July 2011 (SPAdes) (version 2) | ecosystem: Environmental > Aquatic > Freshwater > Lentic >... | reverse complement strand
CAAAACGTAATCTACGTGAGGTCTTTGTTCTCTTCCCACTCTCCAACGATTCAATAAATACTGCTCATTCTTAACCTTTGTGTTAAATCTTTCTTCTATTTGTAGTTTTGCATCTTCTAAAATTTTATAATACATTGTTAAGTCAAAGTTGTTTTGTTCTAGTATTGCTCTTTTATGTGGAGAAAGGTTTATAGACATGCCTTTCCAGTCTTTGATTCCAGTCCAGTAATCATCTGTTACTTCTTCTTGCTTTGGATATGATACGTTAAATTCATGATCCCAGTGTGCTTCTGTTTGAGTAACTATATCATTACTAATTTTATTAAACTCTTCTGGACTTAAAAAATCTTTTACAATTCTATAGTTTGGGTTTGTGTTATCAACAATCATATAGAATGTTTTTCTCGTGTTGATCTTGTATAGTCTTTACCTATACCCTTAAAACTATCTAAGCCTAATACAACTTCTGCTGCTTTTGTAACTGGAACACAGTTAGGAACTGGATTTCCATCTGCTCCTGGCTTCATTCCCCGTTGTACGTATCCATCCCAACAAGGATCTGCTTTGCCAATTGATGAGTCATACATGGCCATTGCAACTTCTGAGTCAGTCTTCATAGAAGAATCAGAGCAGACTGGACAATCTGGGCAGTCAACGTTTAATTCCTTGCAGGTTTCGCAATCGCACCCCTGGTATGTAGTAGTTGGCATTATTGGGTTTTCATTTTCAATCATATAATAATTATACCATGTTGATTTGACTTACTTTTGTATAGTTGATATACTTATAATATGCACCAGTAGCCAAGTTGGTTAAGGCACCGAACTCATAATTCGGCTATCATAGGTTCAAGTCCTATCTGGTGTACAATATAACTAAATAATGTTTTGCGGATGTTGCATATTGGTAGTGCCTCTGCCTTCCAAGCAGAAGGGGTCAGTTCGATTCTGATCATCCGCTCCAGACCTCTGTAGTTCAGTGGACAGAACGTTGGACTTCTAAGCCAAGCGTCACAGGTTCGATTCCTGTCAGGGGTACTCTATTTTAGGTTGTAAAACCCTAAAGAAACTCCTGCACGGGGTTGCACAGTTACTACACTGTGTCTTCTATTCTTTGGACAAAAGATAATGTCTCCAACGTCTAGGTCAAATTTATGCGATACGTCTTCTTCTGTAAGATCTTTTATGTCTTTATCTGAGTTTTTATATATTTTCCAAGTGCTACGACCTTGCAATTGCCAAAAAAACACGTTGTCGTTGTCTGAATGAATGTTGTCGTTTGTTGATGCATCTGTTGTAAAATTAATATAGATCTGGTGCATATCGCTGGGTCTTTCTTTTTTGGCGTTCTTAGATCTTTGAAATATTTTTTCTATGCTATCAACAACCATGGATATCTTTTCATCCCTATCTGCTTTCCTTATCTTAAATCCTTTTCCATTATAATATGATTGGTTTGTGTTTACATTGTTTTTAATATCATTGTTTACTAAGATAAACAGTTCATCCCAAGATACACTAAATGAAACCTTTTTGTTAAATTTAAACGGCTCTGCGTTTTTATAATTATTCAAATACTCTTCTTCGGTTAGCAAAGAGTCTAAATAAAAAAGTCTTTGTTCTGTTGAATAATCACTCATAGTGAATGTGGGGGGCCGAAGCCCCCCAACACCTTAGCCCTTCTTGGCCTTCACTGCTGTTTTCTTGACTGGTGCCTTCTTCTTTGGCGCAGTCTTAACTACACGATCTACCTCTGCAACACTTGGTAACTTACCAAATGCTGGATCGTTAGGGTTTGCTGCTCTTAGTGCAACGGGGATTACTGCTGATAGCAATGAGAATGCGAGATCCTTTGGATCTGTCACTCCTGCCATGTATAGCGCTGCAGCACCTGCGAGTACTGATCTTCCGTAAGATGCTAGAGCATTCTTAATTTGTGTATTCATTTTTTCCTCCTAGGATATAACTCGTGTTAGTATTGTAAAACCAATCCATAGACCAATAATTCCTGCGACTCCCGCAAAAACTGGTGGTGCTGGTACTGGCAATTTGAATGCAGCAAACACGACGCCACATCCAAAACCTGTTAGTGTTGATAGAAAAACATCTTTCATAAAACTTCCTCTTCTTCGTTATCTTTTGGCAGCATATCTATAAGTTTATCATACGCTGGGATGATTTGATGAAATAATTGATCTGTTGGCAAGTTCATTACTGCTCCATATTCCTTGAAGTACTCAAGGGATGGCCCAGTAGACTCTTTAAAGTCCTGGATTGCAGTCTGAACCTGCTCAATATAATCAAAAGCCCATTGTCTAGACTGGGTTAAAAATGTAATAAAATCGTCCTGACTTGTTTTATTGTTTTCATCTTCTACTGATAAATCTTCTAGTTTTTCTTTCAAAAGATTATCAGATATATTTTTATCAATATACAGTTGAAACAAGGTGCCAACCGCTTTAGCAAACTTTCTTTTAGTCTTTATGTTTTGTAAAACTAAATAAAAAATAATTAAAATTAATAACAAGTATACGATTAGATCCATCATTTTATATCATCTCCCAATTCACTTCTTACTAAAAGAACCATGGCTCCCTCTTGTTCTAAAGCCTTTTTTAATCTAATTAAATACTCTGCTGCTTGTATTTTTTCATCATGATATAAATTTACAAACTGTTGTGCATGAGCACGGACAACAAGGAAGTCTCCATTGTCATAAATCTCAACAGAGAAATCCTTTGGTGGTGTCAACGACATTGCAGCACGTCTCATCGCTTCTGTATACACTTTATCCACCCATTGTTAATTGTTGCCATACTGATCCCCACTTTGCCTTGCTCTTATGGTTGTTAAACTCTTTTGATATTTCTCCACCTTCTAAGTATATACCGCCCCAAACTCCCCATTCCTGCTGGCTAATACCAACAGCAAAACAAGACTTCATAACAGGACAGGACATGCATAGATCATCAACCGCAGGCCTTAGTAGTTCTTCTTCCTCATACTTATCAAAGAATATGTTTGTATCATAGTCTAAACATGAAGCATCGTCTTTCCATTTATGCTTATTCATGTTTACCTCACATATTTACTTGGTACTTCCCATCCATCACGTGTAGGAGAGAACATCTTTTGAAGATGCCAGATACCATTTTGATAAACCCCACGGTCAGATGTTCTACCCTTGTCTGAAGGATAGCGTTCAAGAACTGTCCAACCATCCCAAGACAAAACTTTGTTTTGTGCAACGATTGTTTCCATTTGTTCTAATGACTTAATTAACATGTTTTCCTTTTTATTAGTAGCGATAAATTCCGACATCAACATTTTTTTGCTGAGCCTCAGTGACTAACTTGGACAATGGTTCTTTTGGCTTACTTAGGTAAGCAAAGTAACCAATAGAGTCCATATTTTCACTCAACCAAATTGGTGGAACTTTGTAGTGCTTTAACTTTTTACCTCTTGACTTCATCCCTCTTTCCGAAAGGTTAGAGAATTCTGAAACCATTGAGTTAATTCTTGCAGGACCTGCAGAATAGATGTAAAAGTACGGATCGTCTTCTTTCATTGAAGAAAGAGCAACGCCCATTGCTCTTAGGAATACCTGATAGTCATCAAAACTATTCGTTCCCTGTACTGCGATTATCATCATCTACTCCTTCTGATAGTTGGTCTACAATGAACAACATCTTATCTAATTCTACCTTATCCATACCCATTATGTCAACTCTAACTGCGTTCTCTCTGTCTATATCGTTGTCATAGATATCAGCAACATAAAGCACATTGTCTTTTTTCCAGTAGGCTTTTTCATCAATGATGAGTACCCGTACGTGAGTCTTCTTTCTGTGATTTTTTGATTGATTTGGAGTATTATTAATGTTATTTATTTCACTCATTGGTGGAAGAAGTGGCCTGATCAGTGTGTGTATATGCTTTTGACTATATCTAATTTTAAACAATTGCTCAACTGATTCCTTCATATACATATCGGCAATAATCTTTAATGAGATGGCAAAGACTAATAAGGCTATTACTGATCCAATAAAATATTGCATAATTATTTTCCTTTATTAAGAATAATTCGAATGATTTCTTTTAAAGTATACTGGTGTTGCTTGTCTAGTTTTGCAATCTCCTCTTTATCAAACGATTTCTCTGTTAATAGGACTATTGGATTAGGATCTGTTACATCCATAGATAAAAATCCATACTCCCATAAAGCCATGGTCTCTACTGCAAAATACTTTGATTGTTCGCTATGCAGTTTTGGATTTATATCTTTCAACTTATCTGTAAAATTATACAATGGCTCACCAGTTTCGATATCTAATCCAGCAACCTCCAGTGCACCGCTAAGGATTAGGTCTTCTATCATTTTGTCTGCATCATCCATTAAAAAATTCCAAGAATTGATCTTTAGTCTTTGCGCCATTCATTCTTTTTATTTCTACACCATCTTCAATTAAAACATATGTTGGCACAGACTTAATGCCAAATTGTTCTATCAGTTCTAACTCTGTGTCTGCATCAATATATAAAAAATCAACCAATCCATCACGCTTTAATTCATCTGCTACTGGCTTTGTTCTTTGACAGGGTGCACACCAGTCAGCAGTAAAGTATAGTACATGTCTCATTTACCAGACTTCTTTCTAGCCTTAGCAAGCGCTCCAAAATCTTTAACCTTGGTGTCTCCAAGATAGCCCCATGCATAACCATCGTTGATCATCATGTCGTTAAGAGATACAGTGTTTCCATCTACATATACCCAGCCTAAAATGCGACCATACTTTTCAGATGAGTCCATCTTTTCAGTCTTAATTACAACTGACTTAGCATCCTTTAGAGACTTCTTTAGGTACTCTTTGGCTTCAATACCAAGAGCCTTCTCTGTAAGATCCTTTGTACGGGACTCAGGGGTATCAATACCAGCCAGTCTAACACGAGATGCAAAGAGGATGTCAAACCCTAAATCAATCAGAACGTCAATGGTATCTCCATCTACTACGTTCTCTACTTTTCTTACATAATATTCATACATTATTTTCTCCCCCATTTAACTTTATTCCAACCACGCTCATGGAAGTAATAAAGAATTGTCTTTGTAAATACCTCAAAACTTGCTATTGCTCCTGCTGTAACTGGCTCTTTGGTTATTGCCCAAGATATAACAAAGGTATCTGCTGTGCCAATGACACGCCAAGTAATTGCTTTTAATGCTGATCTTTGTTTGGTTACATTCATGATGGCCACTCAATCTTACTTGGCTTAGTAATGAAGTTCCAGACTTTAGATGCCCATCTCTTTACGTTTTTGCGTAGCCGATATAGCATGAATGTCTGCCCCCAAATCTACTTGCTCAATCTTATATCCTACATCACGACCATAGACAATGTTGGTAATGTTTGGTACCTTAATTACATTTGCTGCTGGCATGTCTTTCTGAATAAAATTTTTAACTTCGTCAAAGTGCAAAGGATCTTTTTCAGTCATACCAACTGTATGACGAACTCCAATTACAACCTGAGTGTTTCTCTTTGCTGCTTCATCAAAAAGAGCACGATGCCCTTCATGCCATGGTTGGTAGCGACCAAGAAGAAGAACTGTGTTTTCTTTCCAGTCAAACATTCCAAACTTTCTAATAACAGTTATCGCTCTTGTTGGTAAAGCATCTTCATGGTCATCACCTGTTACTACAATTCTATGGTCATAGTGTTCTGGGTCTTCCCAAAGTTTATTGGTGTCATCAAAACGACCTTCCTTAATTGTATCTACCCAAACAACTACATCTGCTTCTCCAAATGCTTTGCGTGTTTCTTCTGTTGGGCAAACAAAATCTACAAGAACTGGCTTATCTTGAATTTGTTCAAGAAGTCTTGCAAGTTCTCCCATACGACGTGCTTGCTCTACTCTATCTTCTGGGCTAAACCCAAGATCTTTATTCAATCCAGCACGAACTTGATCTGCATTGATATGTATTGCGTTGGTTCTGTCTCTGACAGCATCAGCAATCGTTGTCTTGCCAGAGCCTGGAAGACCAAGGAATTGTATAATCATTTTATCCCAACATTTCTTTTATGGTAGTAGACAGAGATGCAAGATCTTCTGTAGTTTTAACTCTAATATCGTACTCAGACTCTTCTGGGTCTTCCCAAGCAAAATCTGTTGTACCGCCGTTTCCTCCTGGAATTGGAGCAGTGGTTGGATCAATAGTGTCTATCCATACTGTTATGATATTTGATATATCCATGCCCTCTTTAAATTGCTGTCTAGATTCTTTGCTTGGAAAATAACCACTAAGGACAATATTAGACATACCATTTCTATGTGCCACACCAGAAATAGTCCTTAGCCATCTAGCAAACTGTGCTTCTAGACTTGCCATTGGCAACTCTCGATCAGTACAATAAAAACTTTTAGACTCATTGGCGAATGCTTTAGATGCTAAATTTCTACTTGCTACGTCCATACCAAAAAATTGAATAATCATATACTTAGTCTTTTCTATTTGTTTTCAATTAACTTATCACGTTCATCAAGAACTGTTAGAGCAAAAGACATCATTTTTTTGTATCCATTTTCATCGTTCATGATTTTATTATAATGATGACCACAAAATAACAGTTCTCCAGAAATACCAGAAACCTTTACAAGTGCTTCAGAAGAACATGAGTCACAACGGTCTTTTGGTGATAACTCCCACTCTTGCTCTACTACTGGTGCGTCAATCATTGTATTCATATTATACTACCGCTTTCTGTTATCAGTGGAATAAAATCCACTACCATTAAAAACTGCTCCTACATTAGAGTATACACGAACTAGCCTGCTATTGCAAGTTTGACACTCGTATCCTGGATCTTCCTCAGACATGCCTCTAACTTTTGTATATCTAATAGCACAAGACATGCAGTCATATTCGTACGCTGGCATTTATTTCTTCTTTTTTAGTTGCCAGATGGGAAGATTAAGTTTTGTGTCTTCTAGTTTATATCCAAGGATAGATACAAATAGTTTAATAATTTTAATTCTCATTACTTCACCTTGTTCCCAAACTTAGCCCACACTCTTTCATGAAGAAAGTATCCTAGTGCTTCCCAACCAATGTATAGTAGTGCTCCAAGGCTTGCGTATTCCCACTCACCAGTAAATAAATAAATAACTCCAGCAACTCCAACTAGATGGAATGTTTCCCAACTTACTGTTTTTAATAGTGTTCTTTTAGTAGATTCCATTATAATGCCACCTTAGACTTTCCGCCACCAGATGTTTTCTTTACCGCCACTGTTGATGACTTCTTTGCAGAATCTGCTGTTGTAGACTTAACGGGTGTTGCTGCTAACTTATTTAGTAGTGGAGCATTCTCTTCTCCAGTATAAACTGGACGACCCCAACCAACTACAGCATTGACTAATTTCTTTTTATTATTTTTTACATAACCACGAGTCTTCTCAACGCACATTCCTCCGTTGCGCTGATCTCCCTTTGCAGTTCCTGAAGTGTTTCCCTCAATAACTTGAATAGTCCCATCGCCATTGTTCTTAATACAAATACCAACGTGTGAAATACGGTTTACGCCATCTTCTGGGAAATCAAAATAGATCCAGTCTCCAGGAGTTGGGTCATCGTTTCTTGCGTCTGACCAACGTCCTTCTTTTTTAAACTGATCTGATGCTGCTACGGTTGAAGCAGACTTTGGAAATGATTTTACGCCAGCAGTAAATGCTGCCCAAGAAACAAATGACTGGCACCATGGCTGAAAATTAACCTTAATCCATGCACCATACTTTGTTTCGTTATCTTTAGGGCCTTCAATTGTGCCCACTTCTTTCTTTGCAATCTCAATGATTGCCTCTACTGATCCTTTGACTGACATTATTTACCCTCCTATAGGTGTATATCTATTATACTACATCACTGAAACTAAGCGCATCTTTTGATACCTCGTTCAACTCAAAATTTTGCTCATAGGCCTCGCAAAGTATCTGAAAGTATTTACGACTAGCCCCTATTGATTGATAAAACATTTCTATTGTTCTATCTGAGCCTTCCAAGGAATAATATTTATTTTCTCCAGTTATCATTAATTTTTCAACCTCAAGCCTTACCTCATCTGAATCGAGAACCCATCGCCTCTGATAGTGTTTTGGATTGTCTTTATCAGTTCCAACAAACTCCCACCATTGCTCGTCGTAGGGGAAGTCATATTTAGTATCATGATCTAAAAATATATAAGAAGCGTGCCTAGATGGTGCAACTACATTGAACCCATTACAAAATGATGTTATAGATTGCTCTGCCTCTTCATGCGGGAAAGCATGATACCCTGGCAACCTTATTTCAGGTAAGTCGCTGCATAATAAAAACATAAAATTACAAGAAATGTAATAATTTAAAAAGTATTTATCATTCATCATCCTACATGACTCAAGCATGGTCTTGTCATCTACGGTTGTTTGGTGCCCCATCATTCCAAACCTTCCCCACTCTCCACCAAGATCCCAAACAGTAATTATGTTTTCATCCATCACTGCCTTGCCACTAATCTGACCAGAGATTATAATCTTTTTATTTATAGCCCTTAACTCTTCAAAATCATTAATTAGTTTAGTATCCCAAGACTTTTCAAAACTTGTGTGGGCATCTATACTTAAAAAATACCTTTCATCTTGAATTAACTCTCTTATCTTAGATCTCATCTTTACTATACCTGGCCTATCAAAATCTTTGTCCCTAACTACTTTTATTTTATTTGTGAACTCATCAAAAGATGGCTCATCTTTGTAGTTAAGTCCAAGACCAAAAGATATATTTTCTGGGTTGTCTGAACTATCTAAAAGTTTTTGCATTGTATTCTTTAGACCTGGGTCTTCAAATGCTGCAATTGAAACAAATACAGTTAATTGGTTATCTTGTGATGACATCGTAGAACTCTTTTATTGTCCTATTTAAATTGTTAAATGAGAAGTATTTGTTTTCTCCAGTGATCAATAGATCGACTACTTCACTTTCCATTTCTGGATCATCCCAAACCCATATCTTTTTCCAATGGTTCTTATTTCCTCTATCTGTTCCTATGAACTCCCACCACTTTTCGTCATAAGGGAAGTAATACTTAGGATCATTTCCTGCGTGGATTGGGCAATGCTTACCCGTTGGAGACACAACATCAAATCCATTACAGAATAGTGCCATTGATAACTCTGGCTCTTCAAATGGAAATCCGTGGTAGTCTGGGAACTCCATAGAGTTTATCCAAGAAGTCTTTCCAAAGATAAAATTACATGATACATAATAGTTTAAGAAGTATTTATCATTTACCATTAAGTCATTTGAGTGAGACATGTCATTGTCAATCTTTGGCTGTCCTCCCATGGAGAATGAGTCTTTTCTTTTATCTACATTCCAGCGAGTGTAGTAGTTATTAAAGTTGCCTGGCTCAACAATTTGTTTTGATATAACAAACTTATCTGATATTAGGTGCAACTCTTCTATGTCATTTATCAGTGTCTCATCCCATCTATCTGCAAAATTTGCGTGGGCATCGATACTTAGGTAGTACTCTTCATCCTTTATCAGACTCCTGATCCCATTACGTACCCTGATAATTCCTGGATCATCAGTAATAAAATCCTTTTTATCCCTTATGATACGAATTTCATGTTTAATAGATGACAGATCTGGCTCTATGTCATAGTTTAAACATATACCAAATACCAAGTTCTCTGGGTATGCAGCAAAACTAATACTTTTATTAATAGTATCTAGCAATTCTGTATCTTCCCATGCTGGTAGTGATATAAATATCTTTTTATTTGTCATTTTTTTTCTCTCTGTAGGCATTATACAGTTTTTCTGACCAAGCATAATGCATTGCCGTGCCTTGATGTCCATCTGGCTTAGAAAGACTTAGGCCTTTATTCTTTGTATCCTCTGTCTGAATTTCCCAAAGTTCATTGTTACTAGTAAAAAGTTCAACTACATCCTTTGATTTATCCGTTACCCTATTGTTAATTTTTGTAACCCGATTATCCCAAGACCCCCAAAACAATTTTATATTTTTTAACTTACAAAATTTTTCAAACAATCTTACGTATAGATCAAGATTTATCTGGCTTATGTCATTGGGTATAAAGTTAGTTTCTCCAATCACACGAGTAGAATCTTTTATAGATTGTTGTTTTGCTGTTGTAACCGTATATCTGTATGCACCACCATTACTTAATCCATATGACATATAATCTTCTATGTATGATATATACCTCTGAGAATTTGGAAGATTTATAAAAATATAGTCTGGTGATCCAAACTCTTCTATGTACTGATCAATAACTGAAAATATATCTGTCCATCCCATTCCTGCAACTCCCAAACAAAAGAAACCAGATGTTTCCATTTCTTTAGATAGTTTTGTATAGAGCATGTGTGGCCATGAGTCTTCTACTACAGAACCCTCTCCTAATGCCTCTGAGCAGCCAGCAAAAAGTATGTGAGACTTAGTCCCATGCTCTTTTATGAACTCGTCGCATCGCCATCCGTATGAATTGTATTTAGAGAAATACTCTGTACCTTTACCGTTAAGAGTACCTGTTTCTTCTAAACCAGAAAAATTAGACCTTGCAATTCTTTTTAATGGGTAGTCTTGAGTATATATATTCTCAGCAATAGTTCTATTATTAATAACAACTTCCAAGACCTTGTTGTCTATAATCATCTTACAATCCTTACATTGTATTCATTTTCCCATGCAACAACATCGTTTTCATCATTAAGCAACGGCTGGCCTTTAATATTAAGACTAGTGTTTAGAAGAACTGGAACACCAGTTTCTAGATAAAATTTATTTATTGCTCTCCAAAGTCCACGATGCTCTTGCTTGTTAACAGTTTGTACTCTTGATGTTCCGTCTGCATGTACAACTGATGGTATCTTGTCTGGCTGTAAACACTTAACAGTGTACTGCATATATGGGCTTGTGAAATCCATGTCAAACCATTTTGATGCACACTCTTCCATAACAACTGGTGCAAAAGGGCGGAACAATTCTCTCTGTTTAATTCTATTTACCTTATCTTTAATGTTTGGATCTCTTGGATCAGCAAGGATACTTCTATTGCCAAGGGCTCTTGGACCATACTCTGCTCTTCCTGTTGCTACTGCTACGATTCCATCTTTTAATATACCGTCCACAATTTGCTGAACAGGATACTCTCCTCCAAGATCATATCCAAGGTAAGGAGTCTTCCATTCAACATGCTTTCCATATAGTGCTGCTGCTGCACCCAAAGAACTGCCAGCATCTCCAGGGTTAGGCATGATCCAAATCATATCAAAAATATTCCACAGTAATGTATTTGCTGAAGAATTAAGAGCACAACCACCCATAAAAACAAGGTTATTTTTACCAGTCATCCTTTTGGCCATACGCATAAACTGATTTAATCTTTGCTCATAAACTACCTGCACTGCTGCAGCAATATCAAACCTATCCTGCTCAGTGATTACCATTCCCCAGTCATTAATTCCTTTATGAAAGTTATACTTTTGTTGATCATACTCTGGGAAATACTCATCTACTTCTTTGTAATACCTTCTCCAGTCTCCGTATGCAGCCATACCCATCATGATGTACTCTTCTTGGTTTGGCATAAGTCCAATCAACTGTGTGAATGCAGAGTAGAACAATCCAAAACTAACTGGATAGTTCTGCTTATACTTAAGTTTAATGTTATCGCCTTCACCAACCCAAATTGTTGATGTATTAAACTCACCAATTGCATCTAGGACTACAATGCAAGCATCATTAAATGCGCTAGTGTAGTATCCTGCTGCAGCATGAGAGTAGTGGTGCCCAAAGTTTTTTCTTGGTAGATCTCCAAGTTCTGTAGACTCAAACCATGGCCTATCTCCGCCAAATCCTCCACGAGTTTTTACTCTAAGTTTTTTAAGTAAAGGCTTTTCGTAGTATGCTACTTGGTCTGGATATCCGTATTGTAAAGCATCTTTGATCAGTTCTTTATTTGTAAACCAATCATTTTTTTGTTTACTGTATCTTTCTGCATGGCCAGCGAACAGGATCTCACCATCTTTAATTAAAGAAACAGATGCATCGTGTGTTGTCTCGTTGATTCCAAGAATTATCATATCTTTGCCTCGTATATTTCGTATAGTCTTTTTGCAATAAAAGAGTTTACGGCAACACCATAGTGTAAGCCATCTCGTGCTTTCATGTCAAACTCTCCTTTATTGTCTTCTGAATACTTATACATATAGTCTATAGCATCTTGTCTTACTAAATCATTATAGGTATCAAAATTAATAAATGTTGATTTAATCCCAGACTTGACTGGGGCCTGAATGTCACAATCAAATGATATTAACTTTACATCCGTGAACTTGCAAAACAACTCTAACATTTTATAGTAGTGGTATCCTTCAAAGTATAGGTTTGCATTTATTTTTTCATTATTTTCATATTGAACATCCATATATGATTTCTTTTCCGTTAAAAAAATTATAGACCTGTTAATTTCTGGGACTCCAAAAAATATTACATCAGGCTTTCCATACTCTTCAATATACTTAAACATATTAATAATTGAACCCTTTATGCTACTGCCAGTCGTTGCAACATTAAAGTAACCAGAACAGGAAGAATCTGAATTTATATTGTCATAAAGTATTTGCGACCAACGCTCATTATCTGCTAAACCCTCTCCGAGTGCATGTGAACATCCACCAAAAAGAATATGAAGGCCAGTATGAAAAGTAGTAAACTCATCTGATCTATAGTTTTTGCTATTTACATTTAATTCATTCTTGTCTAATTCTTTATATGAACGTCTATATAATGAATCGTTGTCTATCCATTTTCTGTGTACTGGACGAATACCATCTTCAAAAAACCCGTTGTTGATTCGTGGGAACATTGGGTTGACCTCATCAACCGACAAGTTATCAAATTTGTTCACTTACTTGCCCCTTTTCCACTCTTCATAAAACATTTTAGCATATGCCATGTGTATGACTTCTGATGGGTGTGAGTCTGATCCCTCTAGCGAAAGGCTTCCGTACATAGATAACTCAAAGACATCTTCCTTAAATTGATCTATATGTACCATAAAAAATGAATCAAACTCTTTAAATAGATTCATAGTATGTTCCTTATTTCCATCGCTAACAAACCAAGATGTCACTCCTTCAATATAAAAATCCCAAGTGCTTGCAATTAATGCTATGTTATTTTCCTTGCAATAGTTATGCAGTATTGAAAACATATTGTATTCCAAAACTTTTGCTGCCTCTATTTCTTTTGCATATACACCAATTTCTCTTTGAACTGGTGGAAGAAGTAAAAAGATTATGTCTGGTTTCCTTTTGAGATTTAAAAACCTAAAGACATTACTAACAATTTCAAATGTTGATGCCCCAGAAATTGAACAATTGTTTACTGATGAGACATTGAATTCTTTTTTAATTTTTTCAAATAAATATGAAGACCATCCCCCATTCGGACAATCTTTTAATCCAACATTAGCCGTTATAGAACATCCAGAAAAAAGTAGATTGATACCATCGCCAGATGGCTTATCCTCTTCAAAGGTTCCCATGTTTTTAAATTTAGGCTGAACCTCTTGACTATTATCAATCCAGATTGGTGGAGTCATTTTAGTAAATAAAATCCCTTGGCTTAAGATGCTTTTTATTTTTTCTGATCCATAACCAGAACTTAATTTTTTTAATTATCTTTTTCATTTAAGAACCTTTCGTGTAATTGATTTGACCATGCATAATGAAACGCATTTCCAAAATGTCTTCCTCTATCTTTTGCCGTATACATATTT